>Ga0209498_1000288_pt1 | contig 30907 bp, 61 predicted proteins | sample WalLakDeSediment_FD_184131 | JGI IMG/M metagenome (GOLD analysis project Ga0209498, IMG submission 184131) | Lake sediment microbial communities from Walker lake, Nevada to study Microbial Dark Matter (Phase II) - Walker Lake 11/02/13 Deep... | ecosystem: Environmental > Aquatic > Freshwater >...
TTGGAACTGAAGCCAGTAATTGTAGCCTTAGCAGTCTCAGACCAGGGACCAGTACCGACTTTGCGATACTGTGCATAGATATCTCCCGAAGCCTCGCCAGAAGGATCACCTATCGCACCTACTGAAATAGAAGTGCTACTAATTCGGTAGGGTCTGGAAGTAGCTATCCAGGGATCTCCGGCAGCTGGGGGAATATAAGCACTTAGAATCTCTCCATACGTAGTACCTATGTAGATTCCTGACCAGTAGCGATCTATAGCTCCACGTACTTCGACAGTCATGTCTCGACCTGAAGCCATGCGTGTCCAGATCTGTTTCGTGTAGCCTGACTTTGTAAGGTTTATCCTAGTACTGTCTATCCATTCTCCGCCATTCTCTCTCCACTGGGCATACATCCTTGTGTATCCGAATGCCCAACCGTAACTTCCATACTCTCCCCATATTTCAGTATAGCAGAACTGACCCCCACCTCCCTCAATCCAGAACTCCATAGTTATTACGGAAGGCTCTATTATGAAGGCATCTGTAGGTTTCGGATCCGTGAAATGCGGAACAGCAGACAGCAATAATGCCAGCAATATCAGCACTGCAAGTAGACGTCTTTTCATTATGTACTTCTCCACCAGATTATGAATACAACTAGAAGCATGAGGATAGCTGCTACGACAGCAATCGGAGTTTGAGGAATTATACCTACCCATACTCCAATCAGTAGGAAGGGAATCGATATTGCCATTGCAGCTGCCCCTATGAAAGCTCCTGCTCCTACTACTATTAGCATCCAGGAACCAAAGAATGCCAATCTAAGAGTTTCTAGACCACTGATGCCAAACATGACTCCTACACTAACAGCATCCTCAAGAATGTCGTCGCCGAGTATTGCTGTGTAATCGAACGAGCGCTCGTAGTCGCGTGTAAACTCCTTTTCGTCGTAGGGAATGTCAGCATCGGGAAACAGGAACAAGTGTGGTCTTATCTTATTGAGTCTTGGTATGCCCCTTGCGAAGATAGCACCACCATCCTCATTAAGCTTCTCTGTCAGTCCTTCTACAACTGTTAGCTGTATATTCGCCTGGTGTATCTCAGAGTAGTAGGCAGCTATAGACTTTGCGGTAGTAATTACCCATGAGTCTAGCTGATTTAGGTTGGTACCCTTCCAGTCAGCAGGTATCAGAGTATAAGTTGTCGAGGGATAAGGGTCAAACAGTCCAATCATGCGTATCTGGTAGGTACTGCCCCACTCGAGAGTAGCTGCAAGCAGGTCGCCTATGTATATCGATCCAGGCATATTACCCCACTGCTCCATTCTAGTGTGGGTTATAGGTGTTCCGTCTACCAACAGCACAAAAGCGAAGTAGTCTGCTGCAACTGTTACGCCCTGATATGGCGGATACTCGTTAAGGTAGTTGAAGACTATTAGCCAGTCACCACCTACAAAGTAGTTCCTGAATACCTGAGCGTTCTCTATCTTCATGGTAGTGTGGCCTAGCACCTCAAACAGAAAGTCATAGTCGGTATTGAGTGTCCAGCTCATTCCGCTGTTGACACTTGAGGCGTAGCAGCCGTCTGGATACGTTCCAGTTGAGTCGTATCTCCATTCCAGATAGTTTGCTGCGTCTCCTGCAACTGCTCGCACTACCAGTGCGTACTGCTTATGAGACAGAAAATACTCTGGAAAGTCTATCTGGTACCAGTCAACTCCAGTTCCAATGCCATCGTACGTAGTAGAAACCAAGTCCAACGTTCTAGGAACACCTAAGTCAGTGACTTCTCTAATCGAGACTGTTATAGGTCCCGGATCACCTGTAACTGAGACCTTAATCCTTACCGACGTAAGCAGGAAGCCCTCGTAGGGCACGAAAGTCTGAGCGTACCAGTTAGTTCCATAGATGTCAACTCCTGAGTCATCAACAGCAAAGTAGCCTGCGTAGATTGAAGGATTGAAGGTCGCAAAGATAAGTTCAGTACCATATCCCCAGCCTTGACTATTTCTAGCTTTAGCACGGTAGTAATAGGTGACTCCTTTTGGAAGGCCTTCCAGCACTGTTGAGAAGCTAACTGCTCCCCACGTACCTGCAAAGGTGCGCTCTTCAGTATACACACCAGGAGACGTGCCCCAGTCGAATCCTATTTCTAAGACATCACTACTTCCTGGATCTGTAACCTCTCCTCTAAGGGTTGCGGTAGTATCCTTTACTGGAGTAGCAACATGAGTAGCAACAGTAGGAGGTGAAAGAGTCGTGAAGGTGAGAACATCCCCCTCAATAATAGGATTGTACTCCAGCTGGGCTCTGAACTCATAGTTGGTGCCAGGAGACAGTACTCCATCTAACAGTACATTATGTGTTCCGTCTGCCAGCCTTTCTACCCAAGCAGTATGAGTCCAAGCACCTGCTCCGACTTCTCTCCAAGCAAACCTTATGTCTACTGGAGAGTAATCCTCTAACGTATAGCCCATGTTGAGTCGAGCAGAATCTGTACCTACCTCAGTTGCTGCATGAGTTGTCACTGTCGGAACAGTTAAAGCTAATGTATCGAAGGTAAGAAGAGCACCTTCAATTATAGAGCCATGGTTTAGCTGTGCTCTAAACTCATAGGTGGTATCTGCATCAAGCCCTGCAAGATTCTCTAGGTGGGTACCATCGGAGCTCTTCCCGACCCAAGAAGTATAAGACCACGCTCCTGCTCCATCTTCTCTCCATGCAAACCGAACATCTACCGAGAAGGCAGTAGTAAAGCTCATGTTGAGACGAGCTGTTGTTTTCTCGACATTAGTTGCTGCTTGGGTAGTTACAGTAGGTGTAGCCTGCGTAGTGAAGCTTAACTCACTTCCATAACTCCACTCGTCAGCATTCTTGGCTGCAGCTCTGAAGTAGTATGTCTCACTGACATCTAGCCCAGAGACTATACGACTAAAGGTCCCTGTACCCCAAGTACCACTTTCTGTCCAGCTATCTGAGTAATCGCTTGCTGATGGTGCAACGTCACCAGGATCACCCCTACTTGCAGTATCCCAAACAAAACCACGCTCAACAATGTCGTAACCACCAGTTTCAATTACATTACCATAAAGGGTTGCTGATTCGTGAGTGATGTCTGTAGCTGAGTTGGTAGCAACTTCCAAAGGAGGTGGAGGAATAAACTCTACTAGTATGGCAGTAGAGTACAAGACATCGGTAGAACTGAGTCCTCTCTCTACTGTAATCTTGGTGCTTGCTCCATCTTGCCACAGCTTGTGTGTATGATGGTGAATGCTCAAAGCGTTGGAGGCTCTATTGAGCCATCCATTACCATAGAGATTTGTAGCTGCGAAAGAGTGATCAACATCGATAGCTGTTCCCAGAGTAGCAGTAGAACTGCTACTCGAAACACTCAGCGAGACATGCTGAACAAAGATATCAGGGTGAGAAACTACAAACCACGATGCCAGGGCATGCTGTCCACCCCAATGTGCATACTTCCGAAACTGGATGTTTGTAGTGGAAGTAAAACTCGCCATGTTGTACACGCGATAGGTAAGGTCAGTAGTGCCATAGAAAGTATGAAGCAGGAACGTCTCGCCGAGATCCACTGCTGAGATGGACTGGTCCTTAGTAGTGCTATCTACAGTCGTGAGTCCTCTCTGTACGGTAGCACCCTCCCACTCGACTACGTACCATGAAACAGATTTAGCTGTAGTAAGATGGCTCAGAAACTCTATTTCCGTAGAGGACGTGAAGCGAGCACGTACAAAGTTACGCGTGTCTGAGCCAGAAGTGTGGTGCGATACGACTATGAAGGAACTGCTCAGATCTACTGCACTGATAGACTGAGTCTCTGTAGTTGCACTGTAAGTGTTTATCCCACTCTGAACTGTAAACGCATCACCCGAGATAACCTGCCACTCAACATAAGAATCATTACCTCCAGTATCCTTGGTGGCCTTCAGCTTAGTGTATTCATCGTCGACTACCGTAGTAAGCTCTACTCTGGCAAGAGTTCTAGCAGCAGTGCTGGTGCCTCTAACGGATGCAATAACGAAAGACTTTCCAACAGGTACAGGAGTGTCCAACGTTATTTCTGCAGATGTAGTTGATCCTGTAAGAGAAATCAAACCACGCTGAACTGAAGGCGTTACACCTGCTTCTACACTCTCAGACTGTACAAAGGAAGGCAGAGCAGACAAACATAGCGCCAGAGTGATTAGTACTGGTAGTAGCTTTCTCATTGTGATTGTTCTCTTTCGTAACCCTTCTGATGCAGCATCCTCTTGAGAGCATCGTCAGGGTCACCGCTTCTGCTCATCAGGATGTGCTTAATCTCCCTTGTAGCCTTGGCTTGGCTCGATGTCTCTAGCTCAAATATCTCGCCATCGTCCAAGGTTGCCAGAAAGCCTGAAGCCTCTGCCTCGACCACGTATGGCCCCATACAAACAGGCTTGCCTTTCTTCGTGTATCCGAACACGTAGAAGAACTTTTGGCCCGGATACCGATATACAGGCTGCTTGTACGTCTTCTGCTGCAGACGCTCCAGGCTTTTCTGGACTTTAGTGTAATCCATTACATTATCTGCTCTTCAGCTCCGAAGAGGTCTCCCCAGATGCCTTCAGGTAACTCATTCAGGAATAGCAGTACCCAATCCCACCAAGGTGGAAACCATGGACCGTTAGGGACGACGGTCAACCTACTGAGATTAGCGCGTCCATTGAAGAACACGTGCGGTCTGCCAGGTACGTTAAGTGAGGAGTATAGTTGAGATCTGTAGAGAGTGTACTCCTCAGCTTGCCTGTTCCACCTCAGCATTCCATGAGAGATTGCATACCCCCAACTATCGACTACAGGATCTGCAGGAATCGTCCAGTCCAGACTACCACCTACACCTAACAAGTTCATGTACAGGCGACGAGACTCGTCGTGACCTAGCGTACCTATAAAGGCGTACATGTAGTCAGGTGGGTAGACACAATCTCCATCATCGTCGTAGGGGCCGTTGCGACCCTCCCAAAGGAGCATCACTGCTCCAGGACCGTATGAGGGTCCCATTTCGTCGTAGTAGATTACGAAGCTGTCGTCGAATGCTTGGTACATGATTGCCATTGCTGCGTAGCCTATCCGATCTCCTGTTCTGACGCCGTCTAGACCCATTACCAAGGCGCGACCTCTACCTTCCCAATATGATGGTGAGACATCTGGGTAGGTAACCGCCTGAGCGCCTACAATGCCTGTCAAGCCCAGAACCAAGCACAGCGCTAAAGCTGCACTAAGTAGTGTACGTTTTACCATATATCAAAACCTCCTTCTAGGCTCCGTTACCGTGGCAACATGCCGTTGGGGAGCGCGACTGCGGGTAGTACAAGTAGCAAGGAGAGTACTACTGCAAGTACTGCACTGACTATGTATTTCTTCAAGTGCTCGAACCTCCTCTTAGACTAGACCTTCGTACTCGACTATACGAAAGGTAACGCGGCCACTTCCCGCCGTTAGACTTACTGGACCGGCAATGTCTTCGTACCCGTAGTAGTAGAAGTTGAGGTTGCCTCTGATGCGGGTAGGCTCACTACTTCGTCTGTTCATGAGAACGCTGCCCACAAAAGACACTTCGTAGATAGCGCCGTCGCCCTCTCCCACCTCTAAGTAGGCCCGGAAGATGAATGTAGGCCTGCCTCGAAGGTCTAGCCACTCACCTACGACAGCCCATGTGTCGTAACTGTTCTGGAAAGTAACATCAGGAGACTCCTCCAGACTGAACCACAAACTGACTTCGCAGGTAGGTATGTACGCAACGCCAACACCTGTGTCGGCATTAGCTAGCAGTACCTCTACGTTCCTGATGCGTGATTCAGCAACTGAGCCATCCTCATGAAACATTCGGATGTTGGTTCTACCTGCAAGATAGACACCGTCACTCACGGTAAGTCCAGGCACAAAGTTCTGTGCCGCGACCGGCATGGCTACAGCTAGCGCTAGCAGTATTGCTAAGGCGCTGCTGATTATGTATTTCTTCATATGTTCTTCCTCCATGTAGAGGAAGAGGGAGCCGAAGCTCCCCCTTCTACTCTACTATTCACTGGGTGTAGGTGTAAAGGTTAGACGTAGTCCCCCTCTTCCCAGCGTGTGGGGAACCGGAGTCACACCACCAGGATCGCCGAGCAGCGCAATCATAGCCTGCCCATTGACCGTATGTACGTCTCCATCGCGGGTGTGTCGAAGCGTTCCTATGTACGAGAACGCATTTAAGTTGCCGCCCGTCAAATCATCGGTCGACCACAAACTCAACCACACTCGAGACCTCCAACCCCTATCGCCGAGATTGCCTACTAGTCCATAAATCGGCACAGTCTTGTCTGGCGACTCGGTAGAGGCTGTGTCAATCCAGAAGCTTGCTGTTCCAGCGGCGCTGTATGGCACTGCTTCCCAGCTGCTCACAACCAGCCCTTCACTAGCTGTAACATTAACGCCAGTGAGGTTCAGGGATACGTGCGTTACAGTTTCACCCACTCGGGTGCTATCGTGGCCTGTCAAACGTATTCTGGCACTCCCCTCGAAGACTCCATCGAGGTCTGAAAACTCTAGACTAGGACTGGTTGCTAGAGCCACTCCCGACAGTCCTAAGAGGAGGCACAGCGCGATAGCCAGACCACTCATCAACCTCTTCATATTCTGATACCTCCTTGTTGTAATCCAACAGGAGTGGGAGAGCTTACGCCCTCCCACTCCAGTTTGCTATGTGATGCCGGACATCGCGGGTAGACTACGTTCGCAGCTGCGTGAGCAGTATGAACATACCCACGATGACCACCACACCGATCACGACCGGTATGAGGGGCAGGATCACCGAAAGTATTGGGTCGGCTATTACGAAACTGTCGACCAGTTCCGACACGACCACGATCGCGACCGCACCCAAAATACCGGCAATAAGGGCATTAACAATGGTAGTAACCATATTGCTTCAAACCTCCTCGTGTCCTATTGCTAGAACGAATTTACTGGACGACAGACTATTTCTTCTTGCCTTCTGTCATCCGGCGGTATGCAGCTGCTTCGGCCTGGATGCGCTGACGGTACGCCTTCGCGTAGACCTTCCGCTTCGCCTTTGCCTCGGCCGGCGACATCTTGGGTCGCGCTGCTCCGATTACCCCCGCTGCACGAGCTGCGGCCTCAATCTTCAGGCGTCTCGTCTTGGCATACGCAAGTCTCTTGGCCTTCTGTGCCGGGGTCAGGTCCTTATACCTTTTTGTGGCTATCTCTCTAACCTCCTTATAGTACTTGGGTCGTTGGTAACTTTGACCCTCTTTCGATGATACAATTATACCCATAACTGCAAACAAGTGTCTAGTACATCAGAAAAGAATAATATGCCAAGACAACTTGGCATTTCAAGAGGGGCTCCCAAAATTGAGAAGGTTGGTAGGAAGGTTAGAGGTCGCTCCAGCGTTCGCCCACTGAAGCGTCGACTGGGAATGGAAGGCCGGTTCCAAGCACTTTCAGTGGAATGGACTCCCAAAGTGCTGTTATGTCCTTAACGATGTTTTCGTTGGGTACGAGAAGCAGTCCAGCATCATGAATTGGTGCAAGCACCTCGACACCGTACTTTCCGAAGTGCTTCATGGTCTCCATACAGGAGATTAAGTTCAAGTCGCTACTGACACTGCTTATCGGAAAGTTCACAGCTTCATTCTCTACATCTTTACGGTTCTCCCAAGTAATCAGACCAAAGCGTCTCACACGTCCGAGAAACGAAGTTAGTTCACCCGTCGTCAGTGCCTCATGCATGATAGCCTTCTTCCATTCATACAGTTGAGGTGCGTTGGCCCAAAAAGCGTTAATCACTGCCTGCGCCGATTGAACAGACCAGACGTGCCAAGTAGCTTCACCACGCGAACGTGCTCGAGCTCTTTCGACAGCGGTAAACTGCCTTGCAAGTGACGGTGCTTCACGATTGTAGATTATACCAAACACAACCATCTTAGCAAGAACTCTCTGCTCGTAAGTAAAGTTCTCCCCATACATTCTACGTGCCATACCGCTGTGAATATCTTCACCACTGCGCAGTATCTCGCCCAACGATTCGTCTTCAGACAAGAAACATGCAACACGCACTTCGCTTTGCTTTCTGTCGAGGTGCGCCAATAGCATACCCTTATCAGCTACGTAGATTTCCTTGATTAGGCGCTTCCAGCGATGCTCAGATTCTTCTGCTTTACGAGGCACCCCAAGAATGTTGGGATCGGAACTGCGACACCTCCCAGTCTCAGCAGGAAGTCGCCAATCGGGATGTACCCGCATGTCGTCACTGATGTCGTCTACAATACCTTCAATGTATGTTGACTGCATCTTATGTGCTTCGGAGTACGCCAACATTGCATCAATAGTCTCGTCACCTTCATAGACTTGCAGAGTCTCTCTGCGCGTATTAGGCACCATAATCTTGTGTCTGTGCAACAGCGCCAACTTCTGTTGAGGAGAGCGCGGGTTGAAGAACCTATCACCGCTAATGTCTATAAGCTTCTGCTCAAGCTCTTGCAATACAGGCACGAACTTGCCCTGAAGTTCGTGAATCTTGAACACGTCTACACGAATGCCCACTCTGCGAGCACGTGCAAGCATATTATATGCAGGCACCAACAAAGTATCGCAGTAGTTTGTAAGTTCTACACCCATGCGGTCACGCACTACTTCGCTGAGGTGCATGGTGTGTGTAGTGTCGTAGCCATTATACAGTGTTAGCTCATCCTCATCCATATCTCGCCAAGCCTGCTGAGCTTCGTGGCTGGTATCGTTAGGTATCTTGTGCTTCTCAAGTGACTCTTCCCAATTAGGCGCGTCCAAGTAGATACCAGCATCCTTCTTTAGTTTGTGCACATTCAACCGTTCGTCATGTAAGTGCATCTCAAGCATAGCATCACGATCAATACGTGCTTGTATTCCAAGAGCCCAAATATGCTGCACGTCATAGATTCCGTTGTACCATAGCCAAGCAATGTGCGGACTCTCTAAGAGCTCCTTCATTATGGCGAAGTTCTCTCCATGAGTGAACCGCACCGGAAAAGAGTATGCTTCACTTGAAGACCACGCAAAGGCAATCGTAAGCAGTTCGCCGTTCTGCCAAGGCATATTGAACGATGCAGTCTCGATGTCGCAGGAAAGCAACTCATACTTCCCAAGCTCACGAAGCATTTTGGTCGCCATTTCAAAAGTATCAGCCTTAGTGACTGTCTGATCCTCAAGACTGATGTAATCGCGTTTGCCTTTCAGAAAGCGTCCAAGCTTCTCGACATCAAGTTCCCAATCACGCCACCAGATGCGTTTACGTAGTAGATACGCAGGATGCAGCATAGGCAATATGTTTGTGCCATTAACCGAGAAGAGCCGACCACGTACTGATGTGATAGAGCCACTTTCCGGTGCTAACATGCTCAAACCTACACCACCCAGCGGAACCACGATCTTGGGTTTCCACCTTTGCAGTTCCTCACTCCAAAGACGCTTGCAGTACGTACCAGGAACAGCACCCTCAGGTAGCTTGTTGTTGGGAGGTCTGCACCTAAAGACGTTCGCAATACCGAACTGCTCGATGCCTAACTGTGCAAGCGTCTGCCTGAGTATGCCACCTGCACCCTTGGGATTAGCAAACGGCCTCTTGTTGAGAACCTCGTGTCGCCCCGGCGCCTCAGACACAAACAGCACATCACAAGAGCCTTCGAGATTCCAACCAGCTTGCCCATTTAGCTCGCTGGGTACGATGCCCTCGCATGAGTATAGCGAACAGTCTTTACACTCTTCGGGTTTCATCTATGCCTCATCCTTTATCTCGCCATAGTCGTGCCCATACTCCTCAAGCATCTTCTTTCTCCAGGCAGTGTCCGTCCAGACCAACTCTAGTCGGCTGGGTGGAATTGGTAAGGTAGTATAGAGATAGCCCTCATAATCCTCAAGCAAAGTGTGGCCTTCAGGCAAACTAACTCGGAATATGGCCCAGTTACGTACTCTTACACCCGGCTCGTCACCACCGAAAAGATCCAACTGCATTCGAGCTTCTTCCCAGCTTCTGGCAAGAAAGATTGCTCTTCCTACAGCCTTCCTCTCCGCTTCAGAGCTAAACGACCTGAGACTTCCAGGCACGAGTCCCGTTTTCTGAATGCTTCTAACATTCCTTTCAGGCGTCATGTGGTAGTATTCCATCCGTCAAAACCTCCACACATTCGTTAGTAGTACAAAGCATTGCACATTACACCAATGATAATCAACAGTACGAGTATTACACCACCTACCAGAATCTTCTTGGTGTGACGTCTAATACCCGTCGCAGGAGCCTTTGGAACTTCGGGAGTCTTAGGTGCTGCACGCTCAGCTCTCAACTTCGCAGCAGCTGTCTGCTCACGATCTATGCTCCTCAGACGTGCAAGTACTTCAGGACGCAGAACAGACTCAAGCGCAGCGTCTACCTCACTCCTAGGCTCTTCGGTTGTTACTTCGACGGTCTCTTCTGGCTCATGCGAGTTCAAAAGCTCTTTTGCCCATCCAGTACGTATGTCGTCGTCAGAGTGCTTAGCAAGTATGTGACGCGCATAGTCTTCGAATGTCTTGAACTTCCTGTTGCAGTTGGCGCAATCAGTGCTCATCTACAAGCCTCCACAAATCCTACACAGTTCGCCTCCAGAAGTGCCGAATCAACATACGTGTGCCTCTTGTCTACGAACTCCTTATCACGCTCAAGTAGCAGCCACTCGTCGAGTGTTTTGCCCTGCACAGCAAGCTTCACCGGCTTACTAGTGTCTATACCGATTACGAAGTCAAACTCCTTCTCCTTCTTGATCTCGTCTAGAGGTATTCCGTGCCAGAAACCCAACAAGTGTACGGGCTTCTTCACTCGTCGCTTGATGGCCTCCAGAGCTTCTACACGGCTTCCAAAGAGTTGAGCAGTGAGCATAGGCACACAAAGTATATCTATGCCGTTCCGAGTACTGTTCAGAATGTCGAAGCACTCAAGCCAGTCATCGGTGTCTACTCCCTGTACCACTGCGCTCAGTTTGACGTCGGGCAGTACCCGTCTCATGAACTTGAGTTGTGGTGATCTGAATGCGTTCTCAAGCTCTGTCAAAGTACGTCTGCTGTCAAACAAGTAGTCGGGCATAACAACTACATTCGGCTTTACAAGTACTGCAGCCAACACTATGTTCTTAAGAGGCATGCTCCTAGCACCCTTCTCGGCCGCACTATTGTCCAGTATGATGAAGTCACCAGCCTTTGAGCGCTGCGTATAGAAGTCGCGATACTTAGCATCGTAGATAACCTTGTGAGTCAGTAACAAGTGATAGTCACTGAATGGTTGTACCTGGTCCAGAAACTGTGTTGGGCTAATCAGTGCTGCCCTCATCGTCCATTCCCCAACAGAGAGAGCACTTCGTGCCTTGCAGCCGGTACGTCTCTATGTACGCCTCGCACAGCAGAGGTAATGGTATTCGCTCCAACAGCCTTCGCACCTCGGAGGGTCATGCATGTATGAACTGCCTTGATAACTACCATGACCCCCTTGGGCTCGACTTCGTCAAACAGCCTATCAGCAATACGTGCAGTAACACCCTCTTGGATTGTGAAGCCTTTACTGCATGAGTACACCAAGCGCGCAAGTTTGCTGAGGCCCAGAAGCTTCTTGTTGGGAATGTACGCAACGTGGGCCTTGCCATACCATGGCAACAGATGGTGCTCACAGAAGCTCGACATAGGAATGTCCTGAATTAGCACCAGCTCGTCAAACTTGACCCCAACGAAGGTACGCTCCAACTCTGCGTTCTCGTTAGTGTGTTGCGCCATATACATCTTCGCAACACGCTTCGGAGTATCTCGAAGACCTTCTTCGTTGGGATCTAAATCCAACGCAAGCAACAGCTCCCGTACTGCGTTCTCTGCTCTATCTTTGTCCATTACACACCTCTCCTTTCGCCATAGATAATCTTGTGTTGCTGCAACGAGAGTCTGACACCCCACATAACGCAGCAGTCGGCACATAAATGTAGGAATTCCTGTTCCCAAGGATATGTGGGACTCAACAAAATGGTAGGATTGACCCGCTCAGGAAACACGAAAGTCTTGCGTGCAAACAACAAATCCTCATCATTCGACACAACAAACTTCACCTGGTCGCATTCGCGCGTACCAAGCCACCTGCGGTTACTGCTAGCTTCTTCTCCACTACTAGGACACTTGATGTCAGCACTCCAGCAATCTACTTCTCTCCACCACCTTGGAGGCTCAACAGAGCCGTTGGTCTCAACCTCAACCTCTATGTGTCGACCATAGTGAAGCCGCCTTACCAGCTCTAGTAGGCTGTCGGGTTGCATTAGAGGCTCTCCACCAGTAATCAACACTCGCCGAGTACTACCAGGCACCTTCTTGAAGACCTCATCTAGAGACATCTCTTCTCCACCACCAAGGTCATGTGCATGCATCGTATCGCAATACTTGCATACAAGATTGCAACCCTGCATACGTATGATTACCACCGGAACACCTACATGAACACCTTCACCGTTAAGTGCTGGATATATCTCGTTGATTTTCATTGCCCTACTCCTCCTTGTTGCATTCCCACTTATTACAGGCCGTACGCTTTCGCCAAGACCAAAAGTATGTGCCACACGTCTTGCACTTGTAGCGCTTAAGTGGTCTACGCGCACGAGAGCATGTGAGCATGTCATGAGGCGTAGGCGTACCACGCTTTACACCTCCACTAAACAGTCTTCGAAACGCCTGACGCCACCCAGTACTGGACGCCTCCTCTTCTACATACATAACTCCTAGAGGGCCAAGGAACATGTATCTGAGCCGTTTGAGCACGCTACCTCCTTCACTGTTTTAGCGATACCGTCAGCACAACTCGTAACCTGCGCACCATTCTCCCACACGGGATTCGGACACTTGAGATTCTCTAACTCACTCACAATCTCGTCTGCCGGTACACCATACTTGAGTGCAAGTGTAACCATTCGCGTGAGAGCCTCTAACTGAGTACGTGCACAGCTTCCTGACTTACCGAGAGCTGCGAAAACCTCGAACACGGGTGTACCATTAAGTATCACATACATATAGCCGCAGCCTGTATGTACACGTACTGTGCGTCCTGCAAGCAATGCGGGTCTCTCAACCTTCGTCGCATGCATAGGCTACCTGCATTCCCGGAAGCCGCATCTCGGCAAACGAGTCAGGCGATTCATAAAGACGTAAGCGGGTTAGACTTGCTGTACCTAAGCTAATCTCCGAAACATCTCCCTGAAGAAGCTCGAACTTCTTCAGTTGTGTGGCAATCCACACCAGAAGGTTCTCTGCAGTTGGAACCTCGATTACCTTATTCAGAAGCGTATGGTCCAATTGACAGATGACTGCAGACTCCACAACAGCTTTCACAGTCGAGAAGTCTACGACCATGCCATTACTACCTATCGGACCTTCATACTCCACTTGAAGAATCCAGCGATGACCATGCATGCTACTGCACTTGCCGTCGTACCCTGGTAGATAGTGTGCTGCATCGAAACTGAACGACCTACACACTTTCATCTAAGCAAGCCCCATGCGCTTCTTCATTTGCTGTGCCTCTTCAGGATGCGCCTTGATCCACTCGCGAGCTTCTTTCTTCCTAGCCTCAGCAAGTTCTGCTTTGACTTTCGGCCACACTGAATCATAGCTCGGAAGCTCCTCACATAAAGATCCAATGAGTGCACCCTCGCTACTCTCCAAGACGCCAGCGCACTTCACTCGCAGAACCTTAGGCGAACGGATTGTGCGAAACTCGTACCGGTCAGAGTAACGCACAGCACCTTCTTGCTCCAGCAGTACAAGTGCTTCGTCGATACTGTTTTCGTCCTTGATCACTATCATAAAAGTTTACCTCCTTCTGAGCTTGCCGATAAGTGTTCTTCTTCGAGCAACCTAGCCAGCCTAGCTATTCTGCGTTCCTCTAGCTGTTTGTGAATCACATCGATAAGCCCCACCTTGCGATCTGTAAGGACTACCAGCAGTACATAGCTCACTACTAGGCCTATTCCTGCAGAAGTAATCCCTACCAGAGCGTAGGGTCTCGCTAAGGGATCGCTAGCTGCTCCCATAGCGGCTAACAGCCCCGCAACAAACAGTCCTACAGCAAACCACGGCAAGACTACTGATACATAGCTGGTATGCTTGCCTAAGGGGGCGCGAGCTAGCCTTATCTGTAGCCTCCTCATAATCGACCCTTGTTTCATGTCACCTCCTTCTGAGCCTGCTCCGCTCAGTCGAGCCCCTCAAGCATACTGAGGGGCTCTCAGAAAGGAGCAGTAAGCAGTTGCTAGTCTAGCTGCGCGTAAAATTTACGGCGAGCTTGTAAGTACCCTCATCTGCAGTCCCATTAAGTGCTACCGTAATTCTAGCTGTTGGACACTCGCCTGCTGCAACCGAAAGATCTCCAACAAGCAGAGCCGAACCATTAGCATACCCACTTGTCACAGTTAAAGCTCCCCAATGACCGCTAGGAGCCTGAGTTACTGCCCAATCCAGCCCAATAGTCAGATCACCCCCTCCTGAGTTGTACAGCATAAGCCATACATCCTGACTCTGTCCAGGAGAGGCGTCCATACTTAATGTAAAGTCACCCGTCACATCTGTCCAGTTGCCACAGCCCAAGTGGTAACGAACCACTAGAGGCTCAGTGACAGTGAATGTAATGGTTCCTGAGATGACTACGAAGGCTCCAGCTGCAACCGCACCTACTAATAGGAGCGTAGCAATGATGCCTACTGGAATCCCGTGCCATCTCTTCCTCAAGAATCTTCTCATAAGCTATACCTCCTTGTTATCTACTTACCTACTGCTCCGAAGTCCTCACTACTCTATAGGTGGGTCTTCAATGAACCAGACTGCAAACCGATACGTGCCGGGAGTGTTGAAGGTAGCTCTCAACTGAACAGTTCGAGTAAAGTTGGCTGCTAGAGTAAACTCCCCCAGCAAGAAGGCATCTCCCACAACTCCCAGAGGTATCCAGTAGATATCTCCATTGTCCGAAATCTGCCTCTCAAGAACTACATCTGCAATGCTTAAGTCCTCACCAAGTACCCTTATGATTACCTTGCCACTCACAGGGTTCTCGGTGCTGACATTCTTGGTCCGTAACTCGAACGAGTGCTGACCTCCAACCGGCAGGCTTATATCCTCCACCCAGTCCGACCCAATGACAACCTGACCAGAATGTACTAACACCTCTGGCGATGTCCATCCTGGCGCCTCAGCACTTACTGCACTGCTCAGAGTGAGAAGTGCAGTCAGAGCGAGAACTAATGCTAAACGTTTCATGTATTCACCTCCTTTATAGATTGGACTAACTTGTTGATTACTCTCACATCACGGCACCTCCACAGTAACACTGATTGTAGGAGATACCCAACCTGCATCATCTGGAATGATTATGTCGGGTGGAGTTACGTTGTTGCTTACGTCATTATCGTTGCCGTTATCAGGCGGAATTACGACATCGTCGTCATCGTTACCATTATCGGGTGGAATTACGACGTCGTTATCGTTGCCAGGCGGAATCACAACGTCGTTACCGTTGCCGTTAGTAGGCGGCACATGTGGCCTGCTGCACGACATCCCAACTCCTGAGAGTACGTTGGCCGACGCAAACACTATGAGACCTACGAGAAGGATGGTACAGCACACCTTCAGCGCAAAGTCTCCGCTGGGATTCTCTTGTCGCCACTTCTTGAACCTTTTCCAGTAAGGCTCAATGTACGGATACAGCTTCACCGCCCAAAGTCTTTGAAGCCTCTCTTTCATGCAACCTCCTTTCTCACCACTGACCCTTCATTTCAAAAGAAGGCTCAAAACGTGGCGACTCGTAACGTGTCGGATCCTCAACGTCCGCAATTTCAAACGCAGTTTGCCTGTCCAAACAAGTTGGGCAGGTGCCGCAGTGAAGCTCGTTGCCTTCATAACACGAGTACGTCTTAGCAAAAGGTACATTCAGACCTCTCCCAAACGTAACAATATCCGACTTGCACCAGCTGATGAAGGGTGCGAACATTTGAACCTTCCCACCAGTTCCAAAACACAGAGCTTCGCCAACCGCTTCCACAAACTCTGGACGACAGTCCGGATAGACAACCCCATCGTTAGAGTGTGCAGCATATGCAACACGCTCTGCACCTATGGACTGTGCATACCCTGCTGCAATGGACAGAAGAATCATGTTGCGGTTAGGTGACACCATCGTCTCAACATTCTCAGCGTTGTACGGGCCCTGCGCAACGTCACCCTGCCCATGCAGAGTACAGCCGATGTGCCGACCCAGATCGCCCAAATCAATGCATAAGAGGCGCTGCAAGAGTCCACCACCTCGCGCCCCGCAAACCATTCGAGCGGCCACAACCTCTCTAACATGCCGTTGACCGTAATTTATGGTAAGAGGCCACACCTCATACTTCGCTATGAGTGCGTACATCAGCACTGTTGAGTCGATACCACCACTTAACAGAACAACTGCTTTCATCGTTTCACCTCCTGTGGGTGCTTCTTTCTGTAATGCTTACACTTGCTAGCCGGCACTACATTCGGCTCTACATGACACTTTACACCATTTGTGCACCAGCCTTTCCAATACCCACACAGTGGATACCACCAACGTACCATGCCTACGAACTCCCTCTTCTAGCTGCCTTCATAAACGCATGCATCTTCGGAAGCTTTCGATAACCTACTGGCAACGTCTTTATCATTCGATACCTACTCAAGAAGCGAATGATGTCCTTCGCCTCACTGTTGTCTAGGCCAAGTTGCTCTGCTAACTCATACAGCCTAAACGGGTTGTCAATACGCTCCAAGATATCGATTGCGTCACGCCACAACGGCAACTTACTTAAGTCCTCGAGAGCGCATCCTAGCTCGCCATCGTTGAAAACACTCTCACGCTCAGCACGTTCACTGAACGTGTCATAACTCATATAGGGACTGTTGTAGCAACGACGTAGGAAGTTCGTAACGAAGCTTACATGCTCTTCTCGGACAATGCACTTACCTGTATCGTCAGAACTAAAGCACCTGACTGCGCAGGCTACACTTAACCTTGCCAACTTGAGACGCATGTCTGCAGGCTCTACTAACGGAATGCTTGCAGAGTACTCATCGCTCAACGAGGACGCCTCTTGAAGAATCAAGCTCTCAACACCCTCAAGAACAACATCTTCGGGATTGAGAGACCACGCCCACAAAATCAAGTCGCGACATACATTGCTCGTAAAGCGATGTTCACACGCTTCTCGAGTCGTATTGAGATCCTCGCCACTCACTTCTCCACTCGCTACACACATTGCAAACTCCAAACGTCGAATATCCTCAGAGTGTGCAAACACCGTGCGAAGAGCTTCAACACCCGTATTGTAAGCACTTAATGGTTGACCGTCACGCGTGTTGCTCATCATAATGAGGCGAGTACGTGCACTGGCTCTTTCTGTCCGAATCTTGGTGATCTCTGCAACTCCCGTAGAGCGTATATCACTCATCTTTGCAATGTCTTCTTCACTGACCCCCGCAAACTCGTCGATTATCAACAAGCGTCGGTCCATCTGCGGAATCCTGCCCCACACTAATATCCATCTGTCACCAAGACGCTCAAGACCACCAATCAGTCCTGCAGTACTTGAGCCCTCACCTTGCACCCTATCACCCAGATTATAATGATTCAGCAAGCAGAGGGACATCTCGGTTTTGCCTTGCCCTGAGTCGCCGAGAATAAATGCCTCTACCCAACCCTTGCGAAGCAGTACGCCTTGAAAACTGAACTGTAGAGCCGAATGAAAGCTCAGGTCGAAAGCCGTCTGAAGATCTTGACGCCCAACAATGCGATGCACGTTAGATGTGAAATCTTTGTAGACGTCCGTGAACACTTTCTCAGGTTCTGTACGAAAGATCTCCAAGGACTCCCGAGCCTTCGCAAAGTCGAAAGTCTCAAGCTGATCACGCAACGGTATTGCCGCGTCTGCAACCAAGACAGCCCGTTGCTCCTGAGGCGAGGGATAGCAATAGCACGTTATCTCGTACGGACGATTCGGACGCAGTCCGTGACCCAAATAGTAACACTCACGTGTCACATACTCTGCGTTAGGTACGAACGTACTTACGTTTGGACTCACACGAAGCTCTTCAATGTTCTGAGTCTGCAAGATAGCTACCTTGCAATCATCACACACGCCCATCCAACGCCTCAGAGCTCCTGCAACAGTCTTGTCAGACTTGCCTAGTATCTCAAGTATCTCACGTTGCTGTGCCGACACTACAAGCTCGCCACTTCGCGACTCTGCATTCCTACATAGTGCACACCTAAGCGTAATAGGGACGCTGCTGCAGCTGAAGCCAACACGCTTTGGTATGATGTACGGCACACTAGCCTTGCCCGTGACCATTACTTCGGTCTTGAGCTTCTTGCCGCTGTGCGCAGCTTTGGATGTCTCTGATAGAGGTACTTTCATTGTCGTCGTAAAGGCTGCTGGCTCGGCCTATTTCACCCAATCTGGTCATTGTCTCCAAGCATTACCTTGCGAGATTGCCAGTCAGCCGATATATTTCATACTCGAAGGACGCCAGCACCGGAAATGGACTCACCTGACCATCCCCGGCACTTAGAAGGGAGTTTCGGCAGAACTGATTGCGTCCGGCCCGAGTACTCTCCGAACTCTCTGACGCTTCTCACCCTCGTACACTTCGTGCCCGATTACGATAACGCACTCGCGGCCTTCCATGTCTGCGGGTTCGAACTCGATCTCACCCTGGAGGTCTTCCTCGGGCACACCCAAAGCAACCAGTACCCGCTTGGTAGCCCACTTGGCCTGAGGTTGTAGAGAGGTGTTCAGGAAACCCTTACGCCCGTCAAACTCGCCACCCTCAACGGTGAACTCCCATGCAACGGATGGCTCACCACTTCGCGCAGACTCCTGCACATACGTGCAGTTGGAAACGCGAGCCAAGTGACGCCCGACTGGTAAAGGCTCGAACTCACGAGTCTCAACACCCGTGAAATCAATCTTAATACCCATATAACACACTCCCATACATCATTCACGTTCATCGGCTGCCTCCACTCCTTACGGAGTTTGGCTTGAAGTTCGACTTGAACTCTCACGAGCTCCCTCCAGCCGCTAAATCACCTACTACGCTATTCAGCGACACCGCGTGACCTTTGAACGCGTTACGGAAAACTGACCGAATTGGTCAGGTGAGTCCCTACTTTATGCCCAGCGTCTCACGAACCACTTCATGCGAACCCTTGAGGCTGCTAACAAGCTCCAGAACGTTACCTTCAACACTTAGCTCATCATCAAAGTGAGCGTACGTTCGTGCAACCTCCGTAACTGCTAGAAAGGGTGAGCCACAGCACCCACAACCACTGACAACCATCTGATACTTCGTGCACAGTAAGCTGTACTCTCGCAAGAACGCTATAATGTCGTGCAATTGTTCGTCCATTACTTTCTTCTCAGAAACAGAAATGCAATCAGAAATGCCACCACGAAACCGCCCAACGCACTGAGTTGGCCGAACAACGGCCAGACAAAGAGGCCAACACCAAAACCTAACGCAGCACTTATGAACAGTTGCTTGGCGTTCAGCTCTACGATACTGACCTCTCGAATAGGCTTATTACAATGTGGACACTTGTATATCATGATACTCCTCCGAAACTACTCTCCGAACGTTATGGGCCCAGGCCCTACTCGAACTCTCTGCAAGCCAGCCAAAACGAAGTCTACACGCTCAGCCGCCTCGTCTTGTTGAAACCCAAACTCCTCTGCGAGAAGCTTGATTGCCCTGTCTTTTCGTAACGGCAGTTCTTCAGAGTTTCCCAAACCCAACAAGGTGAAGCCAATCAGCCGGTTGAGACGGTCGCGAGATATTGACTGTCGGCGAAGGTGCTGAAGAAACTGACTGCCTGTGATCATTTCATCATCCTTGCGACAATGTCCTTAAAGTACATCTTGTCGCCCTTTATCACGGGATCAAGCTTCTGACTCCTATCTCGTGCTATAATGCGCTGTGATGCATGAGTCTGAAGGCATCGAATCCACTTCTTTTCCTCCATTCTCACGTCCATAAACAAAACCAGGTCTGTCATACGAACTAGGTCGCGTGTCAAACCTGGCTGAAAGGCGGGAAAGAACTTCACCATCCCCACAACATCATCCTTCAAGTCTCGTATGCCTGCCGTCATGACTACAGACAAAGGCAAGTCACGAAGAGCCCTGTAAAGACTCCTGAAGCGTTCCTGAGTCTTCAAGTAGTCGGGTTGCGAAGGCACTTCCTTATCGCCATGCTCATTCGCAACTACTACAGACTTACGCAGCACGTACTCTAACTCCGTGCCACTGTCTATAACAAGGCTGAGATACTCTTGCGGCTCACTGTTAGTAAGCTCTGCCAACTCGACCCATTTCCGGTCTCTGAGCATTACGTAGATCTGTCTCACCTGATCCCAGCTGTTAATCTCAAAGATCGTGGGACGCGGATTACTGATGATGGACAACGAACCTCTGTCGACGTCTAAAAAAAGGCAGGGTGCAGTCTCTTTGCACTCAGCTAACGTGGCAGCCAACGGAGTTTTGCCGGCCCCACTTTCGCCTACTAAGAGACAGTTGAACTTCACGCCAGCACTCCTTTCTCAATCTTGCTTAACATATCAGGTGTCACAACATAGCAATGTTGACCTTCAATCTCCAACTGAATGGCTTCTCTCCTTATGTAGTTGGCCAACACAGGTGCTATGAATAGTACGTCGGGTACACGCCTACGGAACCGTGAAGTAAGAGCTTCGAACAAGTCTCTGATGGGATTGACAGGCCTTACCACTTCAAGCATGCCACGCATAATAGCTGCATCTAGAATGGGATCAAGCATTGCTCTATCGGCCTCTGTCAGGGGCTGTGGACGCGTTACGAGATAGGTATGAGGTACACCATCAATACTTATGTGAATGTACCCATTCTTGGCACTCAGAACCTTAACCTTCATTCCGCCACCTCAGACTTACGTGCGAAAGTCCAATCTTCAGGTATCAAACCTTCGTCCCTAAGAGTCTTGATGTCACGATAGACCACGTTTATGGAGACGAAGTAACGTACAGCAAGATCGAACGCACTAAACTGCTCTCCCCGCTTAATTGCCGCAACAATTTCACGGAGCCGTTCAACACGCGACTTGCGGTCTAACAAGCTACTCTTCATCATATCCATATTATCACCTAAACGTCACACCAATTGCTAGCACATCAGAAAACAGTTTTTTGTGATATAGCTTTTTGTGATACCCGACAACCTTCACCGTCTAACAGCCAGCACGTACCAGCATATCATAGCCAAGCCAGTGGATATGGCTGCTAAGTAAAGGCCCAGAGTTACGTAACATACCACAAAAGCCGTCAAAGCTATTGCAGTGGGCAAACTAGTAAGCAGTGGGTACTTCGACCTCCTAACTATCGACACCATTAAAGAGGGTGCGAAAGCAAACCCTGCAACCATCAAGACGATGTCTTGCCACATCTACGTAACCTTCGCAAGGCCCTGAGGAGTCCTTACAAAGTGGCCGCTAGCAACCATTCCATCGTGAGTCTGCATCCGCTGTGTCTTCTTACGTCCCGCATCACCTTTACCCCTCAACTCCCGATTCTTCACACGCGAGTCCTTACGTCCCGGATTCTTCCGCATTGGTATCAACCTCCTTTAGTAACTCGTCACGCACCTCACACAGCACCTGTCCTATGTCTTCAGCCGTAACGTTCAACGAACCCAACGACCCCTTCACCACTGTGTGATTGAACATGTCGTTTGCCACTTGCTGCATGTCTGCCCCAGCTAACTTGCTGGGGTCGTCCTTAAACTTCTCAGCAAGCGCTATCTTCCATGTCGACCTGAAACCCTCTAACACCAACTTCTTGAGATCCATTACCCTCCTTCTAGATTGCGATAATATCTGCCCACTCGTAGTCGCACTTAGTACAACTGAAGTGGTAGAAGTAACCCATGAACCTTCGTCTAGATAGTCGTAGGTTGCACCTAGGACACTTCTTCCACCACCAGAAGCCACCAGGCTTCTCTAGCAGCTCCCTAGCCTTCAGTACCTTAAGTGCGTGCTCACTATCTCTCTGGTACTTTTCCTGCTCCAGCTGAGCATTGCGATGGATCTCAGTAATCAGCCCATCCAGCTTCTGATCATCCATCATCTCCCTCTATACCACAGCCACACATACGAGAAGGCGACAAGAGTGCCTCCAACTACGAGACCCCAATAGTGCCAAACGTCCACAACCACTATGACTCCCGTAGTCATGCATGCTGCTCCCAAGATTGCCTTTGCTACTTCCTTAGCTTTTGTCATAATACCTCCTTAAACTCGTTTTGACTGCCGAGTAGAGACAGCCACTAAGCTGCACTCTACTCGGCCGATAGTTGAGCCTCTAAGAGCACGGACTGATCTGCCACATTCCACTACAGAACCAGATGTCCGTACCTGTGACACCCCAGCGACTACCTGAGACAGTAGCTGCATCTACTACAGCACCATTCACCACAGAATAGTCTGCCTGAAGCATTCCAGGACTCAACAGGTATCTGTGTACCCCAGCAGTCGGGGGCTCGCCTGGCGGAAAGTTGCTTTCAGGACCAATTGTTGCCGTAAGATTGGCAGCAAACGTGTTATCTGCGATGTAGGCAACAACCGCAGTCTGTACCTGATGCAGCTCAGTATTAGCTGCCTGAACAACTCCAACGCCAAAGAGACTACCCACATTAAGTATAACCACAGCAGCAATGACTCCCAAGATGGCAATCACTACTAACAACTCAATGAGGGTAAAACCCTTCTGACCTCTACTCAAGCCTCTTATCATTGTGTACCTCCTTTCTCAAACGTTCCAGTATTTCACACCTGCCACGAGCTAACCCACAAACCCATATTCCACCCCAACACGAACGTGTACAGAACGACCATGCCCCAGAATCCTTTGGTAAGCATACTGAACCTGTGCGCCTTATCTCCAGCCCACCAAAGAGAAAAACATAAAATCAGTACCATCAACGTCAGCTTCCCAAAACCAAACCACCACTCTCCAGCTATCGGCGCCATGAGAGGGTTAGCCTCATGAGTAAGACCACTGCTTACCAGATGCTGTGTAAGGAAGCCATCAGCAGTCTGCAGAGCGATTAACGCTGACCCTAACAGTAGAAGTTTAGTCTTCATCTGCCGACTCCTGAGAGCACTCCTCCAGCTTCAAGATGATAATCTGGTTTTGGTAAATTGCGGCCGCAATGGTGCTACCTTTGTCCACCGCATAATCCACCACAAACTGCAGCTCAGTGATGTTGAGGCTACTGATAGGCTGCTGCCGCAGCTCAGAGTAGTAACACCGAGCTTCGTCTTCTACAGGTGTGAATGGTACAAAGTTGTTCAGGTTCAGAATGACTACTGCAGCAATGATTCCCAAGACGGCAATCGCTAGCAATGCCTCTACAAGAGTAAAGCCCTTTTGACTTCTCATGATGCACCTCCTTTCTAGTCAGGGAACTAGCTCCGGGTCCATCCACACCTGCTGGCGACGCTCCTCAGCAGTAGCTAGCTCCGTACCTTCGGCTTTGGCAAGGGCTTGATCCATCTTTTCTAGTATAGGCCAGTGTGAGGTGTCGTTCATGGCCTCCCTATACTGTACCATGTAGTCTCTGACAGACTTCAACGCCTCATACATCTTTGCAGCCCCAGCCATCAACCGGGCATTGCCATTGTTCTCCACAACTGTCACCTCCTGATCTGAGGCAGTAGTTCTTGCTAGGGTCTTCTTCCCACAATCTATCCACCGTACGAGGGTGCCGGTAAAGTTGTGGGTTTTGTCTCTAGCTGTCCATTCTCCTTTGGTGTATTCCACTTAGTCCTCCTTTCCTTCAGCTTTAGCGATAGCCTGCCTTGCCTGCCTGTCCGGCTCACTAAGACGAGTAAGCCAATCTGTGTGGCTGAGAGGTAACCCAGTTCGTCCGTAGTCTTCTAACACTTCAGTCAGAACTCGTACGAACGACTTAGCAGCCTCATACATCTCAGGCGCTGCAGCCGTGAGCTGGGCGTTGGCCCTAGTCTCGTGTGGACTGTTCCACCATGTTCTAATCGAGGCTATGATATGAAGCGCATCATCCCATACCTCCCACTGAGGAATTCCTCGCCATTCAATAGCCTTCCATTCTCCCTTCGTGTAGTCGGTCATGGTGTCCTCCCTTCGGCTTTGGCGATGGCTTGCCTTAAGAAATCTGCCATTACAGTATCACCCTTCCTCACACCATCAAGCCAATGAAGAGCGACCTTGGCAGCCTCGTACATATCAGGCGCGGCGGCTATTAGCTGAGCATTAGCTGCATCGGAGCCATTAAGACCAAAAACATCAGCTATTACCTCCCTGAAGTATTCCGGGCTATAGGACATTATACGATTACTGTTCATCTCCGGCATGGGTACTATCTTCCACTCACCTTTAGTATAGTTCACTACTCTCTCCTTTAGGCTACGTATCTGAACTCGTCGCATATCTGTGTCCGAGCGTCTGTCACTTTATGCCCTCTAGAGCATTTGGTTGTGCTAGTACTGTATGACTTACAGAACATACACTTATGCAACGTATCCATAGGATTCTCCACCTCACGAAGGTTGCAGTTAGACCAATCGAGCCAACTATTGTGCAAGGCTACAACATGTTTCGCCACGTCACGATCGATAGCACCCTGAAGATTGACGATGTGTGGTTCAATGAGTGCAGACTTACAGAATGAAGAGCCGCAAGGGCAAGGCGCTACGCTCCACTTCTCATTTATGCTGTCCATTAGTACGTACCTCCTCTACTCTTCTTCCTATCCCAAAAGTTGAATCTTCCGGATCGAGCGCAACAATCCCGCCCGCATAGACAAGACAGGGAACAACTAGCACCTTACAGCACGCACGAAAGAGAAGCGATGCAGAAGTGCGATCAGGCGCCATGCGGAAATTCCTGTCTGCGTCTAGAAAAGTCGGACCTCCAACCCACGCAAGCTGACAAGTTACACGCATGTCCGGACGCATATCGTACACCCAGGTCAGGAGAGGAACACGCCGCCACAAGAACGCTAGTACCTTAGCTTGTAGACAGTACCAGCGCCTCATAGCGTCCCTTCTTCGATCTCTCTCATCCGCTCCTCAAAGCGCTCCATGCCATCGTTCCTCAAGTCGATCATCTTCCAACCCAACTGCTCAGCAAGAACGTGACACTGAGTTATCAGGTCGGCAAGCCCAATGCGAGCATCAGCCATTCGAGCCCGATAACTCTTCTCCTGCCCTTGTCGCTTCTTGTGATCGGCATAGACCAGTGACTTTATCATGCCACCCAACTCGTAAGTCATGATCGTCGTGGTACGTAAAGGGTCTCCAGGCTCAGCCTCAGGCGGCATCACATCTGTCAATCGATCCATTGTATCTCCTCCTCTCAGACTTGTATATCGTCAAACAGCGCCGGTAGACGCTTCTTCAGCTCTATCAGAAGCGGAAGCATCAGCTCACGCATCTGTGGGTGGGCAGCTGGATCTGTACGCAACCTGAGAATGTGCCTCCACTCTCGAAGGTTGGCAGTCGCAACTATCTCGGTCTTGAGACCGTTAGGCAGGAAGTAGCGAGCCTGTTGAGGTGTCAGACCTCCAGCAACCTTTTGAATGTAGTACGCCTCCAATAAGCGCAGCAAAGACATGTCGGCGTCGTTCAAACCCCAAGGCGGCTCAATGAAGGTCACACCATTCTTCGAGTAATCACAGTACCTAGTACTCTCCTGAGTGTAAGACACAAGTCTATGTCGAACAAGTTCATGCGTGACTCCGCGGTCGCAGATGAACTTAATCGTCAGATTGACGTGTTCAATTACAGACTCATGACCTCGCAGGATGAGAGACCGAAGAAACTTATCGGCCGACCCGGGCGTTATTCTATCTTCGGACTTGTAAGCTACTCGACCACACCTCTCAAGCTTCTCCATCACCCAATCCTCATCCACATGATCCAGAATCTCAAACGATGGCTTAACTACCTGCATTATCTACCTCCTTTAACTATCGCCCTGGAAAAAGCGACGCATTATGTCTGTGATGCTACCATCTCTGCATTCAAACCACACCACCTTCCAATCAGCCCTTAATCCGGTACCCCTCTTATCCCACAAACCAAACTCGTCGTTAAGTGCTATCCAGAAGAGGGCTTGCACAGTCTCAGACTTAACAGCACACTCGCTTGCCTCTGCAAGCAAGAGCTGAGCTTCCGCACTGCTGGAAGAGTACCTAGCCTTAAGCTGCAACTCCTCAGACGCCCTCTGCTTCCTCATCCCAAGAGTGTACAGACGCTTAAGCTCCTCAGAGGCATCTCCCACCACATGATCGCCATCCTGCACCTCTGCAATGGGGCAAAAAAGATCAGATTCCTCCAGCTGCGCTAGTTCCATAGGTAACAACTTCAGAAATGTGCTCATCCTTAACTCCTTAACCCCTCTTGCAACTCAGAGAGATAGCGTCTAATCGCTTTAGCATTCTCCTCGAAGGAGTCCGCCATCTCTTCAAGCTGAGAGTCGCTGCAGCGAAAGGCAATCAGAATGCCCTCGTCTTCCTCACGCCACAACTCTAGTCTGCCCTCCTCCTTAGTAAGCAGCAGAGAGACCGTGCTGAGTAATCGCGGATGCACGTTGATACTAACTTTCATTGTCTCCTCCTCGCAGAGCCTCAGTCAGAAGCTCTCTAGTAGCCCTCTGTATACCAGGAGTCTTCGACTCTCTGTTGCCAGCAACATTGAGCACCTGAACCTTGCCACCTGCCAGTACCTTAGCTAGATAGTCCACAGAAGGATTCCATATGTAAGGCCTGCCATACCTCTGACAATAGTACTCAGTCAACTTGCTGCCTCCACTAACACTGCCAAAAATTAGTGTCATATCGGCATCCCTAACATTCAGCACAGTCCTGGCAGGATATTCTGAGCTTCCGCACTCCTTTAGACCAAAACCCTCAAGCAGCTCTCGTTGAGGGCCGTTTTCAGTCATCCAACCTTTAGGTGCCCAGCCACCAGTCTCTAGACCGAGCTCTCTAGCAGCCTCTAGACCTCCCTGATCTGCACCTGTCTGGCCACCACTTATTACTCTGAACACCGTAGACCCCAACTCAGGTGGTAGAGCTACAAGCCTGTTAACTGCAGTACTCCTTTCATTGTCAGTCATTTAACAATCCTCCTTCACCAGTATGAGCACTAGAAACGTACAAGTATGAACTTCTCAATAACGAGTGCAAGAGCCGTAGCATCGTCCTCATGCTCAGCCTGAACATGGAATGCAGACTGACCTAGAGCAGGAGAAGCTGCCCAGTTCCACTTGCCATGCACATACCAAACCTCCAATCCATGTATATTGGGAAACTCTGCGAGCAGTTTAGGTACAGCCCACGCAAAGATATTGTCTAGTGTCAACTTAGGCAACCGAGAACACGAATCCCCATTCGGTTGTTGCCAGTAATGCGGGTTTTCGCTGGCTGATAACCTATACCGAAACCCACACCACTCCCAAAACCCTTTCAACCGTAAGCCATCTATCTTGTTCATTAGTTGTCCTCCTCATTCACCTCACTACTAAAAGCCAAATGCTCAAGCAAGCGAGGCATAACAATGCAAAAGCTACCAACCCGCCCACAATAATTCCAACCCAGACTTTCCTATTGCGTCGATAGAATATCCTCGCACCCAAGAAGCCACCAACCCAAACCACCAAAGCTCCGATGAAGAACCCTGCTATCTGCATTTATGTCTCCTTCAACGTCTGTAGGAACACATCAGGACTGTTCAACATCTGCTGTGACTTACGTCGCATCTCTTCAACAACCTTTGGGTCAGCCAGCCTTACGGCCTGATGACTCTGCTTCCCAAGGTTATTGCACGGCAGACGAATATCGTCCACGTGGTAATGATCACATACTGTACAGTGAAAGAACGTCATTACATACCCCACCTACTACAGAATGCATCCCACTTCTCGCCCCTCGCACGAAGCGCCTCCATTGTTGCCTCATAAGTCCCGCAGGGCTCTACGCTAGTTACTTCAGGATACTCTTTACGCACTGCTGCTAGAATCTCCTTTGCTAACTGCTGCCGAGCACATGCTATAGCCGCTTCCACAGCAGAAGCCATACCCATTCCACCATGCTTAGAGCCGACTATTACCCGAGAGACAACACCATGCTCCAGGTTGTGCTGATCCGCCGTTTTTGGCGTCTCGCTCATTTCTCCTCCTTGAGAGCTTCCCACTCCTCACACAGCTGCTCAATGTGTCTCGAGGTTAGCTCTCTACCCTCATCAACACCAAAGAACTCTACTCCACTTGAGAAGTCAGCATGGCTAAGAGTCTCGAACAGCTTTTCAATAAGGACGTCTCTCTTCCTCACTACCTCCGAGTAGTAGGTGTGATCATCATTACGCTGAGCTTCTGCCCCATTCTGGAACGCATCAAATAGAAACTTGTCCTGATACCTAGGGTCTTCGTATCTGGTAACAGAATATAAGTTACTTACCAATGGTGCTTTGCTCATTTCTCCTCCCTCTTCAAGAACCGAGACAGCCCCTCCAAGTTGAAGTGGTAACTAGTACCCTCACCGTACTTCCATGAAGTAGTAGCTAGTCCCCCCAGCTGGAGGTTAGATAATGCCTGAGCAAGATCATCGCTCCAAGTGATAGTTCCATACTCATAACAATGGAGTCCTTCCCAATGCTCACGATAGGCTCTGTCAAAGAGTTCCCGCTCTTTAACCTCAGATATGCCCAACTCTATAAGCTTCTCTGCCAACGCCGTCGTAGGTAGTTTAGTCATTCTTACCCTCCCCATCAAGTATAAATTCCAAATCCGGCCTATACCACTTGCAAGTTAGACACAGATAATGACCATCGCTATGGCATTGTGGGAAATCCTTCAACTGAAGTGAACCCGAGTCAAAGTCAGTACATAAAGCCTCAGGGTCTCTAATACCTTTAGTACCAAATCCTCTCCTCAGTACCTTTATCAGTAGCAGCCTTCTAGCTAAGCCAAGTAGTTCCCTCACTCCTCCTCCTTACCCTCCCCAAACATCTCACTCACCAAAGCCTTGCGAAGTCCTTCCACGTTTTTTACACCAGGCAAAAACCTGACTGGAAGCATCCTCAGTAAAGCGTGCTGCCTGCAGTAAGGACTGAGACCCACTTGAACTACCGCCCTTCTTGAGCATCGCCAGTAGACCCTATTAACAACCGCACTGCAAGTCTGCTTCTTCATTTCTCCTCCGTCTCGCCTGGGAGCGGCGACAAGACCCCATGAATATAAGGAGCCGCTCTCCACTCCTGCCACTTCTTTAGTGCCTCGATGCCGAGCTTGACAGCTTGCCGTTCTTCTGGATATACGCGACTGTCCTCGAGACGGTCAACAGCCAAACGCTCTAGTCTCTCAATCGCTCTCTCTATTTTCATAGCTCTCCTTCCGTTCCTCCGGACATTGGCTTAGTACCACATCCTGCTTGCTTCGGTACTGTTCACCATCCTTACATCTCCACCCCTCGGTTTTGAGGACACACTCCCAACCAGACTCGCAGTAGAACCTAGAATAGAAACAGCCTTTGCAGAATGACGGTTCCATCTCTCCACTCATTTCAACTCCTTCAACACCTTATCCAGAAGCCAGTTCTGATGCTGTTCACGGTCATCCAGCTCCTTAACTCCCTTGATTAGACCATCTTTGCAGCCCCTGTACCCGCAGTTAAAGTCGCCATTGAAGCTCGAACACTTAAGATACTCAGCATGCCCCCACGCATCTCTTACCTTGACTGTCCCAGACGCCCAACAAACGTAGTGATACATCCTAGGCACATGCCGATGCCTCTCGAGTCTCTCCTTGAATAGGACGAGAATTTGGCTGGTTCGACTTCTCTTGATTGAAGGGTTGTCTATGAACTCAGCTAAGTCGCTGGGAGCGTTCAACATCAAATCACCAGCTTCAAGTATTGCATCTATCTCTTCTCTCATTCGCCCTCCCGAAGCCTGAAAAGCTTACATGTTTCATCTGCCTCATTCCACCCACATCTATCACACCTAAAATTGCCCTGCTGAGTACCAACTCCAATATCCACCTCATCGTAGTTAAGCACAGCATTACACTTAGGACAGAGCCTTTGGCACTCAATCGTCTCTCTCACTTCAGCACCTCTTGAACCTTAGTGAGTTGGGCTTGGGCTACACCGAACCTGCCGTCATCGGCATTCCATATCTCTAGCGGTGTCAGCAACGCCTTCTCCACCCTCTCTTTGAGCAGGGTGAGGATGCTGTCTGCAAAGGTCTCCTCTGCTAGATCTAATGGTTTGAAGTCACCAGTATCGTCAGCCTGGTTTAGGAGTCTAGAGTATTCGATGCCAAACTTCTCCACTAAGTATAGTAGCTCAACCCTCATTCCTCCTCCTTCTTACTTAACCTCTGAACACTGAGCAGGACTGGCCTTTGATCCGACGTTCATTGGTATAGTCCTCTGACTGCAGAATCAGACTAGTTTGGTACCCTGCGCGCCAGTCTGTCCTGCCCAGTATTCAGTTGTTAAGTTGTATCCCCAGCCCAAGGACTTCCACCTTGGGAAAGAGCTTCAGAACTTGTAGGCGTTGCTTGGACGCCTCGTTGTCTGGCTTCGTCGGGCTGTCCGATAACCTAGAGTGTCTGACCAACCATTAAGCAATAGCTGCGACTTGTTGGCGTCTCAGCCTGCTCTATATGGTTACCGTAACGCTACACCAGCCATTAGACCCTTTGCATCTAACGAACTCCATCCGATGCTCCAGACGCAATTTAACGAGTATTCTGCCACTGGGGATATTCAATTG
>Ga0209498_1000289_pt1 | contig 30872 bp, 28 predicted proteins | sample WalLakDeSediment_FD_184131 | JGI IMG/M metagenome (GOLD analysis project Ga0209498, IMG submission 184131) | Lake sediment microbial communities from Walker lake, Nevada to study Microbial Dark Matter (Phase II) - Walker Lake 11/02/13 Deep... | ecosystem: Environmental > Aquatic > Freshwater >...
TAAAGAGCAAGAACCTGGCCACCAAGTTCCAGATCATGCTGGAAATAGCAGCCAACCAGCCTAACGTACAGCAGAAGGACATTGCTCCCAGACTGGGCATCACCTCCCAGGCGGTCTCCGAGTACGTGCGGGAGTTGATCAAGGACGGCTGGTTGAGTTCGGAGGGCCGCTCCCGCTACAGGGTGACCAGGGAAGGCGTGGACTGGATACTGCAGATGTCACGACAGCTGCACAGCTACGCCTGGTTCGTGAGCAAAGTGGTGGCCGATATCTCAGTCACCGCCGCCATGGCTGACACCGACATATCTGAAGGTCAGCCGGTCTCTCTATGCATGAAGGACGGGCTGCTTCACGCCTCCGCCAGCATAAGCGACAAAGGAGCCCGGGGAACAGCTGCTACCGCGGCCAGACAAGGACAGGACGTCGGCGTCCGCAGCATCGAGGGAGTGCTGAAACTAGAGCCCGCCAGGTTGACGGTAGGCAGAATACCCAACGTGCAGGACGGTGGTTCCGCGAGCACGGACCTGGCCGGGTTGCGGAGCGAGGTCAAGAAAGCGAAGCTGGTGGGAGCCATGGGCATGGAGGCACTGGTAGCGATGAGGCAGATAGGGCTCCAGCCCCACTACGTTCATGGTGTACGCGAGGCAGCCGTAGAGGCTGTCTACTGCGGGTTGCCCTTTCTGGTTGTCTGCAGTGACGACAGGGTGCCGCTGCTGGTACAGAGATTTGAGGAGGAGAACCTGCATTACGGAATCGTTGACCTGAGCCGGGGCTCAGCCGAGGACCCGGCACGACCCTAAAGGGTCGCACTACAGAATCGGAGCACTACGAGGCGGGGATAAACCCCGCCACTCGTGCCGGGGCCCGATTCCCCCTCACTCTAACTCTCCCGAGTCCCTCGGGATCTTCGTTCCCGACGTGGTCGGGATCTCCGTTCTCCCGCCAGGGGAGAGAGGACAGACGCACTGGGGGCGAAGCCCCCAGACCCCCGTGACAAACCGACGTAGGGGCGGGTATTGTGCCCACCCTGCACGACCCCCGATTCGCATCGGGGCAGGCTCTAAAGGGTCGCACTACGAAATCGGAGCACTACGAGGCGGGGATAAACCCCGCCACTACGGAAAGGTTCAGGGTTTGCATCGGCCGGCATGCGGACAAAACGTAGGGGCGGGTCTTGTACCCGCCCCTACGTACAACCGAAGTCTTCCGGATTCCCGGCAACGATCCCTGAAAGGCCTTGACATCCTCTCCAATGCCACTCTATAATGCGGATCATCAACTGCAGTTGTGTATAATAAATCTTGCTTGTCTAAAAGGAGAGGAATATGACCGACATCAAGAGTCCCGCCGGGTGGATTCCGGCCCGGGGGAAAAGGCGTCTGATCGCGCTTGTGAGCGCGGCTCTGGCCCTGCTTCTGGTCATGGCAGCCTGTACTGCCATCGTGGAGTTGCCGGAACCGGAACCTGTAATCGATGACCTGGGAAGGCCAGTAGTGATCACGGGGGTACCCCGAAGAATCGTCTCGCTGGCGCCCGCCAACACGGAGATCGTGTTCGCACTCGGTCTGGGCAATAGAGTGGTGGGAGTAACGGATTGGTGCAACTATCCTCCCGAGGCTCTGGAAAAGGAAAAGGTGGGAGCCTTCTACCCGCCGGACATAGAGAAGATAGTGGCAATGGCACCCGACCTGATATTGGCCAGCGATATTCACAGGCATGAGCTCATACCCACCCTCGAGGAAAGAGGGTTGACCGTATTCGCCCTGGGACCACAGACTCTTGGCGATGTGCTTGAGAGCATCACCAGAGTCGGACAGATAACCGGCCGGGAGCGGTCGGCGGCCAACCTTGTGAGCAACATGCAGGACAGAATAGACTACGTGAAGGCGCAGACCGCACAAGTCGAATACAGACCACGCGTCCTCTATGTCACATGGCACGACCCCTTGTGGACGGTGGGCAGGAACACGTGGATCGATGACCTGATCGAAATAGCGGGTGGGGCCAACATCTTCTCGGATGATATCGACGGCGGTACAGTGGTGGAGATCGAGTCGGTCGTGTTCCGCAATCCTGAGGTGATCATCACCAGCTTGTGGGCGTTCGACTGGGCAACCAGCGAGCCCCTGCTCACAGGCACCGACGCAAGCAAGAACGGCCGGATCCACCGGGTCGATGATGACCTGGTCCAGCGGCCAACTCCCAGGTTGCTTGTGGCTCTGGATTGGTTTGCCCATTACATCCACCCTGAGATATTCGAGGCGCCCGACGATAACTAGGTGACGTCAGCGTTTGATCGCGGCGCCGCGGCCGGGGGCGCGATATCGAACTTGTCCGACGAGCCCCCGGCAGGCCGCAGATTGGACAAAAGGAGAACTAGGATGAGAGAAAAGGGTCTAGTGCAGGTATATACCGGCAACGGCAAGGGCAAGTCCACCGCCGCCATCGGCCAGGCCGTACGAGCCGCCGGCCACGATTTCAGGGTCTGCTTCGTCTCCTTCTTCAAGGACCCCGATGTGTTCGGATACGGCGAGTACAGGTCACTGGAAAAGCTGGGGGTGAGGACTATCCTTTTCTCCAGAAGACATCCCCATTTCTACAAAGAACTGAACCCTGAAGACGTCTGCAGGGAGTGCCGCACAGCGCTGGAGTCTCTCAGGGAACTGCTCCGAGAGCCAGGCTGGGACATGGTTGTCCTGGATGAGATTATCATCGCAGTGCGCGACGGCTTTCTGACCGAGGAAGATGTCCTCTCGCTTGTTGAGGCAAAACCGGACAAGCTTGAACTGGTGCTGACCGGGCGGGGTGCCACACCAAGGATCGTCGAGAAGGCAGATCTGGTCAGCGAGGTGTGCGAAGTGAAGCATCCCTACAATCAGGGCGTGAAAAGCAGACAGGGCATTGAGTACTAGCCGGAGCATGGCCATGGCGCGGACTGTCTCTGAAGCGTTCACCAAGCCGGTTATCCCCCATGCCATCCATCCACAGAGCAGGGTGTACTCCATGCTGGGGCTGGGCGGGGTGCTCATAGTGGTGATCGTCCTGGCCGCCACCCTGGGGAGCGTGCGCATACCGTTCATGGCAGCCTTTCAGGTGCTTCTCTCTGAACTGCCCTTCGTCAACATTGCCCCTGCTTCCATAGAGGTCTCGGGAGCGCCGTTGAGCCTCGATATCGTGCAAACTATTATCCTGGATATCAGGCTGCCTCGGATAATACTGGCCGGCCTGGTGGGAGCGGCCCTGGCGGTGGCTGGAGCCACCTATCAGGGACTCTTTCGCAATCCCCTGGCCGACCCCTACCTCCTGGGGGTAGCTTCAGGGGCAGGACTGGGAGCTACCGTTGCCATGCTCATTCCCTTCGCACTGCCCTGGATGGCCTTTGGAGCCGTGCCCCTGCTGGCCTTCATCGGCGCTGCGGGTGCGGTCACCGTGGTCTATCTGCTGGCCCGGGTCGGCAAGACCATGCCGGCCACCACCTTGATCCTGGCCGGCGTAGCTCTGGCCGCCTTTCTATCATCCATCACCTCATATCTGATGATAATCTCCGGCAAGGAACTGGTGGGAATCGTGTTCTGGCTACTGGGCGGGCTTCATCTGGCCCGGTGGTCCGAGATCTGGGTAGTGCTGCCGGCCGTGCTGGCGGGTTTTGCGGTGATCTGGCTACATGCCCGACCGCTGAACGTGATGCAGTTGGACGAAGAGCAGGCCCAGCAATTGGGCATCAATGTGCAGAGGGTCAAAGTTACGTTGCTGGTAGCTGCTACCGTGGTTACCGCGGCAGCGATCTGCTTCACTGGCCCGATCGGTTTCGTGGGCATAATCGTGCCCCATGCCGTGAGACTGGTCTGGGGCCCGGACCACCGCTTCCTGCTGCCACTATCCTTGCTGGTCGGCGCCGTCTTCCTGATCGTGGCCGACACCCTGGCCCGTTCTCTGATCCCACCCACGGGAATGCCCGTAGGCATAATCACCGCTTTTTGCGGCGCGCCCTTCTTTCTCTATCTATTGCGTAGAAGGAAGGGGCTCGCCTTCTTCTAGGAACAGGACTATCATGGTTGAATTGGAGAATGTGAGCCTGGGATATGATCACCGGGCCATCCTGGAGGGTGTGAACATGAAGGCCCGGCCCGGCCAGATACTGGGACTCGTCGGCCCCAATGGCTCGGGGAAGTCGACGCTGATCAAGGGCATGGCCCGCCTGATAGACCTGTTCGCCGGTCGGATTCTGATTGAGGGTCGCGAACTGGCCACGATCAAGCGCGACGAACTGGCCCGTCTTGTGGCCATCGTGCCGCAGAGCCCTGCCCTGCCGGGAGCCTTCACCGCTTTTGAGATCGTGCTTATGGGGCGGACACCCCACCTCGGGCTTCTGCGCTACGAGGGAGGCAGGGACATGGTGGCGGCCTGGCAGGCGATGGGGGCTACACAGACACAGTCCTTCGCGGAGCGACGGATAAGCGAACTCTCGGGAGGCGAGAGGCAGAGACTGGTCATAGCCCGGGCACTGACCCAGCAGCCAAGGGTGCTGCTCCTTGACGAGCCGACTGCCAACCTGGACATTCATCATCAGGTGGAGGTGCTTAACCTGGTCAGCACCCTTTGCCGCGAGCAGAGCCTGACGGTCATCATCGCTTTGCATGATCTGAACCTGGCGGCTCAGTACTGCAACCGGCTGGTGATGCTGAACGGAGGGCACGTGTACGCCGAGGGCACGCCTGCGGACATCCTGACGGCTCCCAATATACGAGATGTATACGGAGTCGAAGTATGCGTCTATCCCCACCCGATTAACAAGCTGCCCGCCACCCTGATCACGGCGACTGGCCCCGCGACGCCGGCGGCCGGCCAGGCCGACAGCATGACCCGCGCTCAGGATATGTCCTAGACTAGCAGAACTGCATGTGCAACGACGCATGTCCGCCGCTGCAGCAAGAGCCTGCCGTACGATTCTTGACACGACGTTCGGGTGTGTGCTACTCTAATAGTGTCAGGGAGAAATGGTCGGTGCCTGACAAGGAGGTGAGGCATGGCGCGAAAAGAGGCCTGGTTATGCCGATGGGTGTTTCCTCATAGGGGCTCTTTGGCGACGTGAGGTGGGATGACCTCGGTGTGGTACTCATGTTGTCGAAGAGCAGGACGGAAGCCCCGAGCTCTTCGTCTGTGAAGTAGGGCTCCAAACAGGGGAGCAACGGCGGTACAGCCGAAAACTGAAATGGAAGAGTAGGGGTGATCGGAAACTGAATAGCGACATTCAGGAGCGGGCTCCCGAAAGAGGGGCCCGCTCTTCTTATTGGTTGAGCCACCATACATCTTTACCCCGAGCCGGTTACTGGATAGCAGCGGAGATCCGGTGGTATGATGATGCCTCACAAGGACTCACTGTGAAGCAGGAAAGACAAGCCGTCGAGTAATAGCCGATGAAGAGATTAGTGATCGGTGCTGTGCTTATCGCCATGCTGGCAATCGCCACAGGAACAGGCTGTCAAGCCATCAGGTACCAGCAGATCAGGAATAGCGTGCAGCCTCACGGCGTCGAGGTCACTGGAGCGCAGGTCAGGTGGACCCTCCTGATACCCACTGGCGTGACGCTGAGTCTGGATGCCATCATCTGGAACGGGAGCGATTACCCGCTGGAGATCGAGCGCGCCCGCTACACGGTGTACATCGGGGAAAGAGAGGTCGGCGAGGACACCGTCTACGACGTACACTTGCCGCCCACGGCTCTGACGTACATCCCGGTATCCCTTAATCTGTCCATTGCGGACTTGGGGCAGTGGGTGTGGGAGTACCTCACGGAAGGAGTAGAGATACGAGTTGCGGGAACAGTGGAGATACCGGTGAGGATTTGGGGATTCAGGGTTGCATCGGTCCCAGTAGGTTTCGATGAGTCGGTCTATTACAGGCTGAGCCAGCCATGAAACTACTCCATCGTCCATGCTAGAATAGCGCACCAAACAAACACTACCATGAAGAAGATTGGCGTCTTGACCAGCGGCGGCGATGCCCCGGGCATGAATGCCTGTATCAGGGCTATAGTTCGCTACGGCATCGGCAGGGGACTGGAGGTGACGGGCATTCGCGGAGGATACCGTGGCATGTTGTCGAAGGACGTGTTGGAGCTGGATAGTAGATCGGTGGCAAACATCATCCAGCACGGGGGCACGATCCTGGAGACGGCTCGGTGTGACGAGATGAAGACGGAGGAAGGCATCCGAAGGGCATATGCAACTCTGAACAGCGAAGGCATAGAGGGCCTGATAACAATAGGGGGTGATGGCACCTTTCGCGGCGCCGCAGCCCTGACCGAAGCGGGAGACGTAAAGATCATAGGTGTCCCGGGAACCATAGATAACGATGTCTATGGCACTGACTACACCATTGGTTTTGACACCGCCGTAAATACGGCATTGGGTGCCATAGATAAAATCAGGGATACTGCGGGATCGCTACAACGGCCCTTCTTCGTCGAGGTCATGGGCAAGACCAGTGGGTTCATCGCCCTGGAGGTAGGAATCGCCGGTGGAGCCGAGGGAATCCTCATCCCCGAGCTGCCCACCAAGATAGAACAGATCTCTTCTGACATAAGCCGTAGCTTGAAGAAAGGCAAGAAGTCGCTGATCGTGATAGTTGCTGAAGGGGATGAGGCGGGAGGCGCCTTCTCCATCGCTCAACAGGTCTGGCAGAGACTGAGATTGGAATACCGGATCTGTGTGCTGGGGCATGTGCAGAGAGGCGGCTGCCCCACCGCCAGAGACAGGGTTTTGGCCAGCAAGCTGGGGGCAGCAGCGGTCGATGCCCTGCTCGAAGGCAAGGGCGGTTACGCGGTGGGCGAGTTTAAGGGAGAGATAACTCTCACGCCCCTCAGAGACACCTGGGAGAAGAAGAAGGACCTGGACGCCCACTCGTTACGGTTGGTCAAGGAACTGGCCGGATAGCAACCGGCCACAAGTTGCCAACCTGTCCTGAAGGCCGGGGGTTCCTTACTCACAGAACAGTGCCGGTGAGCTTCTGATAGACCTCGCGGTACCTCTTTGCAGTGCCCTCTATCACATCGGGTGGCAGCGTGGGCGGCGGCGATCCCTCATCCCATCCTGAACGCACCAGCCAGTCCCGCACAGGCTGCTTATCATAGCTGGGCTGCGAACGGCCGACCTCGTAGCGGTCGGCCTCCCAGAAGCGGCTTGAGTCCGGCGTCAGCAGTTCATCAATGAGCGCTAGCCTGCCGTCTACGAAACCGAACTCGAACTTCGTATCGGCGATTATGATGCCTCTCTCCCTGGCATAGTTCCGGGCAAAGGAGTAGATCGCCAAGCTCCTGGCTGCCAGTTCCTCGTAGATGTCCTTGATGCCCAGTTCCTCCACGTCGCCGTCGACCAGCAACCGGTCATGCCCATTATCGCTCTTGGTGGTGGGGGTGAAGATGGGCTGGGCGAACTCCTGGCTTTCCTTCATCCCTGCGGGCAGGCGCACGTTGCCGAACTCGCCCGTCTTTTCGTACTCGGCCCATGCAGAGCCGGAGAGATAGCCCCGCACTATGCATTCCACAGGTATGCGCTCGGCCTTGGCCACGAGCATGGAGCGGCCTATAAGGGAATCCGGCAAGCTCTGGCTCTGGCCCAGGAGCTTCCCGACTTCTTCTAAGACAGCGGCGCTATCCACCACCCGGACAACATGATTGGGCAGTATATGAGCGGTCTTGCCAAACCAGAAGGCCGAGAGCCTGGTAAGGACCTCGCCCTTGCCGGGAATGCCACTGGGCAGCACAACATCAAAGGCCGAAACGCGGTCGGTCGACACAATGAGCAGTCTATCACCCAGGTCATAGACATCCCTCACCTTGCCGCGTCGAAACGCAGGCAGATTCAAGTCGGTATCCAGCAGGACTGAGCTGTTACTCATATTCTCCTCCTATCAGAGCTTGATGGTGCGGCAACGGCCAGACATCCTGTTCTCATCAAACCGCCCCAACTAGCTATCGATGCCGCACAATCTCCTGGCGCTGCTCTTCATTGTCTGCAGATCGATCTGCCGGCCAATCATTATCTTCTGGGCCATGGGCGAGCCGGCGCCATGCATCGATTCAGGCAGATAGCAAGCCGCCCCCGCACCAACGGTGAGGTTCTCGATAAGGCGCAGAAGGCGAACCCGGCTCTCCACATCCACACCCTCAATACCCTTTAGATACTTGGCAACGTACGCGCCAATCCTGGGATGCTTGAGGTCCTTCTCCGAGGGCATGGTCACTATTATGCCGCCGGCGATATCCTGAGCCAGCCTGGCTATGTCATAGGGAAATCTGGTCACGTTCAGCTTCGATACATTGGCTCTGAGGGTATCTACGGAGTAGGTCCCTGAATCTTCCCTGTGCCCTTCGTAAGCACAGGCCAGGCTGCAGGACATCATGGTCTCGTTAAGCTGGATCATATCGACGATCTTGTCCTTGATGTGGGAAGCCCCGGCTGTCCCCTGGTACTCAGCGATCAACTGACTGGCGCCGATCAAGACATCACCGATGCCCGACTTGCAGGCATAGCTCTGGCGGTGATAAGCAGCGAACCTCTCCACCAGGTCGCCGGCAAACTCATATTCCTTGTACATGAACACTCGCTCCCAGGGCACAAACACGTTGTCAAAAACGACCATACATTCCTGCCCCCCGTAAAGGACGTTGCCAACATCCATGTTCGGGCTCTCGATCTTCCTGGTGTCACAGGGCTGTCTTCCATAGATGTATATTATTCCCGGGGTGTCGCTGGGCAGGGCAAAGGAAACCGCATACTCCCTGTCCTCCTCGCGCATAGCTCTGGTCGGCATGCAGATAATCTCGTGCGAGTTCACCGCCCCGGTCTGGTGCAGTTTACAGCCTCGCACTATGATACCGCCTGGCTTCTCTCCCACCACGTGCAGGTACTGGTCGGGGTCGGCCTGCTCGGCGGGATGAAGAGCACGGTCGCCCTTGGCATCCGTCATAGCACCATCACAGACCAGGTCTTCATCCTGCACATACTTAAGATACTCCAGGAAGCGTTTGTTGTACTCGCTGCCGTACTTCCGATCGATGTCATAGGTCACCGTGGACAGAGCGTTCAGAGCGTCCATGCCTACGCAGCGTTGAAAGCAGGACCCGGTGTACGCGCCCAGCAGTCTGCCCATCCTGGACTTGTTGACCAGATCTTCGGTGCTCTGGTGAATGTGACAGAAGCGGTTGATCGTTTTGTCCGTCAGATGGGAGGTCGCGGTCATCACCGACTGATACTGCGGAAACTCCGCCTTATCGGCCAGTTCATAAGTAGCAGCCACGCAGTTCCTGGCAGGCTTGATGATAGGATGGTCCGCATGATCGACGATACGCTCTCCGAACATGTAGAGCTCGAAGCGCATGCCGGCCACGCTATCGATGTATTCCCGGCCAGTCTTCATCCTGCTACGCTCCTCGGGCTGTGAAACTCCACCGCAACGTTGGCGTGAGATCGGTCACGGACTTCGTCCAAGAACCGGTCAACGGGCGCTACGCGCTTACATCCAGCAGCAGCCAGGCCACTCGAACCCTTGGGGCCAGTCTGTGTTCGCTCATCCGGACTTGTCCAGACCCAATCGCTCAAAGACGGTATCTACGTATTTCAGGTAGTAATCGTAGTCGAAAAGAGACGCCAGTTCATGTTCAGAGATACGATTCCCCACTCTCTCGTCGGCCCGCAGCAGGTCCAGAAAGCTCTTGCCTTCCTGCCATGCTTCCTTAGCATTGTCCTGGACGATCTTGTAGGCCTCGTCTCGCACCAGCCCTTTGTCTATAAGAGCGAGCAACACTCTCTGCGAGAAGACCAGGCCCCGGGTAAGGTCGATATTGCGACGCATATTCTGAGAATCGACTCGCAGGCCCTTCATTACGAACACAAATATGGAGAACATGTAGTCCAACGCCAGACAGGAGTCAGGCAGCGCTATCCGCTCCGCGGAGGAGTGGCTGATGTCACGTTCATGCCAGAGGGCAATGTTCTCCAACGAGGTCAGCGCATGGCCTCTGACCACCCTCGCCAGCCCGCAGATACGTTCACTTAGCTCGGGGTTTCTCTTGTGGGGCATCGCTGAGGAGCCCGTCTGTCCCTCCGCGAAAGGCTCTTCAGCTTCCCGTACTTCGGTCCGCTGCAGGCCTCTGATCTCGGTGGCGAACTTCTCCAGCGAGCCGGCCATAATGGCCAACGTGGTCAAGAACTGCGCATGCCGGTCACGCTGGACTATCTGGCTCGATATTGAGTCAGGCGCAAGCCCTAACCGGGCGCAGGCGAGTTCCTCAACGCGGGGAGGCACGGTGGCATAGGTGCCCACCGCTCCTGATATCTTGCCCACCGATATGCTCCGCCTGGCCTCGGCTAGCCTGTGAGCATTACGCTTCATCTCCTCCCTCCACAGGGCCATCTTAAGTCCGAAGGTGGTTGGCTCAGCATGGACGCCGTGGGTCCGCCCCATCATGATGGTACGCTTATGCTCAACCGCTTTGTCTTCCAGGACAGATATCAGTTCTGCGACATCCTCCCCCAGTATCTCCGCCGCCTGTGTCAACTGCAGGCCCAGCGCAGTATCCATGACATCCGAGGAGGTGAGACCGAGATGTATGAAGCGTGACTCTTCGCCCAGGCTTTCGGCCACCGACTTAAGAAAGGCGGTCATGTCATGGCGGGTAACCTTGAGCCACTCGGCGATGCGCGCCGGGTTATAGCCGGCCTCACGAATCTTGATGATGGCCTCTTGAGGGATCTCGCCTAACTCGGCCCAGGCCTCACAGACTGCCAGCTCCACCTTAAGCCACTGATCAAACTTGTTGTCCTCGGACCAGACGTGCTTCATCCGGGGTCTTGAGTAACGCTCGATCATCGCTATGCCCTGGCCAGGTCTTGCCTGTATTTGCGGTAGGCCTCTCTTATCTCGCTATGCTCAGTGCCTAGAATCTGGGCGGCCAGCAGCGCGGCATTCTTGGCCCCGCTTTTGCCGATGCCGACGCAGGCCACCGGCACCCCCCCGGGCATCTGGCTTATGGAGAACAATGCGTCTATGCCTTTCAGTTCACTCGTGGGCAAGGGCACTCCGATTACCGGCAGGGTTGTCCAACTGGCCAGAACACCGGGCAGGTGAGCGGCGTAGCCTGCCCCCGCGATTATCACCTTCAGGCCTTTCTTCTCAGCCTCCAGACCGTACTCCCTGATCCTTTCCGCATTTCTATGGGCTGATATCACCGAGAAGTCATATTCGATACCCATCTGTTCCAGCATGTCCAGCGCTGGCTGTATAAGCTCCGTATCAGTCTTGCTACCTATAACAACACCTGCTAATGCCGTTGTCATGCAATCCTCCAAAGATAAAGATCAAATCGCGAGCATCAAGCTGGAAGCGCGCAGATCATGAATCAGCAGCACCTGTGCTTTGCCCGCGGCTCTGTCCTCTGCATAGTGAGTTGTGATCTTCTGCAGTGATGTCATCCTCCGGTCTTGCCTGTGCCAGCGGAGTTTATCGCATCTAGCTCCCTCGCGGCAATGTCCCTGCGATAGTAACAACCCTGAAAGCGAATACGCGAGATGTTGCGATATACCCTGTCCCGAGCCTCGGCTACGTCCTTGCCAAGCGCACTCAGGGCAAGCACCCGACCACCATCCGTGTAAACCCTACCGTCACTCCCAAGCCTGGTTCCAGCATGGAAGGCCAGCACCTCTCGTTCCAGGCTACCTAGTCCATCTATGGGAAAACCGGTCCTATAGCTTCCGGGATAACCTCCCGAGGCCATCACTACCCCCACGCAGGCCTGAGAACTCCACTCCACCTTTACTCGTTCAAGGTCTCCCTGAACTACGGCCAGAAGCACATCGACCAGGTCGGTCTGAAGAAGAGGCAGGATAACCTGAGTTTCGGGGTCGCCGAAGCGGGCGTTGAACTCCAGCACAACAGGCCTGTCCTCAACGATCATCAACCCGACATAGAGCACTCCCTTGTATGGCGTGCCCTCTCGAGCCATGGCCCGCACGACCGGCAACAAGATGTCAGCAGTCACCTGTCGTGTCATCTCGGCGGAGAAGAAGCCGGGCGGGCTGTAACTCCCCATACCACCGGTGTTGGGGCCCTGATCAAAATCCCCGATCTTCTTGTAGTCGCAGGCAGGCACCATGGGCGAGACGGTCTTGCCGTCGGTGAAGGCTATCAGGCTTACTTCTCGGCCGTTAAGGTACTCGTCGATGACGACCCTATCGCCTGCGGCACCGAACACCTTCGCCTCCATCATGTCACTGATCGCCTCATCTGCTTCAGCCAGCGAGTTGGCGATAATCACCCCCTTGCCGGCAGCAATGCCATCGGCCTTGATGACGGCCGGCAAACGCAGTCCGCGGAGATACTCACGGGCCTCAGCGCTAGAGGAGAACACCGCACCCTGAGGGCAGGGAACACCACAACTCTCCATCAGATCTCTGGCGAAAGCCTTGCTTGATTCGATCTTCGCGGCGGCCTGGCTGGGACCGAACACCGGAATACCCTGTGCCTCAAAGTGGTCAACTATGCCTAAAGCAAGGGGAGCCTCGGGACCGACTACGGCCAAATCGATCCCCTTTTCCCTGCATGCCCTGGCCAGGCCTTCGGTGTCGGTGGGCTGAAAGGCAAGGTTCTCGGCTATGGCTGCAGTACCGGCGTTTCCCGGCGCAGCGTAGACCTTGTCCACCCTGGGACTCTGGGCAATCTTCCAGACCAGAGTGTGCTCCCTGCCACCACTACCAACAACAAGGATTTTCAAAGTCATCTACCTGATGCGTCCTGAGTGCGTACGCCAGCATGCTAGTTGTTTACGCAACCTCTGATGCCAGCACGTTCGGTTCACATCTCCCGCCAAGCAGCTAGAGAATCTTCTTGAACCGCTCGGCCTGGACAGAATCGAGAGCCAGTATCAGTCTTACCAGCTCTGCCACATGCCCTTTCTTCTCCTCAACTATGTCCTCCAGCGCGGATATTGCCTCCTCGTTCTCGAGGCTCAGTACATGCTCCTCGTACTGGTTGATAGCCTGCAACTCGTCCGCCAGATCCTCGCGGAGCATGGCCAGGTCATCCAGCACCGCCAGTTGGTCCTCTCCGATCTCCTCAGAAGAATAGCTCATGTCTCTCCCTCCTCTTGGGTCTTGTTCTACTCCGAACGGCACGCGATCACGCGTCCTATGTCACCCCGAGCCAATGCGCTCCGCAGTGCCTGGCCCGTACAGATTCTAGCGGAACCCCCTAAGAGTGACACGAAGCCAACGGGTTATTCCCATTCAATGGTTGCCGGGGGCTTACTGGTGATATCGTAAACCACTCTGTTAATGCCGGGCACTTCGTTAACTATGCGGTGAGATATTCCGGCCAGGAGATCGTGTGGCAGGCGGGCCCAGTCTGCAGTCATGGCATCCTCGCTGGTTATGGCTCTAACCGCTATCATATGGCCGTAAGTCCTGTAGTCGCCCATGACCCCGACGCTCTTCACGTCGGTAAGCACAACGAAACTCTGCCACAGTTGTCGATAGAGCTTGGCCTTCTTTATCTCACTCATCAAGACCCAGTCAGCGGCCCTCAGTATCTCCAGTTTCTCTCTGGTCACCTCGCCGATTATGCGGATGGATAACCCCGGTCCGGGAAACGGCTGTCGCCAGATCATGTCCTCGGGCAGGCCCAAAGCCAGTCCCACTTCTCGCACCTCATCCTTGAACAGATACCTCAGAGGCTCGATAAGAGTGAACTTCATCTTGGCCGGCAAGCCGCCAACATTGTGATGGCTCTTGATCTTGTGGGCAGCCTTGTTCTCCGGAGACGTACTTTCAATGACATCGGGATAGAGAGTGCCCTGGGCCAGAAAGTCGATCTTGCCTAGTTTGGCTGCCTCTTCCTCGAAGATATGAATGAACTCATTTCCCACCAGGTGCCGCTTCTTTTCTGGATCGATCACCCCTTTCAGTCCGTCAAGAAACCGGTCGGTAGCGTCTACGTATACCACATCCATCTTGAGGTTACGCTTGAAGGTATTGAGCACTCTCTCCGGCTCGTCACGTCGCAACAGGCCATTGTTTATGAATATGCAGGTCAGCTTGTTGCTGATAGCCTTATCGATCAGTGTAGCCGCTACAGCCGAGTCAACACCCCCCGAGAGTGCACAGACGACTCTACCGTCACCGACCTGCTCCTTGATCTTACTTACGCTCTCCCCGATGAAGTTGGCCGGCGTCCAGTCACCCCGACAGCCGCATATCTGTAGCACGAAGTTCTGGAATATCGTCTTGCCGTAAGCCGTATGCACCACCTCCGGGTGAAACTGAAGTCCATACATGCCACTATCATTGCCCACCACAGCAAATGGCGAGTTCTCGGTATAGGCCAGGCTCCTGAAGCCCGGAGGCAACTCCATTACCTGGTCACCGTGGCTCATCCACACCGGTAGAGACGCAGGCAGGCCGGCCAGAAGGGGCGAGTCTTCGCCACTCAGGTGCAGAATAGTGTGTCCATACTCATGTTTCGTCCCCCGTGCGATTTGCCCGCCCAGGTCGTATGCGACCGCCAGCATGCCATAGCAGATGCCCATTACAGGCAGATGGCTTTCGTAGATGTAGGGCAAGGCCAGAGGCGCGCCAGGATCATAAACGCTGGCCGGACCTCCCGAGAGTATGAAACCACGTGGCTTGAGAGGAGCGATCTTCTCCCAGGGCGTATCGTAAGGTACCATCTCACAGTAAACGCGGCACTCTCGTACCCGCCTGGCGATGAGCATGCTGTATTGAGAGCCAAAGTCGAGCACGATTATAGTTTCGCGTTCGCCCGACGGTGATTCAGGCTCAACCACCGGTTGCTCGCCGCGCAGCTCCTTGGCCAGTTCGAGATAGGCAGAGACCTCGATATCATCGCTGGTGGCGATTCTGTGGCTTTGAGGTTTCTTCTTCATCGTGGAGGCACTATGTCGAATGGATGTAGCTTATCACCATCCGAGGCCATTATCAAATTAGACAGCTCACATTCCCGTGCCGGTCGCCAGATTCCCGCAACTCCTGTCAAGGCGTTCGAAGCATTTCCCTGTCACACAGAGAAGTGCTTCTGCTGCCGGCGAGCGCCGTGCTATACTACAGCTGCGTTCAATGAGCGATATACAGTCACAGATTGACCAAGCTGTTGAGATCCTGAGAGAGGGCGGTGTTGTCGCCTTCCCCACAGATACCGTCTATGGCCTGGGAGCCGACGCCTTCAACGCCACGGCGGTGGCAAGAATCTATGACATCAAGGGGCGGCCGCGTGATAGGCAACTGCCCCTGCTAATCGCTGATACGGAGGCATTGACCGGGCTGGTAGAGCCTATACCAGGGATCGGCTGGTTCCTGGCAAGGCGCTTCTGGCCTGGCGGGCTGACCCTGGTGCTACCCAGGGCGGGTTCTCTGCCTGCTCACCTGTCCCATGGCCAGACCATAGCCGTGCGGATTCCCGCCCACCCTGTCTGCCTGGCGCTCATTTGCGGGCTGGGCAATCCCGTGATCGGGACCAGCGCCAACCGCAGCGGCCAGCCCTCTGTTCTGAGTGCCGACGAGGTTGTCCGGCAATTGGGCGATACGATCGACCTTGTCATCGATGGAGGCAGATGCCCGGGCGGCAGAGAGTCCACAGTGGTGGATGTCAGTGGCCAGGCGCCGACGGTTCTGCGCGAGGGCATCATACCATCAGACCAAATCCACAAAGCCTGTCAGGAGTACACCGAGTCGAACGAAGGCCAGCAAGAGATGCTAAATGCGGGGGCGGCGGGCCGATTCGACACTAGTACACCGACTAACTCGCACGGAGGCCACAGCCGTCTCTCGGGAGGACCACGATGACTAAGCGCATCGCCATAGGGTGCGACCATCGAGGCCTTGTCGTGAAGGAGCTCGCTATGCGCTTCCTGGATAGCTCAGGGCATAGCTATCACGACTTCGGATCCTACAGCGCCGAGCCAGTTGACTATCCCGACGCTGCCCGGCAGGTCGGTCAGGCAGTAGCCTCTGGCAGGTTCGACAATGGGATTCTGATATGCGGCACGGGCATAGGAATGAGCATAGCGGCCAACAAGGTGAAGGGGATAAGGGCAGCTCTGTGCCATGATGGGTTTTCAGCAAGACGTGCCCGCCGCCATAACGACGCGAACGTCCTGTGCCTCAGAGCAGAATCTATTGACGCAGAGGCGGTCTCCGAGATAGTGGGGACGTTTCTGGCCACGGACTTCGGCGGCGGCAGACACCAGCAGAGGGTCAACAAGATCAGGGCTCTGGAGGAAGAGGCCTGCCAGGACGGCCGGCCTTACCCGTGATGATGCTTCGTCGGGGCCTGGCGCCCACCCTTTTCAGGCCACATAGCGACTACGAAGAGATTGAGACAACTCAGATGTCAGTGCCAGGGCCCGCTCCGCTGACTCGCACGATAGCCCTGCCAGGCCACAGGAAGGCGTCAGCAGTGCCTGAGCCACGATCTGCCTGAGGCTGAGACCATCCCTGGTGAACAAAGCCATACCATCTTCCAGGCGGTCACGCAGGCTGGCCACGGATTCCCCGGCCAAAGCCTCCTCATCGCTGGGGACTATGCCCCAGGCGATGCCACCACCCCGCTCAAGGAAGGACTTCACTCTGTCGGAGTACGAACTCAAGGAAGAAGCATACGTGTAGGCATCGAAGCTGAGAACGTCGACTGACGTATCCAGAAGCACCGACCAATCGGTGTTGCCACAACAGTGCAGCCCCTTTATCCCCTTGATGCCCCTGAACACCTCTTCCAACAGTCCGGGCACCTTCCCTTCCGGAACAGGAGTAAAGACCGAGCCCAGGGAAACCAGGCAGGGCTCATCAACAAAGACAATAGTGTTAGGCGAGATCCGTCTCAGCGCATGCTCCTGCCAGGCAGCTTTCAAGCGCAGGAACTTAGCGACAGCATCAGCCAGGTCGTCATCGTATAGGATGCCCAGGCCATCCGGGCGGGTCACAGTCAGCCCCCAGGTGACGGGACCGGTCAGCTGCCCCTTAACCGTCCTGCTGCCGCTCGCCCTTGACAGGAAAGCATACAGGCCGGGCGCGTACTCGGCGGACAGGCCGTAGCCGCTGGCATCATCCTGTTCAGCATCAGCGTAGATCTGCTCCAGTCGGTCCTCAAAGTCGGATGCCGGCTCAAGGCGGATCCGCTCTCCATCTCTAACCACCCCGGGGAAACCTTCGCTGTTCTGAACAACCATGTTCTCCACAGGAGCGCGTCTCGGCAACTGCGGCCATGCCGGAATGTCACGGAGATGCTTCAGAACAACCGAGCAAGCCCCATCGGGATCGGTATGAGGCAAACTGCCGATGGCAGTAGGCAGACATCCAAACTCACGAACGGCCGACATCTTCTCGCCCGTCAAGGTATCTGCCGATCAGCAAATCCAGTTCTTTCCTCTTCCTAGCCGGTATGCTGCGGGGCTCGGTGGCGATGGCGCCCTCCAGGGCCTTAGCACAGGGGCAGTCTCGATGATGCCCAATCGAGGGCAGCATCACCTTCAGTATGCCCTTCACCGTATCGATTCCTCTTTGCAGATTGCTCAGGATCATCCCGGTGGTCACCGACTCGTGACCGGCATGCCAGCAGTCGTAGTCAGTGACGAAGGCAATCGTGGCATAGCAGATCTCTGCCTCTCTAGCTAGCTTAGCTTCAGGCAAAGCTGTCATGGCGATTATGTCGGCATCCCAGGAACGGTAGAGCTGGGACTCGGCCCTCGTGGAAAACTGGGGGCCCTCCATCACCAGATAGGTGCCGCCTCTATGTACTCTGGCGCCCACCTTCAGGCTTGCCTCGAGCAGAAGTTGGCTCAAAACAGGGCAGAAGGGGTCAGCAAGAGAGACGTGTGCTACTATCCCGTCGGTGAAGAAGGTGCTGCTTCTTCCTCGAGTCCAGTCTATTAGCTGGTCAGGGACAACCACATCCAGAGGCATGATCTCCTCCTTAAGGCTGCCCACGGCGCTCACTGATATGATCCTCTCCACACCCAGCGACTTCAAAGCGTAGATATTGGCCCTGGCCGGTATCTCAGCGGGGCCGATGCGGTGTCCCTCTCCGTGCCTGGGCAGAAAGGCAACCTTCACTCCATTGAGGGTGCCCAGCATGATGGGGTGGCTTGGCTTGCCGAAGGGGGTGCTCACCTCCACACTTTCCACTCCACCCATACCCTCAATACTATAGAGACCACTCCCGCCGATTACAGCAACTCTTGCGTCAGGCATTAGACTCATCCATTCCCGCCTTTTTCACAGCGATTATACCACAGGCAGGTTAAGGCACTGAGCCAAAAGGCCCTGGGATGCTCCGGGCACGCGGCGCTAGAGCAACAGCATTATCGGTCTCCCGCTGTAGTCGGTTGCGTCACTGAACGGCTAGAGGATTTCGGCTGTCCCTGCTATAATCCTGCCTGCAGGCAACCGCACGTCTGGGCCACGGCCAGTGATCAGCCTATACCGCCGTGCAGGATGCTGAGCCACCGCCCAATACAACGCGCGGTGATCCTGTCAAAGACTTATCAGACTACGAAATGGAGGAAAAGATGGAACTGCTGAAAAGGCTCTCTGAGGCGCCGGGAATTCCCGGCAGGGAGGAGGCGATTAGAACCATTGTCCGGGAGGCATTGGATGCCCACGTGGACGAGATCTCGGTTGACCGGCTGGGAAACGTGATCGCACGCAAGAAAGGTACCGGGCCCAAGGTGGTGATAGCGGCCCACATGGACGAGATCGGGTTCCTCGTATCCCATGTCGACGAGGAGACGGGGTTCTTGCGCATACAGCCTGTAGGTGGATTTGATCCCCGTACTCTGATCGCTCAGCGGGTGATGGTGCATGCCAGGGATGCCGGGCTCTACGGGCTGATCGGCACTAAACCGGTCCATGTTCTCACCGATGAAGAACGCAAGAAAACGCCGGAGATGAAGGATCTGTTTGTCGACATCGGCTTTGCCGGCAAGGAAGCCAAAGAAAAGGTCCGCATCGGCGATCCGGTAACTCTCGTCCAGACATTCGACGAGATGGGCAACCTGGTCACCGGCAAGGCACTAGATGACCGGCTGGGCGTGTATATAGGCATCGAGGCAGTACGGAGACTCGCGAAGCACAAGGCCGACATCTACCTCGTGGCCACGGTGCAGGAGGAGGTGGGGCTGCGAGGAGCGCGGACATCAGCCTTTGCCATCGCGCCGGACATCGGAGTGGCCCTGGACTCTACCATCGCCTGTGACATACCGGGCGTGCAGGCTCATGAACAGATCACGCGTCTGGGCAAGGGCGTAGCTATCAAGCTACAGGACTCAGCCTCTATCTCCCATCCCGGGCTGGTGCAGTTTCTGGCCAAGCTTGCCGATGAGCGGAACATCCAGTATCAGTACGAGATACTGCCGCGGGGTGGCACGGATGCGGGCGCGATTCAGCCTGCCCGTGAGGGGGTAGCCGTGGTCACGCTATCCGTTCCCTCCCGCTATGTTCACACGGTTGTAGAGGCCGCTCACAAGGATGACATTGAGGCCGCCATCAAACTGCTGACGGCTTTTCTGGAGACATGCCATGAGGTCGACCTTCAGCTCTAGGGCAGAGGACCGGGCCTGAATCGGCAGGTTGGCGAGCCGCCTCGATACGCTCCAGCAGTGAAGGCCTGGCAGCGAGATCGCCAGGCTCAGGGTGAGATGGGTTCAGGAGGCTTTACCTCCAGGAGCCTGATTGCTCCCTCCGCGCAGCCCACGGCACAAACCCCACACCCGAAGCACCCTTCCGTGTTCACCTGTGCCTTGAGCTTCTTATCCCCCGGGACCTTCACCATCTCTGTGGCCTCAAACGGGCAGCGCTCGATGCAGGTCTGACACCCCGTACAGGCTGTCCTGTCTACCTCGGCGCGGAACCTGGTCTTAACAACGCCCTTCTCCAGGCCACCATATCTGATAAGGGGATAGTAGAATACACAGCAGTCGCTGCAGCAGTTACAGATCACGCTGCTGACTTCGGCACCGTGATAAACGCTATGTATCAGACCAGCCTCGGCCGCCGTGTCCAGGACCTGCATCGCCTCCTCCCTGGTCAACTCCCTGCCGGTGCCTCTGGTTATGGCATATTCCGCCGCCCGATTAAGCTGGAGGCAGACGTCGAGGGGCGACTCGCACCTCTCAGCCACCCTCCGACAGGAACAACGGACGCTGGCAAACCTGGTAGCCTTGTCGAGGATGGCCTCCAGATCCTCACCGGGAAGCAGTTCTGTTCCCCCGGCAATAGACTTCCTGGCCGGGATTATCCTCCACAGAGGCGTATCCAGAGACTGAATCAGTTTCGACCAACTGGGATACAACTCCGCCTGGCAGAAATCCTCCCAGAGATCAAGGAGTTCACGCCCCCAGATGTAGTCCAGCCGCACATCGGAGGCAGTAGCATCATGAAGCTGCAGTATGTCCCTGGCAGGCTGGTGCCCTCTGGAGGTCATAAACACGACCCCCTTACCGAAGAGGCCGCCCAGCCTCTTCTCTATCTCTCGTTCCTCCTTGCCCAGCTTCGAAGCAAGGTCGACCACCGGACAGGGTAGGGCGGCCACTATCCCTGCCTCTTCCTCATCCATTAGCCGCTTGAGTATCTTCTTGAGCCTCTCCGACCCCGGGTAACCGTACTTCTCTGCCAGTACCTCGTAAGCATCTCTCATCTGTATACCTCCTGCCGATCCGATTTGATGAAGAACAGCACTCCCTGGCCTTCCAGTTCCCATCCCACCTCACCTTCATCCTCCAGGTACTTGAGGTGAGCCATAGCCTCCGCAAACGCGAACAGCTTCTGTAGCGGAGGGAACAGGTCCCAGGACCGGCAATCTATGTCCCAGGTCATCCGGGACGCCACCTCATAGGCGTTGCATCTGCCCTTCTTCAGGGTGGCGAGCACCTCGTCCAGCCTGGCCCTGTGGTGGTCCTTTAGCTCCTTTATTCGCTCCCTGTGATTTCTGAAGATTCTTCGGTGGCCCGGCAGCACGAGTTGAACGTCCAGTTCATGGACCTTGTCCAGGCTCTTCAGGTACTCTTTCAACGGATTTCGCGCATCTGAGGAAAGAGTGATGTTCGGGGTGATATCAACCAGTATGTGGTCACCGCATATGAGTATCTTCTTGCGGGCTTCGTAAAGGCAGATGTGCCCTTCGGTATGTCCCGGCGTCTCAACACACTCAAACGTGAAGTCGCCGATGCTTATCGCATCGCCGTCCTTCATGACAACCAGATTCAGGGAAGACCTGCTGGTATACCTTCTGCCAGGATGACTGCCGATCGCCTTCTCGAGTTCATCTCCAGGAAAGCCACGTTTCAGAGCGAAGTCTATCTGCTCCTGCCAGTGGTCCGCAGTGGCCAACTCGATCATCCGGGCGTCTGCCCCACCACACCATACCCTCGCTCCATCGCCGGCCAATGCTGATACCAACCCCGAGTGGTCAGCATGCAAATGAGTGACGAAGAAATCAGCTTGGCCAGCATCTATGCCGCACTCCTTCAGACCCGTAGTCAGTGCCTCCCTGGATTCGTCTCGATTCCAGCCGGTATCGATGATCAGATCGCGCTCTGTCCCCTTTATGGCATATGAGTTGGTGGCTTTAAGGGGGCTTCCCGGAAGGGGCACCTCGATGCGGTACAGACCCGGTACGACTTCCTCAAACAATGCGTCTAATAACCCCTATCAGGAAATTGACAATAGACCTGGCGAAATGCGCTACGCTGGTTATGTGTCGCGCCAAACCTACCACATTTTCACCCGGATTGTCCACCTCGGCGCGCACGAGCCCTGCCCGCTCGCCACTATCAGCACCAGCCCTTGACACCCAGCGCTACGGGTTGTAGCATTCTAGGGCAGTATGCCAGCACGAGGGCAGCTGAGACAGTTCAGCATTCTGCCCTACAGGAGGGAAACAAATGGACGAAGTCCAAGCGTTGTTGAAAGAACTGACTGAGGCCGGCGGCATACCGGGGCATGAAGACGAAGTCCGTCGGCTCGTTCAGAACCACCTGCGGTCTATTGGCGAACTCAGCCACGACAAGCTGGGCAGCGTAATCTGCGAGAAACGCGGTGAAGCACCGCGACCGAGGATAATGCTGGCGGCCCACATGGACGAGATCGGCTTCGTCGTTAGCCATATTACAAAGGAAGGCTTCATCAGGTTTGCCGCGCTGGGAGGCTGGTGGGACCAGGTCCTTCTGGCACAGAGAGTGAGAATCAAGACTACCCAAGGGGACGTTGTGGGCACGATAGGCGCGAAGCCACCGCACCTGCTCTCTGATGAAGAACGCAGAAAGCTCGTCGAGAAGAACGACATGTACATCGACATTGGCGCCACTTCCAGGGAGGAAGTGGAGAAGGCAGGAGTGCGCATTGCGGACCCAATAGTGCCCGTCAGCGAGTTCACGGTTCTGGCCAGTGGAAGGACGTATCTGGCTAAGGCCTTCGATGATAGGGGAGGCTGTGCACTGGCGATCTCTGCGATGAAGAGGATCGTCAACCTCAATCATCCCAATACAGTCTTCGCTGTGGCCACAGTTCAAGAGGAGGTCGGCCTGAGAGGGGCAAGGACAAGTGTCACGTTAGTGGACCCTGACGTAGCCATCATACTGGAGGGAACCGCCGCCAGTGATATGCCCGGGGCGGGCAATGACGGCCACCAGGTAATCAGAATCGGCGGGGGGCCCGTGGTGACGTTCTACCGTGGCGACATGATCCCCAATCAAGGGCTGCGCAACCTGATCATGGATGTCGCCACGACAAAGGACATCCCGGTCCAAATTCGGGCAGATGGCAGGGTTCGAGGGGGAACCGACGGCGCTGCTATTCATCTACACGGAAGCGGTGTCCCAACAGTGGTTCTCAGCCTGCCGGTGCGCTATGTGCATAGCCACGGTGCGATCCTGCATCGTGACGATTTTGATGCGGCCGTTGAATTGCTCACAGAGGTGATCCGTATCACGGACCAGAACGCCGTGACAGCCATGACTGCCTGGTAAGGCTCCTCACGGTAGCGGACACCTTCACGATGGCCTGTCGCCGTGGCGCTCTCTCGTCGCACTATAAACTGCGCCCTGGTGTGCGCACACATGCCGCTCCGCCCAGCGTGGCGTTTGACAAAAACCGCAGAAAGCTGTAGCATTCGCGTGGAATTGATCTACCCACAGACGACTCAATCAGCGCAAGCAAGCAGCCCTCAGGATGGCAAGTGAAAGGGCAAAGGCGAGGTTATTCTGAGATGCTACCCCCTGAGCATCCCAACTCCCTCCCCATTAAGACCAACCTTCTTACGGTTCAAACGTGCAGTCCCGGCCACCGCTGTGGCACGGCCTGCCACGAAAGCAAAATACACACTCACAAAGGAGGTACGTAAGACGTGGACAAGACCGGCGCACAACCAATTGGAGAAATCTTCCCCTGGCACCCTGATGAGATCTCGGGCGCAAAGCCAGCGAGGCTCAAGAACTTCATCGACGGCAAATGGGTAGAGGCCAAGAAGTACAAGGAGATTCTGGACCCGGTTTCGGGCGAACCGTTCATCCAGATGCCGGACACCAGCGAAGCAGAGCTGAAGCCATTCATTGAGTCGCTGGCTAGGTGCCCCAAATATGGCTTGCACAACCCGCTAAGAAACCCCGAGCGGTACATTCTGTACGGCAGGGTAAGCGACAAACTGGGTGAGTTCCTCAGAAGCCCCGATGGCGAGAGGTATTTCGCCAGGCTGATCCAGAGGGTCATGCCCAAAGATAACGAGCAATCTCGCGGCGAGGTGGCTGTCACAGCCGCATTCCTGGAGAACTTCTCGGGAGACCAGGTCAGGTTCCTGGCCAAGGGCCAGACCACTCCCGGCGACCACCTGGGTCAGGAGGCGATAGACTACCGCTGGCCGCATGGAGCGGTGGCGGTGATTACGCCCTTCAACTTCCCCCTGGAGATAATGACCCTACAGGTTATGGGTGCTCTGTTCATGGGCAACAAACCGGTCCTCAAACAGGCTTCAACCACGTCCATTGTGGCCGAAGCTTTCGTCAGGCTGCTCCTGCACTGTGGCATGCCTGAGCAGGACCTGCTGTTGATTCACTGCGGCGGGCAGGTCATGGAGAAGCTGGCAACCAACCCGGTTGTGCAGTTCACCCAGTTCACCGGCAGCACATCTGTGGCGGAGCGACTGCTGGAACTGACCGGCGGCAAGTGCCGGATCGAGGACGCAGGATTCGACTGGAAGATAGTCGGGCCCAATGTCATCCCCTCCATGCTCGATGCTGTAGCAGCACAGTGTGATAGGGACGCCTATGCTGCCAGCGGACAGAAGTGCTCGGCCCAGAGCATGGTGGCCATCCATGAGAACTGGGTGAAGGCGGGACTGCTGGACAAGGTAGCCTCACTGGCCGCCAAGCGCAATCTGAAGGACCTCACCATCGGCCCCGTACTGACCTGGGACAACGAGATGATCCAGGCCCACATCAAGAAACTGCTCGCCATCCCCGGTGCGAAGATACAGTTCGGAGGCAAGCCCTTAGCCGGACACTCCATACCCTCCTGTTATGGTAGCTTTGAACCGACCGCCGTCTACGTACCGCTGGAGCAGATTCTGCCCAACCTCGATGCTGTGGCAACCGAGCTTTTCGGGCCGTTCCAGGTCATAACGACGTGGAAGTCAAAGGATGACCTGAAGCTGTTCCCGCAGATATTCAACAACATGACCCACCACCTGACGGCCGGGGTAGTTGACAACGACCCTGACTTCATCAACTACATACTGAGCCAGACTATCAACGGAACGACCTATGCCGGCATAAGGGCGAGAACGACCGGCGCACCGCAGTGGCACTTCTTCGGTCCTTGTGGTCATCCCGCCGGTGCCGGCATCGGTACGATAGAGGCCATCAGGAATGTCTGGTCGCAAAACAGGACGATCATAAAGGACACTAATGCCCTTACGTACGCCGAGTGATCCATGGGATCAAGGCAGACAACAAGAAGGAATCCCGCCCTGGCCTGAGAGGTAAGAGCGGCGGGCAGCCGACCGGGACGGCAGCAGATGAAGAGAATCGAGGTCTATCAGGCCTGGTGTAAGAGATGCGGTATTTGCACTGCCTTTTGTCCGAAGGGGGTCCTGGAGGCAGGATCTGCATTATATCCAAGTGCAGTGCATCCGGAGAACTGCACCGGGTGCAACCTGTGCGAACTGAGGTGTCCCGATTGCGCCATTACAGTGTACGACGATGAGGAAGAGATAGATGGAAACGCTACTGCTTGAAGGGAATGAAGCCTGCGCCAGGGGCGCTCTGGCTGCTGGTTGTCGCTTCTACGCAGGCTATCCCATAACTCCTTCCACGGAGATCATGGAGATGATGTCCCGCGAACTCCCCAAACTGGGAGGGATGTACATACAAATGGAGGACGAGATGGCCTCGCTGGGAGCTGTCATAGGCGCCTCACTGGCCGGCCTCAAGGCTATGACGGCCACGAGCGGGCCGGGATTCTCCCTCATGCAGGAGCACATAGGATTCGCCTCCATGGCCGAGGTCCCCTGCGTCATCGCACTCGTCATGCGGGGCGGACCCAGCACCGGGCTTCCCACCCAGCCATCGCAGGCTGATGTTATGCAGACTGCCTGGGGATCACACGGTGACCATCCCATCATTGTCCTATCCGCTTCGTCAGCGTACGAAACCTTTGACCTAACCGTCAAGGCCTTCAACCTGGCAGAGAGATACCGTACTCCGGTGATAATGCTGACAGACGCCATAGTCGCCCACACCAGGGAGGCAGTGACACTGCCCGACGCGGACATGGAGATCGAGGAACGGTCACAGCCAACTGTCTCTCCGGCAGAGTTCCTGCCCTACGGGGACCCGGGCAACGGCATACCTCCCATGCCTCCATTCGGAGAGGGGTATCGTTATCATGTCACGGGCCTGTGTCATGACGTGCGCGGATTTCCTACCACGCGTAGCGACGAAGTGGATTTCCTGCTGCGGAGGCTCCTCTCAAAGATCACTCGAGATTCCGAGCGCCTCCAGTGGTTCGACTGCTGGTATGAGAATTCCGAAACCATGGTGATAGCTTACGGCTGTGTGGCGCGTGCCGCCCTCCGGGCAGTCAGAGAAGCTAGAGACAGAGGACTTAACGTCGGACTGCTGAAACTGAAAGTCCTGTGGCCTTTCATGTCCCCGACTGTGAACAGCGTGCTTGACAACTGCAGTAGGGTGCTTGTGCCAGAGATGAACTTCGGACAGATCTCACGCGAGGTCGAGAGGGTCAACCAGGGTAGACGCGAGATCTTCACGCTCAACAAGATTGATGGGACCGCCATAACTCCTCCTGAGATAGTCCGGAAACTCGAGGAGATGCATTCATGAAACACAAAGAACACCTGATCCGCAAGTATCTGCGTCCCAGCAAGAAGATGCCCACCATCTGGTGTCCCGGATGTGGGATCGGCATCTTCATGCAGGCCCTGATAAGAGCCATCGACAGGGCGGGATACGGCAAGGATGATGTGGTCATGGTCTCGGGCATCGGCTGTTCCAGCCGCATTCCTATATACCTGGACTTCAACACACTGCACACTACTCACGGCAGGGCACTTACATTTGCCACAGGAATAAAGCTGGCCAAGCCCCGCCTCAAGGTGATCACCATCATGGGCGACGGCGATGCGGTTGCTATTGGCGGGAACCATCTCATACATGCCGCCAAGCGGAATATTGACATTTCCGTCTTTGTCATCAACAACCAGGTCTACGGCATGACGGGGGGCCAGTGCTCCCCTACCACTGCCCGCGGGACGAGAACCACCTCTTCGCCCTATGGAAACCTTGAGTCTGCCTTTGACATCTCGCGGCTGGTTGAGGCTGCGGGGGCTGCCCTGGTAGGCCGGGCAACCGTCTACCATACGCCTCTGCTGGACCGGCTGGTGGACATGGCGCTGCACAAGGGAGGATTTGCCATGGTTGAGGTTCTCGCCCAGTGCGTGACGTATTCAGGACGCTGGTTGGGGTTAACCTCACCGGCCGACATGATGCTGTGGCAGAGGGATAACTGCGTGAGAGTGGAGCAGGCACAGGAGATGAGCGAGGAGGAACTCGACGGCAAGATAGTCATCGGTGTGTTGGCTGATCGAGAAAGGCCTACTTACTATGACGAATACAGAAAGCTATTCGCAGAAGTATCCAAGGTATGAGATAAGGATAGCCGGTTCGGGCGGGCAGGGCATCCTACTGGCCGGAATAGTCCTGGCCGAGGCTGCCCTCCTGGACCGCAAGTACGTGGCCCAGACCGCGAACTATGGCCCCGAGGCCAGGGGAGGCAACTCAGTCTCCGAGGTGGTGATAAGTGATGCGGAGATCGACTACCCCTCGGCCATGGAGGTGGACCTCCTGGTTGCTCTCAGCCAGGAAGCCTGCGACCGAAACCTCTCAGGCGTGAAAGAAGGAGGCCTGGTGATTGTGGACTCGAACCTGGTCCCCAGTGTTCCCTGGCAAACGGCGGCCTGTCTGCCTTTCGAGCAGATCGCCCGCAATGCGGGTGACAAGAGGGCCATCAACATGGCCGCCCTTGGCGCGGTGGCCTCATTCTGTCCGGCCGTCTCCGCCGACTCTCTAATGGCTGTTATGGCCAAGAGGCTCCCGGCATCAAAGGTAGAACTGAACCGGCAGGCCTTTGAGGAGGCGCGCCAGGCCGCCGAGAATCTCAGGACGCAGTCTCAGACATACCAGGCCCAGAGCGAGGCCGACGCCCAGACAAGCTAGCGGGCGCCTTCCATCGGCAGTTCCAGAAGTGACAGCCGCTGTGTGGTTACCACCCCTGTCACCATTATGTCAAGCTCCATGCTTGGGGTGCCTTGCTGCTCCTGTCCGTGTTGTTCAGACCAGCCTGGGCCCCCACCAATAACCAGAAGCAGCGTGGCAGGGCAACAGCGCACCTGAACCACGAGCAACCTGAAGTAAGTGCCCGGGGTTGCCCCGGGCACTTACTGAAGCTCTCCTTACTCCACCGGCGCCTGCAGCACAGCAGACGCCAGCCTCTCCACTATGAGCCTGTCACCGACCACCACCCCTGGCTCCAGTTGAGCACGGCCACAATCGGATCAACAAGGCCCACCCTCATCGCTGCCCTCAGAACCGCGTACCTGGAGATGATGTCGGCTACGGGAGGGCTGGTCCTGTAGTAGATCGACACCAAAGCTGATCCCGGACTGTTCGGCAGTAAGACCACGTCGCGGAACTCCCTGAGAATCTCTATCTCCGCCGCGGTATCACTACCGTAGACTGCCGTAGCGATGGCACAGAAACCCTGGGGAACGCCCGGCGAGGACCCGTAGCCCCCGAACGGCGTGCCAGTTAACTGTGCCAGACTTGGACTGGAATCTTTGTCTATTACTGCCCAGATATACCCCGCGTAGCCCGGGTACTCATCAGACTGCTCTATGTCGGTATTCGAGCACTCTTTCCACTGCTGGCCGTCCCACCACAGGAGCCTGAAGAAGCTCTGAACTAGCCCTGAAACGTTTCCTACTTCAGCGTCTGTATAGTAAAGCCTGATCTCGATGCTACTGACCTGGCCAGTATTCACAGCGCGTACATCCACATACTTGCCCAGTGTGACAAACTGTGTAGGGGCGGCTCCTTCAGGATTATATTGGTATTTCGAAACACTGACTGTAGTAGCGATTACATCCCAGGCCTCAGTACTAAGAGTGTCAACGGTCATCGCGGCTGTGCTTCGCATCGTAACCCAGACCTCGGTGCTGGCCTCCTGCCTTGCATCAACAACACCATCGGCGGTCAATGTTTGTGTGACCACACCTGCCCCCACCCAGGGGATGAACTCCACTCCGTCGCTGACAGCGTTAGCTGCCGGGGGAAACGGCCCGCCGGCATGCCCCCACCAGTTGTAGCGGGCATCCACCGTCTGACCTCCAACGTTGAGCACGCCAAACAAAGCGTTGCCAACGATGTTGTTGAAATGGGCCTCCACGACCGACCCGTCACAGACATAGATGCCTATGTCACTGTTGCTAGAGATGCTACCCCCTTTCACCTTTACAGTGGCTGGTCCCTGCCAGTCATCACCCGGTATCCCTGCCACGATGCCCACACCACTGGTCATGATGCCGAAGCCACCGTTGGGGCGCATCTCTTCAATGGTACATCCATCAAGATCGGCCTCAGCACCCCAGACAATGACGCCCGCCATCGAGTTCCTGACCGTTACATCTGCCAGATTCACCGAAGGGGTGCCTTCATGGCCTATGACCGCCACTCCCACACCCAGCTGAGCGCCCATGGTGTTCTCAACTTTCAGGTTGGCGATTCTCCCCGTGCTGTCGACGTAGGCGATACCGACGACCACTTCATGATCGCCGTTAAGCCCACCGAGTGCTGTTCCGTCAAATGCGAGGCCCCGAATACTGATGTTCCGCGAGTCCTTGACCGCAGCCATGGTCCATGCATCGCCTATAGGCCCGCGGTTGATCGAGAACGATTGGCTGGCCGTGACGGTTGCTCCTTCAGCGCCGACAACGCTAATATTGCTCCTTCCTATCACCGAGAAGGCACCGTACTCGCCTGATGCCACCTCAATGGTGTCGCCGTCCCGCGCGGCATCGATGGCCTCCTGAATGGCCGGGTGGTCACCTGGCACATGGATGATACGGTCCTCTGCTACCATCGAAGCCGGGACGGCGAGCCCTAAGCCCAATACCAGCACTACCCCAAGAAGAATACTGATCGTCTTCTTCATTTCTTGCTCCTTCTGTTACCGTTTACTCTCGTTTGCCTTAGCGCCCCCTCGACCGCGGGGCACAGTGGTCCTTCTATCAGGCTTCTCTAACGTTCATCATAGGCATCGCCTCCTGTAGATACAACAAGCCGACCTCCTACAGGTCGGCTGCATCATGAAGCGCCGGGAATCAGGGCCGCCACACAAGCACGGCGGCCCGAAGCTGACACCTGCTTCGCTTACTGCGATCTGTATCATGTCGCCTAACATCGCCAATCGGCAGAAGGCCTGGGCAATAGACCAGCTTATTCAGAATTCCAACCAGTCGCCCATGAATCATAAACATGGTAACATATAAGTGTTAAGATCCCGTTAAGGCCTGAGGAAATGTGGCGGCCCTCCACGGGCCTCTCACAACTCTACGATCGCCTGATTGTCGCGACGGTCACGAACGTAACCACATCAACACATAATGTCCGTAGAACCACAACTGAAGGGATACGGAGCCGGAGCTCAGGCTGCCTCCGAACTATCGCCGTGCGTCTTGCCTCACGCAGCTGCCTACTCAGGAAACCAGATACTCACCCCGCTCCCTACCCTTCGCGTGACCACAGCCCCTGACTCCATGTCAGCGCAACGACCATCGGGCCGATGAAGCCCACTCGCACCGCCGCTCTCAAGCCCTCATATCGTGAGACATAATCTGCCAAGGGAGGACTGGTCCTGTAGTACAGAGATACAAGTCTACACCCCGCCTTACTAGACAGCAACACTGTGTCTCTGAACTCCCTCAGGACTTCTACCTGGTTCGCTACGCCACTACCATAGGCTGCGGTAGCAATGAAACAGGGCAGCGCCCGGTCGGGGTTGACGGTGATGGAGAGTTCGACCGTAGCTGACACCTGGGCAGCATCGGTGACTGAAACAGTGAAGTCGAACCTCCCCGCCTCCGTCGGTGTACCCCGGATGACGCCGCTACCAGTCACAAGCTCCAACCCAATCGGCAGGGTGCCCTCGACTATGGCCCAGAAATATGGCCCGCTGCCACCACAGGCTTCCAGTGTTGCTTCGTAAGCTGATCCCGCCTGCCCGGCGGGCAATCCGACCGTTGCA
>Ga0209498_1000290_pt1 | contig 30844 bp, 27 predicted proteins | sample WalLakDeSediment_FD_184131 | JGI IMG/M metagenome (GOLD analysis project Ga0209498, IMG submission 184131) | Lake sediment microbial communities from Walker lake, Nevada to study Microbial Dark Matter (Phase II) - Walker Lake 11/02/13 Deep... | ecosystem: Environmental > Aquatic > Freshwater >...
TGACATAACGCCGATAGAGCTCCCCGAACTCCTCCAGCCAGCGCGGCGTGATTCCGAAGACGTTGTCGAGAAAGCGCAGTTCCTTAACGCCGGGATACCAGGCCTTCAAATGGTCAATACAGGTAATGGCGCCCTCCGGGCTGCGCGACCGGTGGTAGCACTCCTGGTTCGGATAGAGCTTGCGAAACGCATGGTTGGTGCAGTAGGTGCACCGGTAAGGGCAACCCCGTGACAGCATCACCAATGCCGTGTTGGTCCGACTGGCGATCAGGCGCCCCCGGTCGAACAGCGCGAAGTCCGGCAGCGGCAGCTCATCAAGGGAGGCGACCAGCGGCCGCACCTCGTTGCGGTGCACCGCCCCACTGCCGTCCCGGTACCAGAGGCTGGCAATCGTCCGCGGGTCACCCTCGCCGGCCACGGCGTCCGCCAGGTCAACGAGCGCGCCTTCGCCTTCGCCGAGACAGACTGCGTCGACCCCGGGGCTGGCGATGCAGGTTTCAGGGGTCAAGGTGGGGTGATAGCCGCCCCAGATAACCGTCGCCCCGGGTAGGGCCTCCCGTGTCCATTCCGTGTACTCGCGGCAGATGTCAACCGCGCTGGTTCGCACGGTGAAGGCCACAATGTCGGGCGCCGCCCGCCGCAGCTCGCCCACGAAGGCCTCGCGCTCAGCGGGGCGCGTCAAGTGCAGTAGCGCCGTCGAATGTCCTGCCTGCTTGAGCGAAGCGGATAGCGACGCTAATCCATCTGAGTACCAACCGCCTGGTTCCAGCTTGAGCCGGGCCGGGTTGGCAAAGAGCCGCCGCATGACAAAGTCGGGGTAGACAAACGCCACTTTGACCCCTGCGCCGCCGGCACGCGGCGTCGTGGTCGGGCCGGTACCGTTGGCCTCGCTCATGCCCCCGGCGCCCTCAGCGGCCATCGCGTGCGGCCGCCCGGCGTGCTCACTCACGGGACCCGCCGCCGGACTGCCTTGCGTCCAAGACGACGGCTTCGATCTGCTCAACCTTGGCCTCCTGCCAGAGGCGCTCCAGGTCGTAGTAGCCTCGCTCCTCGGGAAGGAATATGTGCACGACCACGTCGCCATAGTCCATAAGCACCCAGGTCGCGGTGGGCAGGCCTTCGATGTGGCGGGGCCGGCGCCCCTCCTCGGCCAAGCGCTCAGCTATACCGTCGGCGACGGCCTTGCTGTGGATGGTGTTACGCGCCGAGGCGATCACGAAGTAATCGCAGACGATGGTCAGCTCCCGCAGGTCCAGCACCACGACGTCCGTAGCCCGCTTGTCGAGGGCCGCGGCGGCGGCGAGCTTGCTCACTATGCCTGAATCCAGCTCCAAAGCGTCACTCCCCTATGATGGGTTCATATCCGGGCCGCCCAGTGCCGACGCCATGCGCCGCCTGCCCCTGGCCGCGCCCCTCGCCGAGCACCGGCGCCCTGACTCAACGGCTGGCGACCGAGAAGTCCCGGCCGACGATCACGGTGACATCGGCGGGGGGATCGTCGATCACATCGCGCAAGGCCTCCGGCTCGTCAACGTACCGCATCACCGACCTGGCCACAGCATCCGAAACCGCTTGGTCGCCGATGTGCGAGATGATCTGCGTCGTCTCGTGTCCGGTCTCCGGAGCATTGGCGATGTCGACGACCTCAAATCCGTCGGCAGCCAACCTCTCAGCCATTCGGGCCGCTTCACCGGCCTGTCCCGATCCGTTAAGCACCCTGACGGTGATCTGGGCGTTGGCTTCCTTGTCGATTCGCCAGACCAGACGGTCGACGATGTCGCGGGTGCCCGCCTCATCCAGCACCCAGTAGGACAAAGCCGGCCCGCCGTTGTCGCTCACGTTTTGCACCCGGCCGGGCAGCGTCTCCATCACTATATTCGGATCCGTGATGCGCGCCGCCAGAACCCCGTACTCCAGAATCTCGCTCGTGCTCATGTTGGTGTCGATGTACTTGACCGCCTCCTTGGCCAAGGCATTGGCCCGGAAGACAGTGCTAAACGTCGTCACCTTATCAACTAGGGCCGAGATGAACTTCTGCTGGCGGGCGATCCTGGCGATGTCGCCGCCCTCATTGCGATACCTCAGGTACTGCAGCGACTTGTCGCCGTCCAACACCTGCACACCCGGCTCAAGGTCAATCAGAAGGTCCTGGTAAGGATCCTCATAGTACATCCGCTTCTCGACTTCGAGCGCCACGCCGCCCAGCGCGTTGACGATCGCCTCGACTCCATGGTAGTTGGTGCGAACGTAGTAATGGACATCGATCCCCAGCATCAGTTCCACGGTCTTCATCGCCAGGGTCGGCCCCCCGTAGGCGTGGGCATGCGCGGCCTTTTCCCAGCCGCGCCCGGGAATCAGGCAGCGGGAGTCGCGCGGAATCGAAATCAGAGCCGCCTCGTTCGTAGCTGGGTCCACCGTAATCAGCATCATCGTATCAGTGCGGCTCCGCGAACTGCGCAGCGGCGCGTCCAGGTTGACCCGTCCGGTCGAGTCCACCACTGCGTCAAGTCCGAGGAACAAGACGTTGATGTTCTCTCCGGGGCGCGGCACCGGCACCGGCTCGCTCATCGGGGTCTGGACGCCCTGAATCACCGTCCACAGCGCTGTCGTGACCGAGTAGACCATGTAGGCTGCCAGCACTGCCAGCGCCAGAAGGCCAATCCCAAGCGCCCTGCGGTTTTGCTTGAGCCAAGCACCGACCGCGAGCTGTGGCGGACCATGACGAATACGCCCACCTTCACGCAGCCTCCGGACCACGCTCCCGGCGCCTGTGGTTACCTGGTTGAAAAGAGTCACCCAAACGGCTCCTTAGCGGTGCAGTTAATCAGGGTAGATTCGCCGCCGCAGGCCGGAGTCCTCCGACCTCATCCGGCGTCGGCCGCGCGGCCACATTGTACCTAACGCCTCGGAGCACGATAGGTTCCCAGCTCGGCAGGTCTAACGGGCGAGGGATGATTCGTGGATCACGACGTCCCAGTGCCCCCGAGGGCGGCCGCACCAGGTCGCCAGCAAACACAGGCACTGCGATACGGAGGCGTGGCATCCTGCGTGGAGAACACCACCTGCCGAACCACCCAATAAGGATAGCCGCCCGGCGCGTTTGATAGCAGGCCTTGGATATCGAGTTCCCCGAGCCGACCAGCAGGTGCTCAGTAGCGATTCTGCCGGGGCCGGGCCTCGTTGACCACGATGGTCCGACCGTCCAGTTGGCTGTTGTTGAGCGCCTCGACCATGGGCTCCGCGCAGTCATCCGGCACCTCGACAAAGCCAAAGCCGCGGGAGCGTCCGGTCTCGCGATCGGTGATGATGCGGCAGCTCTCCACCGCGCCATGAACGCCAAAAACCTCGCTCAATTGCTCCTCGGTCGTCGACCATGGCAGGTTGCCGATGTAAAGGGTCTTCAGGTTGATACACCTCCTCTCTCCAACTGCCTAGGAAGCCTCCAAGATGCCTGTTAGTCCCTGCCTGCAAACCGCCCATTGCTCTCACTGCCCAGATAAGCAAAACGGGCGGAAGCCATGGCTGGCTCCGCCCCTACAGAATGCTATGCGGTTGGTCAAGCGGTAAAGGAAACAAGCCCGGGAACATCTCCCACCGTGACGGGGCTGCCCAACAACAGCAGCAGCGCTACCTAGACGTCAACAATTTCCATGATTCAACAACCTTGTCAGATTCCCTTCCTATACAGGCAATTGCGAACAATATACTCCCGAACCCCATCAGCCACCAAATACCGGATGGATCGACCGGCCGCCAACCGCTCGCGGATCAGCGAGCTCGACACGTCGAGCAGCGGTGCCTCAAACAGAACCACCCTGCCACCAAAGCGCGCCTCGAGTTGGGCCGCCGCTCGGGTCACCGCCGTATCCTCGCAGCCCGGTCGGCGCGCCACCGCAATCGTCGCCCAGGCCATCAGGTCCGCCGGACGATACCACGAATCAAGCTCCAGCAGCGTATCCGCGCCGCAGATGAAGAATATCTCCTGCCCCGGCCCGGCCTGGCGCCGGACCTCCGCGACCGTATCGGCCGTGTAGGATGGTCCCTCACGGTTGAGCTCCAAGCGAGATGGCTCGAAGCACGGGTTGCCTGCCAACGCCAATCGCACCATCTCCCAGCGATGCTCGGCGTCTGTCACCCGTCGGCTCCGCTTATGCGGCTGCAGCCTAGCCGGCACGAACCACACGCGATCCAGGCACAGCTCCTCGCGGGCCGCCTCGGCAATCGCCAGGTGACCGAAGTGAATCGGGTCAAAGGTCCCGCCAAACAAGCCTAGTCGCTGCGCCATGCGTCAGCCTTCCTCGCTCTCCGCGCCGCTCGCGCTCAGCAGCTCGCTCACCCGGTTGAGCGCCTCTGCCACTCCTTCACCCGTTGCCGCGGAAACCGCCATCGCCTCGAATCGCCGCTCCGCCAGTTGCTCCAGCAATGCCGGCAGTCGCTCCCGGGCCTCAGGCAGGTCGACCTTGTTGAGCAGCACCAGATGGGAACGATCGAGGAGCGTCGCATCGTACTGCTCCAGCTCCGCCCGCACCTCGTCCAGGTCCGCCAGCGGCCCACCGGCAGTATGGGAGGCGGCATCCACAATCAGCACCAGCACCCGGGTGCGCTCAATGTGCCGCAGGAATTGGTGCCCCAAACCGGCACCGGCGTGGGCCCCCTCGATCAGGCCGGGGATGTCGGCGACTACGAACGGCGGCCGGCCGCCCGGCTCGCCCTCGACCAACCCCAGGTTGGGCTCGAGCGTCGTGAAAGGGTACTCCGCAATCTTAGGCGCAGCGCGCGAGATTCGCGCGAGGATGCTCGACTTGCCGGCGTTGGGCAGACCCACTAGGCCCACATCGGCCAGCAGCTTGAGCTCGAGCTGAATTTGACGCCGCTCACCCGGATGACCGTCCTCGGCCCGATGCGGCGCCCGGTTGGTCGACGAGGCAAACCTGGCGTTGCCCCGGCCACCGCGGCCGCCGGACGCCACCAGCACCCGCTGGCCCGGCTCCGTCATATCGGCCAGCACCTCACCACTGTCCGCGTCGCTCACCTGCGTGCCCACCGGCACCCGCAGCACAAGGTCTTGGCCCTGCCGGCCATGCCGGTGGTCGCCACCTCCGTGAGCGCCCCGCGCCGCCTTGTAGTGGCGGCGGTAGCGGAAGTCACGCAGCGTCACGAGGCCCCGGTCGGCTTCGCAATAGACGCTGGCCCCCCGGCCGCCGTCCCCGCCAGACGGCCCGCCGCGCGGCACATACTTCTCGCGCTGAAAGGCGATCATCCCGTGCCCGCCGTCTCCGGCCTGCACGCTGACCCTTGCTTGGTCAACAAACACCGGCCCACCACCGTCGCTCAGACTTCATATGCCTAGCATTGCACTCCGGAGCCACTTTGCCAAGTTGCCCCCATAAACCAAAAGACCCCGGCCCGCAGGCCGGGGTCTTTGCTCACGCTTAGTTGTCGTTGGGCACGACGTGGGCCATCTTGCGCCCGTTGCCGCCTCTGAAGGCGACCTGCCCGTCGACGAGGGCGAACAAGGTGAAGTCTCTCCCCACGCCCACGTTTTGCCCAGCGTGAATACTGGTGCCACGCTGGCGCACGATGATGCTGCCCGCGGTCACGAACTCACCATCATGACTTTTGACGCCAAGACGCTTGGATACGCTGTCGCGCCCGTTGCGCGAGCTGCCCATTCCCTTTTTATGTGCCATGCGATGCCACCTCCCGACCCACTACTGGGCGTTGATTGCTTCGATGCGAAGCTTGGTGTAATCCTGCCGGTGGCCAGTCTTGCGACGGTAATTGGACTTGGCCTTGAACCGGAAGACGATGATCTTCTTGTGCCGGCCGTGCTCAATGACGGTGGCCACCGCCGCCGCGCCGGGCACTACTGGCGTACCCACCTGCACCTGACCGTCATCGGAGGAAATCATCAGGACTCGGTTCAAGGTAACTTGCTCTCCGGCCTCCTGCGCCATCTTGTCTGTGACAATGACGTCGCCTGGGCTCACCTTGAACTGACGGCCCTGCGCCTCGACAATCGCATACATGTCGCGAATCCTCCCGAACACTTACTCATACCGACACAACAACTGATTCTAGCATGCTGTTTCAAGCACTGTCAACGCGCTCCGGAGCCGCCTCGCCGGACGCCTGCTCGCCCGCGGCGGGCTTAGCGGCCGCCTTAGCCGAACGCGGCCGCCTCGGCCTGCGCTTTGGTTTAGCTGGTGCTGTGGCTTCGCCCTGCTGGTCATCAGCGGCTGCGCTGCTCCCCTGCTCGCTCTGGCCGGCCGCCGCTGCGCCCCCATCTTGCGCAGTGGCCCTATCCGGCGCCTTGTCCTCAGGTGTTGGGGCATCCTTCGTTGTCTCATCGGACTGCGGCGTCGCTGCTGGCTTCTTGCGCCGCGAACGGCGTCGCCGCGACTTGCGTTTTGCGGGGGCGGGCTCCGGCGACCCTTCCGCTCGGGTCGCCTCGCCGCCACCCGGTGGCGAAACCGCCTCGCCTGAAGCCGGAACCTCGGTGCCGCCCGCCGCAACCTTGGTCTCGCCCGGAACGTCCTGATCCTTGCCGACGGCCTGTTCCGCTTGGGCCTTGGCGGTCTTGGTGCGACGGCGACGGCTTCGGCTGCGCCGCGAAGTACCGGGGGCCGCGGTTGCCGGCGTGGCGGCCTCCTCGGAACTAGGCGCCGCGGCCACGTTGGCCGCGCCCCCAGCCGCCTCCTGGGCCTGCGCGCCAGGTCCCTCCGCCGGGCCCGCCGCGCTCTTGCTCTGGTCCTGTTGCTTGGCCGGCTGTCTATGCTCCTTCTGTTCCTGTTGCTCCTTTGGCTGCTCCTTTGGCTGCTGCTTTCGCTGCGGCTTCTGTTGCTGTTTCTGCTGCTGCTGCGGTTGCGGCTGCGGTTGCGGCTGCGGTTGGGGGCGGGCCGCAGTCTTGGCCGGGCCGACGATCTTGGCCCGGGCAAAGGTGCGATGCACCTTGGTCACCTCGACCTTGATCCGTTCGCCGACCCGGTCACCAGCGTCCTCGACATCTAGGACAAAGCCATCGATCCGGGCCACGCCATCGCGGCGGTTGGATACATGCTGCTCCTCGATACGCAGCTCGATGACATCACCGGCGTGCACGGGCGACGCGGCCGCCTGGACCTCGGCGCGGCTGTCGAACAGCCGGAACTTGAATCCCTCCACGGCAAGCTCCTCGGATCCGCGAATGAAGATTGTCTTGCCCAACTCGCGCTCAAGCTCGCGCAGCTTGGCGCCGCCGCCTCCGATGAGGAGCGCCGCCACGCTTGGGTGCATCTCCGCCATGAGAGCCTTCGCCTCGCTGGCGCGGAGCAACTCGCGGATCTCGCGCCGCACGCGGGCCGCCACGGTTTCCTCGGAAAGAACGCGGCCGCGCCCCTCGCAGGCAGGGCAGATCTTAGTTAGGGTGTCACCAAGCGACTGCCGGACCTTCTTACGGGTCATCTCCAGCAGTCCCAACTCCGTAAGCCCCATGACGTGACTGCGGGTGCGGTCACGTCGGAGGTGCTCCTCGAACCGGTTCAGAACCCGCTGGCGGTGCTCGGCAGCGTCCATGTCAATGAAGTCGATGATGATGATCCCGCCGATATCCCGCAGGCGCAACTGCCGCGCAATCTCCACGGAGGCCTCGAGATTGATGTCCAGCACGGTCTGAGCCAGACTCGTACTGCCGACGTAGCGCCCCGAGTTGACGTCGAACACCGTGAAGGCCTCGGTCTCGTCTATCACCAGGTAACCGCCGCTCTTGAGCCACACGCGCCGCGCGACTGCCCGGTCCAGCTCGGCCTCGACCCCATGGACGGCGAAGAGCTCACCGGCGCTGCGGTCGTGTAGTTCGATGCGGTCCTTGAGGGCCGGCGCCACCGCCTCCATCAGGTCCTTGACCCGGCTGTACTCCTCGGCGGAGTCGACAACCAGGCGGCTGACGCTTTCGTTGAGCACATCCCGGACGACTCGTCCCACGAGGCCAAGGTCCTGGTGCAGGACGCGTGGCGCGGTGCCGCTCTTGCCGCGCGTCTGAATCTGACGCCACAGACTGAGCAGGTAGTTGACGTCGGCCTCGATCTCCTCGAACTCGTGGCCGTCGGCTGCCGTGCGCACGATTAGGCCCATGCCCCGGGGCTTGAGCTTGCCGGCCATGGCGCGCAGCCGGGCCCGCTCCTTGGAGTCGGCGATGCGCCGGGACACGCCGACGAAGTCGACGGTCGGCATCAGGACGACATAGTGGGAGGGCAAGGTGACGTAAGCGCTTACCCGGGCGCCCTTGGTGCCGATGGGATCCTTGGTGACCTGCACGGTAACCTTCTGCCCGGGCTTGAGCAGCTTGTTGATGGCTAGGCCCTTACGCACCTTAGGAGGCGCATCGCCCTCGACCTCGTCAAGGTTGACGACGGGCGCGGCGTCGGCCACGTACAGAAAGGCGTTCTTCTCGAGACCGATATCGACGAAGGCGGCCTGCATTCCAGGGAGCACGTTCTCCACCCTAGCCTTGTACACGTTGCCGGCGACCCGTTCAGCTTCGGGCCGCTCGACGGTGATCTCGACCAAGCGCCCGTCTTCAAGCACGGCAACGCGGGTCTCGCCACCATCGGAGTTAATCAATATTTCACGATTCACTTTTGTGTGATACCTCTCAGGCCTCCCAGACGGACAGCTTGTGCTCTCCGGCTAGCGGCCAAAAATCTGTCTTGAGCACCTGCCATTCGGACAGGTCCAATCCCAGCATCGCCAGGATCTCATCAACCCGGCCGGCGCCGCGGCCGTCCGCTCCGAGCTCCAGCACCAGCTCTTGGCCTTCGATGCTGAGCGAGCGCACGTACCGCCGGATGTCCAGCTCCTTGCCCCCGTGGCGGGTCACGGGCAGGCCGTCACTGGCCAGCAGCTCGGCGACTCTGTCTGCCAGCCCCGACGGCACACCTCCGGCGCCCGGGCGCGGGTTGATCCGATAGCGTGATACCGAAGCATAGCTCTGCAGGGCCGGACCTCGGAGCCGCACCACCTGCACCCGTCTTAGCTCCAGCCCCTTAGGCAGGGCGGCGCTCAGGCTGCGGGCCAACTCGTCCGGGGCCAGACCCCGCGACATCTCCAAATCCACGTATTCCGACTCACTCTCCACGCCGACCGCCAGCGCCGTGGCGTAGGCCACCTTGGGTTGCGGGTTGTAGCCGCCCGAGAGCGCCATCGGGAGCTGGGCGCGGCGAAACGCGCGCCCCAGGGCCCTGATGGTGTCCAAGTGCGACAGATAGCGCGCGTTGCCGCGCTTAGCGTACTGCACCCGCACGCGAGCCACCGATATCTGCCCCGGTGGTGGCTCCGGCCCCCGCCTGGGCTTGGCCCCTGGGCCCGGCCGGGCACCACGCCGCGACTCAGGTTGCACCCGGTTTGTCCCCGCCGGGCGGCCGGCGCGCGACTTGTCTCCCCCCAAGGGCTCGCCCGGCCCACTCATCCTGCCGTACCCGAGGCTCGCTCGGCCGCTTGGCGCGGCGCAACGCCCAGCTTGCCGCAGAGGCCGCAGGCGTGACAATCACCGCTCCGGCAATCGGCGGTTGTCGCACCGTCGCGGGCCCTGTCGAGCTCATCCCAGAGGAAATCCTGCTCAACACCGGAATCGATGGCCGCCCACGGCAGGAGCTCATCGCGCGAGCGGCGGCGGTGGGCGTACCACCCAGGCTCCAGGCCCTCATCGCCGAAGGCCCCCAGCCACTCATCGTACAGGAATTGATCGTCCCAGGCGTCAAAGCGCGCGCCCCGCCGGTAGGCGCGCTCAATCACCCGGCCGAGACGCCGGTCGCCGCGCGCCAGCGCCGCCTCAATCACGCTCTGACGCACGCTGTGCCAACTGAGCTTGATCCGCCGGGGCATCGCCGACCGTAACAAGGCTTGCTTGCGCTCCAGCTCGGCCGGCAAGTCCTGCGGCTCCCACTGGAAAGGCGTATGCGCCTTGGGCACAAACGACGCGCAACTGACCGCCAACCGCAGGCCGCGCTGTGGCCGGAGCTCCCGGTGTCGCCCCCACACCTTGCGCGCTAGGTCGGCGATTGCCAGGACATCCTCGTCCGTCTCCGTGGGCAGACCGATCATGAAGTACAACTTGACACTGTCCCAGCCCTGGCGAAAGGCGGCCGAAACCGCGGCCAGCAGATCCTCCTCCGCCACGTTCTTGTTGATCACGCGGCGCAGCCGCTCGGTCCCAGCCTCAGGGGCAAAGGTGAGACCGCTCTTGCGCACGCTTTGGATCTCAGCCGCCAGTCCGACCGAGAAGGCATCGATGCGCAGAGATGGCAGGGACACGCCGATGCCCTTCTCCCTGTGCCCCGCCACCAGCCCGCGCACCAGCTCATCGATCCGGCTGTAGTCGGTGGCCGACAAGGAGGCCAGCGAAACCTCCTCATGGCCGGTCGCGTCCAGCTGCCGTGCCGCCATCTCCATGAGCTGCTCGAGCGGGCGCTCGCGCACGGGACGGTAAATCATACCGGCCTGGCAGAACCGGCAGCCTCTCGTGCAGCCGCGGCAGACCTCCAACACCACCCGGTCATGGACGATGTCGGTGAAAGGAACCACAGGCGCTTCGGGTATGGGAATCACCCCGAGATCCGGCACAATCGCCCGCTCGACGGGAAAGCGGGCGTTCGGTCGGGGTATGATTCCCCGGAGGGCGCCGTCCGCCGCGTACTGGTGCTCGTACATCTCCGGCACGTAGAAACCAGACGGGCCGGCCGGCGATGCCGCCTCCGCCAGCAACCCGGGCCAGTCGCGCCCGTGGCGCACCACCAAGTCGACTAGTTCGCCGGCGGCCAGCTCGCCGTCGCCCACGACGAACAGATCGAAGAAGTCGGCCAATGGCTCGGGGTTGAAGGCCGCCGGTCCACCACCCACGACGAGTGGGTGCCGTGAATCCCGCTCGCTGCGCCGCAGCGGCACCCCGGCCAAATCCAGAAGATACAGCACATTGGTGAAGTTGAGCTCGTGCTGCAGCGAGATGCCCAGGACATCGAACTCGGCCACCGGGCGGCCCGACTCCAAGGCCCAGAGGGGCGAGCCCGTGCGCCGCATCTCCTCGGCCATGTCGGGCCATGGCGCGAAGACCCGCTCGCACGCACAGTCGGAGCGGCGGTTGAGCACATCATAAAGGAGCCTCAGGCCAAGGTGGGACATGCCGACTTCGTAGGAATCAGGGAAAGCCAACGCCACCGTCACTTTGACGCCGGCGTGATCCTTGTGGATTGCGTTGTGCTCCTCACCGAGATAGCGAATGGGCTTGGCCACTCGGGGCAACAGGGCATCCCGATCAACAACTGCCAAGGGCGAACCTCTCCAGGCAAACTCATATCTCACGGCCCATGGCCGTCAGTAACCACAATCGGCTTGGTCAGAGCAACCAAGCGGCTAACTAGATTATAACCAGATTGGTGCCAAAAAGCCACTAGCCCGGTCTAGCTGGCATATGACTGGCCATGGCACCTCTAAAAGTGAATCTTGTACCGCCTCACTCCCACATTGAGCATCAGGCCGACGGCGACGCAATTGGTGAAGAGCGAACTCCCGCCCGAGCTCAGAAAGGGCAAGGGCAGGCCGGTCACCGGCATTATGCCCGTGGCCATTCCGACGTTGACGAGAACGTGAAAACCCAACATGGCCAGGACGCCGACCACCAGCAGGCTGCCGCCGAGGTCCTGGGACCGCGCCGCGATCACTATGCCCCGCCAGATGATGATCATGAACAACAGCAGCACCGCCACGGTGCCCGCAAACCCGACCTCCTCACCGATCACCGAGAAGATGAAATCGGTATGCCGCATCGGCAGGAAGTTGAGCTGGTTCTGGCTGCCAGCCACCAAACCCTGGCCGAACACCCGTCCTGACCCGATGGCGATCTGCGATTGGTGGGTGTGGTATCCGGTGCCCCGTAAGTCCTGCCCCGGCTGCAGGAATGTCATGATCCTCCGCACTTGGTAGTCCTTGAGCGGCAGGCGCAGCCCGAAGTTGTTGTGCAAGAACAAGGCCAGCGCTCCCAGGCCGACGGCGCCGCCCGTCAACCCGAACAGCACCTTGGGGTCGCTGCCGGCCACATACAACATACCGAGGAATATGGCCAAGAACACCAGGGACGTCCCCAGGTCGGGCTGCCGGAACACCAGAATCGTCGGTAGGCCCACGTACAGCAGGCTCGGCAGCAGGTCTGCAAGCTTACGCACCGTTCCCGCCGGCTCAGCTGCCCGATCCCGTCGTTCGGCCAAGAAGCTGGCAAAGCCGATGATCATGGCCACTTTGGCGAACTCCGAGGGTTGCACTCTGACCGGGCCGATGTCCAGCCAGCGCTGCGCGCCATACACCGAGGTTCCGGCGACCAGCACCACGGTCAGCAGCAGCAAGTTGGCGCCGTAGATCAGCGGACCAAGTTTGAGCAGGATACGGTAGTCGATGAGGATCGCTGCCACCATCGCCCCCAGGCTGATCGCCGCCCACATCGCCTGGCGTTTGAGGTAATACTGCGGATCACCGTTGACGGGCTGGCCAATGGTGGCGCTGTAGATGAACACCAGGCCGACGCCGATAAGCGCCACAGTGGCGCCGACCATGAGCCAGTCGAGGCTGCGCAGGTGCCGACCCCAGCTCACGGCGCGCCGCCCCCGGCTGGCGGTGGCACCAGGCCGAAGAAAGCCCGCACGACCTCGCGCGCGACGGGCGCGCCGCTAAGCGAGCCGCTCTCGCCGTGCTTGACGACGATTGCCCAGGCGATTTCGGGGTCGTCATAGGGCGCAAAGCCCACGAACAACCCGTCGGTCGGGCTGGTCGCGGTCTGCGCCGTCCCCGTCTTGGCTCCGACCTTGATCGGAAGATCGTAGAAGGACCAGTATGCGGTGCCACCCGGGTCGGTGGCCGCGAGCATGCCGCGCCGGACGATGTCGTAGGTCTGCGACGAGACGTCGGTTGTCGTCGCAACGGCCTCGGGCCGCGCTCGCCAGATGACCTCGTCGCCTTGGAGTATCTCCTCGACAAGGTAGGGAGTCATTCGAACCCCCTGGTTAGCAATGGTTGCGCTGTACACGGCGAGCTGCAGCGGCGAATACTCCTGGCGGCTCTGACCGATGGCGCACTGGATGTCCTCACCCGCATACCAAGTCCGGTCGCCGATGACCGGAGACCTCCCGGCCCGCTCGAAGGGCAAGTCGATGCCGGTCGGCCCGTCGAGCCCAAAGTCGACGGCGTAGCGGGTTAGCAGGTCGACCAATCCGCTGTTCGGGTTGGCGGCCCGGGCCAGAGCGCGCAGTCGGGCTCCCATCTCGAGAAAATAGACATTGCATGAAACCTTGATGGCGTCAACCATGTTGACGGCGCCATGACCGGGAGCACCTACCCAGCAGCCAATGGAGGAACTGCCGATCCGGTAGGAACCGGAACAGGATACGCGGAGAGCCTGGTCGACGACCCCCTGCTCGAGAGCCGTGATTGCGGTCATCATCTTGTATGTCGAGCCCGGAATGTAAAGCCCCTGGGTCACCCGGTTGAACTCCTCCACCTGCGCCACGTACTCGGGCAAGAGCCTACCCGACGCGGACCAGTTGGGATCGAAGCCGGGCACGCTGGCCATGGCCAAGACGCCACCGGTCCTGACGTCTAGGACGACCGCGGCGGCCGAGGTGGCGTAGTGGTCCCCGCGCAAGCTCTTGATCCTCTGCATGTTCGCTGCCAGCGCATCCTCCAAAGTTCGCTGCAGCTCGCTGTCCACGGTCAACTTGAGGCTCATGCCGGGCACGGGTTCATTCTCGCGCTCAATGTGGGTGGGCGTGCCGCGGCTGTCAACCTCGACCTCCCGTACGCCGTCAATCCCGCGTAAGAGGATATCGTACTGGCGTTCCAAGCCGATGAGGCCGGTGATGTCGTTGAGTTCGTAATCGGGCGGCTCAAGGCCGGCGAGCCGGAGTAGCTCGCTGAACGAGTCGCGGTGGCTGAGCAAAGCGAGGCGCTGGGCTTCGGTGTTGACGGTCCCGACCCGCCCGAGGGCGTGCGCCGCCAGGGAGCCTTGGGGATACTCCCTGATCGGAGTCACCTCGATGACGAGACCGGGCAACTCATGGCGGTGCTCCTCGAGCCGGGTGTGCTCCTCGGGGCTGATGTCGGTCTTGAGCCTGATAGGGAGGTACCAACGCCCGCGCTGCTGCTGCAGGAGCACCCGAATGCGCCCGGGCTCGAGGTCGAGGATCTCCTCGAGGGTCTGGAGGGTCTGCTCAGTATAAGCCGTGCCCATGTAGACCAGGGAAGCAGCGAACGCAGGCCGGGTGGTCGCCAAGAGCTCGCCATGGCGGTCCAGGAGCTCGCCGCGGGGCGCCGACACCGGAACAAGCCGGATGCGGTTGCCCCGGGCCAAGGCCTCATAGTGTGCGCCCCTCGTCACCTGCAGGTAGCCGAGCCTGGCTATGAGCAGGCCGAACAAGACGGCCACAGCCAGCAAGAAGATGTAGCTGCGGCGTACCGTGGCCTGCCGCTCCCGTCCCTCCGCGGTGCTGTTGGTGATCCTCACGCTCTAACCTCCCGGGCCCCTGGCGCCGGGACCCAACCTCCGCTGGCTGACCAGGTAGAAAACCGGAACCAGCACTGCTGTGTACAGCGCAACGGGCAGCCCGATGACCAGCATGCCGCGCACGAAGCCGAGCCTGATTCCGAGGAGCGAGGCCCCGGCGACGTAGGCCGCCGAGCTCAAGGTGGCCAAGGCCGCCGCGAGTCCCGCCAACACAGCTAGATTCTCACGATAGACCCGGCGAGCAATCAGGCCGGCGATGATGCCGGGAATGGCGAGGGCGAGGGCGCCGAGGCCGATCAGGCGACCCGAGACGAGATCGCCGCTCAGGCCGAGCAAAAGGCCGGTCGCGGCACCCGTGACCGGACCGTGCAACAGCCCCAGGGTGATGGTGACTGCCAGGAAGATATCCGGTGCCGCTCGGAAGAGCCCGAAGAACGCCGACAAGGACGTCTGCAGCCAGACTAGTGAGGCGTAAAGAGCAAGCCAGGCCCACCAGGGCACCGCAAGCACCTCCTCTGCACCATTCTACTACTCCGGGACGAGGACAAAGACTTCCTCAAGACGGGTGAAGTCGACGGCCGGCAGAATTGTGGCCAAGACCAGCAAACCCTGTTCGGCGCGGGCGACTCCGGCGACCGATCCGATGTGTAAGCCGCGCGGAAAGACATCGCCAAGGCCCGACGTGAGCACGGTGTCGCCGACCTGGACGTCGGCGTCCCGCGAGAACATGCGCATGACGCACGTGTCCTCGAACGAGGCGTTGCCGACCACGGCGCCGGGCTCACGGGACCGGATTATCTCGGCGCCCACACCGCTTTGGGGGTCCACCAACAGGAGAATCGTCGCCGTCTGGTTGGTGACGCGCACCACCCGGCCCACGAGACCAAGGTGGGTGACCACGGCCATGTCCACCTCAATCCCGGCCGTCGTCCCCCGGTTGACCTCGACTGTGCTGAACCAGTTGGACAGGCTCCGGCCGATGACCCTAGCGGCCACCTGCCGGTAGGCGGGAAGGGGCTCGAACTCGAGCAGATCCCGCAGGCGACGGTTCTCGGCCTCGGCCTCGGCGAGCAGAGGCTCCAGGGCACGCAGGCGGTCGACCTCGGCGCGCAGGCGTACGGTCTCGGCGCGTAGATCCTGCAGTTCGGTCAGGGCGTTCCAGAAGCCCCGCAGAGCCCGTCCAGTCTCCGTCGCGACCCGCTGTACGGGGGCGAGCAGCTCGAGGACCCGACGTTCGACCACCGAGATGTTGTCGCGGTAATGGACCGTGAGCCCGGCAACCGTGACGAGCAGCACCACGGCCACCGCACCCACGATGATGTGTCTATACCGCGTCCAGGCGGTCAACGGCCGGTCCCCTTCCCGACGACGGGCACCCGGTCAAGCCTGCCCATCGAACTCCACTTTCGCCCTGCCAAATGTTTACGTCTGTCTGGGTGTCCGCCGGCCTAGCGCCGGCTCCTGCGCGACGACCGCGCCGCCACCAGTCGTAGAATCCTCGGGTCGTCGACGGTCTTGCCTGCTCCCCGGACGACCGATAGCAGAGGGTGGTCGGCCACGATCGCGGTGATGCCGGTGTGAGCCGTCAGTAACTGGTCCAGACCGCTCAACATCGCCCCGCCTCCGGTCATGACGATTCCGTTCTCAATGACGTCACTCGCAAGCTCCGGCGGGGTGCGCTCCAGGGTCACGGTGACCGCGTCCAGGATTGCGGTGACGGGCTCGACCAAGGCCTCGCGAATCTCGCCGCCCCTGATCTTGAGCAACTTGGGCAGGCCCGACAGCAAATCGCGACCGCGGATGTCGACCGTCTCGTCGTCGCGCGGCCCGGGATAGGCCCCACCAAGGCTGATCTTGATCCACTCCGCCGTCTGCTCGCCGATGGCCAGGCTGTAGGCCCGCTTAATGTACGCGGTTATGGCCTCGTCCATCTCGTCGCCGGCCACCCGGATCGACCGGTAGGTGACGATGCCGCCGAGGGAGATCACGGCGACCTCGCTGGTGCCGCCGCCGATGTCCACGACCATGTGGCCGCGCGGCTCGGCTATAGGCAAGCCGGCGCCGATGGCGGCGGCCAGAGGCTCCTCAACCGGGAACACCTGCCTGGCGCCAGCCTGGAGCGCAGCCTCCTCGACCGCGCGGCGCTCAACCTCGGTCACGCCGGTGGGAATCGCCACGACGACCAGCGGTCTTTGGAGAGGCGACGTTCTCGCCCTGGCTTGCCGCACAAAGTAACGCAGCATCACCTGGGTGGCCTCGAAGTCGGCGATGACTCCATCCTTGAGGGGCCTGAGAGCCACGATGTTGCCGGGCGTGCGCCCAATCATCTTCTTGGCCGCGGTACCCACCGCGAGCACCGCCCCAGAATGGCTGTTAAGCGCCACCACCGACGGCTCCTGGAGCACTATACCTTTGCCCCTGACGTAGACCAGCGTGTTGGCTGTGCCGAGATCGATGCCCATATCCCGTGATAGTAGAGACTGAATCCAAGCTAGCATGCCCAAGCCCCTTTCAGAGCGTTGCCGTTTCATTCTACTTCGGGATAGAGGCCACCTATTCCGGCTTCGCGGAAGCTGACATAGCCCGGGTTGCCGATGACGATGTGATCCAGAACCGCGATCCCCAGGACACGCCCGGCCTGCTGCAGACGCGCAGTGCAGGCGACATCCGCCTCGCTCGGCGATGGGTCGCCGCTCGGGTGGTTGTGGATGAGCACCACCCCGGCAGCGCTCTGGCGGACGGCGGCCTTGAACACCTCCCGCGGGTGCACGAGCGAGGCGTCCAGGCTGCCGACGGCCACGTGCTCGGCCGCGATGATCTGGTTCTTCGTGTCCAGCAGGACCGCGTAGAAGTGCTCGCGGTCGAGACGACCTAGACGCTCCCCGAAAAGGTCGGCGATGTCCCGGGGGGAACGGACGGCCGGCTTGGTCAAACGCGCTGCCGCCGCGCGGCGGCCCAGTTCAATGCCTGCCACCACCCGCGCCGCCTTGGCGGGTCCGATGCCCGGGACTTGCGCCAGATCGGACGCGGCCGCAGACCCCAAGGCAACCAGCGCCGGGCCAGCGGCGGGCATGCCCGGGCGCATCGTCCCCGCCCAGCCGGCATCTGGTGCGGCCTGGACGGCCTCGGAGCCATCGGCCTCGGAGTCGGCGGCGCCGGAGCCATCGGCGGCGAAGCCGCCACCGCCCGAGCGGCTCAGCAGGTACTGGGCCAGGGCCAAGGCGTTGCGTCCCCGCCCATCGCCAGCCCCCAGCAACAGGGCCAGCAGCTCCGCGGCTGATAGGGCTGATGGACCGGCCTGCCAGAGGCGCTCGCGCGGACGTTCGTCGGGGGGCAGATCCCGGATACGCGTATTCATCCTACATAACGACCTCCCGCACCATACTGGTCTAGTGCGGCAGTCTACCAGGCTTCGGTTATCTCAAAGTCGTGCCGGCGCAACAGACGGGCCAGCAAAGTCAGCGGCAGACCGACGACGTTGAAGTAGCATCCGTTGATCCGCTCGATAAAGGCCGAGCCCAGACCTTGCACGGCGTACGCCCCTGCTTTGTCCATCGGCTCCCCCGTCGCCACGTAGCTGATGACCCACTCGCGAGGAAGTTGGACGAAGGTCACCTCTGTCCGCTCGACGCCCGTCTCGAGCCGCCCGGTCTGGCTGTCCAGCACCGCTACACCGGTGTACACCACATGCGTCCGTCCGGACAGAGCTGTGAGCATGCTGGCGGCCTCAGCTGGGTCAGCCGGCTTGCCCAGTACCTCCCCGTCAATCAGCACCACGGTGTCGGCCCCGATGACCAGCCAGCTTTGGCCGCAGGCAGAGGAGTCGAGGCAAGCGGTAGCGCCGTGTGCGGCGGCGGCGCGGCCGGCGGCTCGCTCGTATTCGGCTACGGCCGCGCTCTCAGGAGCGGTCCCGGTTCCGAAGCCGCACCCCTCGCCGACCATGCGGCGGACCACAGCCGCCGCCTTATCGCACGCGAGCTTGATGACCTGCTCCTCGAGGGTGACGCCTTCGCCGCCGGCGTTCACCGGTGCCTCCTCCAACCGCGGTACTCGCACGGCAAACTCCAAACCGATCTGCCTCAGCAACATGCTGCGGCGCGGCGAGGCCGAGGCCAACAATAGCCGCTTTCCTGGGCCTCCGTCGCGGGCCAGATGTGACCGCAAACCACCCGCACCAGACGGACAAGCCCCACAGCATTGCGTCAACTGCTCACGCCTCCTATAATCTGCTGCCAACCTGGCTGCCTTTCGACCGCCAGGGCACCGATTCCCGCCGGACCGCGTGGCCTCCTGCTCCAATGGCAATAATTGTTATTCCGCCGCCGCACCGGCAGTCCGCGCCGGGCCCGAGCCCTGCCCCAGCCAGCGATCGAGAGCGTGGTTGCGCGCCGTGAGCGCCGCATGCGCGGCGACCCCGGTCAACGCCCCTGCCGGCAACGAGCCGAGCAGCATGTATGGCAGATAGGCCATGAGGCCCCAGTGGCGGACAATTACCGCGGCCATGACCAGCTGGGTCAGATTGTGCACCAATGCGCCGAACAGGCTGAGGCCGATCAGGCTGAAGAGGCCACGCCCAGCCCAGCGGAGCAAGATCATGGCCAAAACGCTCCCCAGACCGGCGACAAGGCTCAGGAGGAACCCAAAGCCGAGAAAGCCGCCGCCCACCAATGACGCCAAAATGGTGCGCAGCACCACAAGCTGGATCGCTGAGCGCGGGCCAAGGCTGACAAGACAGATGAGGCTTACGATATTGGCCAGACCGACCTTGGCGCCGGGCACCGGGAGCGGCGGCGGGAAGAGGCCCTCGAACACATGCAGGATGACGGCCACCGCCACCAGCAGCGCGAACTGGGTGAGGGCGTGGGTCCGGCCGGCCAACCCCGTGCGCATCAGCGCGGGTCCTCGAACAACGCCTGCAACCCCGCGGTCACCTGCAGCTGGCCGTCGTTGGTATAGAGCACCGCTTCGAGCCCCATCCGCCGCACCAGAGCCAGGCCCTCCTGGGCACCCAGAACAAACGCGGCGGTCGAGACCGCATCCGCCTCCATACCGGTGTCGGCCACGATGGCCACCATCGTTGCGGCCTGGGCCGGATGGCCCGTTCCCGGGTCGATGATGTGGTGGTACCGCTGGCCGTCGAGCTCGAAAAAGCGTTGGTAGTCGCCGGAAGTAGCGATGTTGCGATCGGTCAGGGACAGGACCCCCAGCAGTTGCTGGCTGTCGCGGGGGTGCTGCAGCCCTACCCGCCAGGCCTGCCCGGTGGGCCGTAGGCCGAGGGCGTGAATGTTGCCACCGACGTCCACCAGGGCCGATGTTATACCGGCCGCCTGGAGTATCCCGACGACCCGGTCGATGGCGTAGCCCTTGGCGATCGCGCCGAGGTCGACCGCCATGCCCTCGCGCAGCAGCTCGGCCTGGCCGGCCGCCGCATCCACGCGTAACAGGCGGTAGTCCACGAGCGCCAGGGCCGCGCTAAGCTCGTCCGGCTCCGGCACCCGCTGTTCGGTGACCTCCGGCCTGAATCCCCAGGCGTCAACCACCGGCGCGATCGTCACGTCAAAGGCGCCTCCGGACAACTCGGCGATCCGCTGCGCCTCGAGCAGCACTGTGACCATCTCCGGGCCGACGTCGACGGGGCCGCGACCGGCGGCCGCGTTCAACCGGCTGACCTCGCTGTCGGGAAGGCTGTACGAGAAGATGGCCTCGAGGCGCTCCAACTCGGCCAAGGATCCGGTCAAGGCCGCCGGCGCCGCCGCCCCGGTTGCCCGCAGGCTGACGAAGGTGCCCATGACCAAACCTGAGCGCTGGTGCACTTCTGTCTCTTGTCGCGACTGCTGGTAGTAATACCAGCCGCCGGCCAGCGCGGCCGCCAGTAGCGCGACAACCAGGACGCGTCGCGCGGTGCCGCCGCCCGGGTTACCGGCCGTAATCAGCATCTCACCTGCATACACACCCGCTTGGCGGTCAAACGGCCCCTAAGAGGCCGTCACCGCCTCGCCCTCCTCCTTGCGCGCGACAGCCGCTGCGGCCGGTGCGGCAGCGTAATCAACGATCGTCTTGGTCGGGCACTTGGGCACCGCCAGCGCATGGTCCACATCCTTGCTGTAGTCCACCGCCGCCAGGTTGTTGGCGATAACATAGCCGTCCGGCACCTCGCGAGCGCAGAGGCGACACCCGATGCAGCCCACTTTGCAGTAGCGCCGCACGGCCGCGCCCCGGTCCGTGTTGCGGCAGAGAACGTGGACGGTCTTGGATACGGGGTGCATCTCGATGATGTCGCGGGGACAGGCCACCACGCACCGGTTGCAGCCGGTGCACAGCTCGCGGTCCACGACCGGCAGACCGTCCGGGCCCATATGGATGGCGTCGAACGGGCAGACGACCACGCACGAGCCGAAGCCCAGGCAGCCCTGCGGGCACATCGTGTGTCCCAACGTACCGGCGACCTGGGGGATGATTGCCGCGCGGCAGTCAGCCATGCCGTCGTAAATGTGGCGCGTGGTCACGAGACCGGTGCCGCCACCGCAGTGCACTACCGCCACCTGCCGTTCGGCGGCCTCGCCGCCCTCCAACCCCATAATCTCATTGAGCGCACTGAACACGGTCGGACCACCGACGACGCAGAGCTCCGGGGCGGCCTGTCCCTTGGCGACGGCATCGGCGAAACCGCTGCAGCCAGGGTAACCACAGGCGCCGCATTGCGCGGCCGGCAGAACCGCCAGGATGGCCTCAACACGCGGGTCGGTGGGCACTGCGAACACCCGGGACGCAAGAGCCAAGAACCCGCCAAAAAGCAGGCCCATCAGGCCCAGACTGGCGACGGCCTCGAGCATCAATCAGTCACCTCGCAATTCGCAACACTGCAACGCACCGCAGACGCGCGCAACTCCCATGGCTCCTAAAAGAGCGCCTTGAACAGGCCCTGGAAGCCGAAGAACGCCAGCGACATCAGCCCCGTGCCGATCAACGCCGCCGGAAAGCCCTCCAGCGCCTTGGGGATCGGGGTGATCTCCCAGCGCTCGCGGATTCCGGCGAAGAGGATCACGGCTAGGCCGAAGCCGGCGGATCCGGCGATGGCGCTGACCACGGTTTCGACGAATGTATAGTTGGTGCGGATGGCCAGGATGGCCACGCCCAGAACGGCGCAGTTGGTGGTGATCAGAGGTAGATAGATGCCCAGGGCCTGGTAGAGGCCTGGGCTGATCTTCATCATCACCATCTCGACGAACTGCACCAACGAGGCGATGACCAGGATGAACGCGACAGTCTGCAGATAGCCCAGCCCCAAGGGGACGAGTATCGCGTGGTGGATGACCCAGGTCACCGCCGAGGCGACGACCATCACGAAGACCACCGCCATGCTCATGCCGGTGGCCGTCTCCACGCGCTTGGACACGCCGACGAACGGGCACAAGCCGAGGAACCGGGAGAACACCAGGTTGTTGACGAGTATGCCTCCGATGAGGATGGCGACGAAGTTCATCAGGCGACCCTCCTCTGCTTGGCCCGGCTTTGCAGCACATTGACCAGCCCGATCATCAGCCCCAGGGTGATGAACGCCCCCGGCGGCAGGATCATCACGACCGCCGGCTCAAAGCCGAGGCCGGCAGCGCCGAGCAGCGGCACGCCGTTGACGACGATGTTGCCGGTGCCCAGCAGCTCACGAATGGCGCCCAGCGCAATCAGGGCCAGCATGAAACCGGTCCCGCTGCCGATGCCGTCGGCGATGGCCAAGAACACCGAGTTGCGCGAGGCGAAGGACTCGGCCCGGGCCATGATCACGCAGTTCACGACGATCAAGGGGATGAATATGCCCAGAATGCTGTACATTTCAGGCACATAGGCGTGCATCACCAGGTCTACGATGGTCACGAACGTCGCGATGATCACGATGAAACAAGGAATCCGGACCTTGCTTGGCACCACGTTGCGAATCAGGGAAACGATGATGTTTGAGCACGTCAGCACGAATATGACCGCCAGGCCCATCCAGAAGCCGTTCTCGGCAGCCGTCGTCACGGCCAGCGCCGGGCAAAGGCCAAGGGCCATGTGCAAAACCGGGTTCTCCCGGACTATGCCGTTGATCACGACCTGCAATGGGTTCTTCATGCCCTGTCCTCCCTTGCCGGCCTAGCGGCCAAGCTCCTGGTAGAGCAGAATCGCGTTGTTGACGGCGTCGACCGCGCCCTGACAGGATAACGTAGCGCTCGCCAATGCCTGGATCTCACCTGCTCCGGGCGCTGCACGCGTCAAGGTCAGCGGGCTGGCCGGCTTGCCGGTGAACTGGCCTGTGAAGGCGGCCTCGGCGATCTTGGTACCCAAGCCCACGGTCTCGCCGGGCATGTCCACATAGGCCACGCCAGCGATGCTGCCCTGCTGGTCAAATCCCACCACGGCGAGAATCGGTCCGCCATAGCCCTCACCGCTCGCCGCGATGGCCGTCCCGACCAGCTCTCCGGCTTTGTTGATCCAGTAGATGTCGGTGGCTCCACCGAGCTCCGGACGTGCCGCCACCAGGCTCTCGAGCAGCTCAGGATCGCTCTCGATGAGGTCGGCCGCCGGGAACATTTCCATTATGGCCTGCTCTTTGATGATCGCCAGCCGGTCCTCGCCCTCTCCGGCAAGCTGCTGGAACGTGGCTGCGGCGGCGTTGACCCCCCGCAACACCGCGGCCGCCGACAGGGTCGCGGCGGCAATCGACTGGATTTCGCCGTCGGCCGCCGGGCCCTTGACCAAGACCAATGGGTCGGTCGTGTCCTGGCCCACGAACTGGCGCAGCCATGCCGCCTCGGTTATCTTGGCGCCCAGACCGGGGGTTTCGCCGGCAGCACTGACGATGCGCACACCGGTGATCTGACCTGCCTGGTCGACTCCCACCATCATGTTGATCGGTCCGCCGTAGCCGGGCACCGAGACACTGCATGCCAGACCGACCGGGCCCGTCGCGTCCTCGGCCAGATAGAGCTCGGTCACGTCGCGCAACCTGGCGTCCTGCGCCTGAGCCTCGGCCAGCAACTCCGGCTGAGGGGCAAAGTTGAGCGCGGCCGGCAACACCGCCTCCAAGGCATCCAGCTTGGCCCGCACCTGCTGTTGGGCGATGCGGTCCGCCGTGAATTGGTTGGTCAGCGTCAGGGCCCCCGCGGCGACCGCGGTTATCAGCGCCAGCACCATGGCCAGCCTTAGGATGTAGTTCATCTCTTTCTCACCAGCCCAAACCGGCGCGGCTCGGTCGCCCGGTCGATCAGCGGCGTAGCCACGTTCATAATCAGGATGGAGTACGAAACGCCCTCTGGGTAGCCACCGTAGAGACGGATCAGAACAGTCAGGACGCCGCAGCCGACGCCCATGATCAGCCGGCCTTTCGGGGTTACCGGCGACGTGGTGTAATCGGTCGCCATGAACAGCGCCCCCAGCATCACGCCACCGGTGAGGATATGCGCCAAAGGATCACCGCTGCCCAGCCCACTGGGTCCCAACGCCCAAGTGAGCACGGCCACCGTACCGATGAAACCGGCCGGAATGGTCCAGTCGATCACCCGCCGCCACAGCAGGTAGGCTCCCCCGAGAAGCAGGAACAGCGCTGAGGTCTCACCCAGGGAGCCCGGAATCCGGCCCACGAACATATCCCAATAGGTCGGCAACGGTGCTCCGATCACCCCTTTGGGTATCAAGGTGGCCAACGGAGTGGCTGTGGCCACGGCATCGAACGGCCGCACCCAAGTGGTCATCTGCACCGGCCACGCCGCCAACAGCATCGCCCGCGCCGCGAGGGCCGGGTTGAGGAAGTTGCCACCCAATCCGCCGAAGAGCATCTTCACGATAATGATGGCAAAGACCGAGCCGACCACGGGTATCCATAGTGGCGCCGAAGGCGGCACGTTGAACGCCACGAGCAGCCCCGTGATCGCCGCCGAGAGGTCATTGATCGTCGTCTTGCGCTTGCTGATTACGGCCACCGCATGCTCGGCCAGCAGCGCCGCCGCCACGCCTGCCAGCATCAGGGCGATGGAATTGAGGCCGAACAGCCAGGTCGCCGCAGCCGCTGCCGGCGCCAGCGCGATCAACACATCGCCCATCAGACGCTGCGTGGTATCGCGCGTCTTAAAATGCGGCGAGGACGATACGATCAGCAGCTCGGACTGAGCATTCTCAGCCACCTATCAATGACCCCCTCCACAAGCCGACCGCCGTTCTCAGCTCTCAAGCATGAATCTTGGTGTGCTCAGGCCTTGTTGCAGAGCCCTATCCAACCACTGGTCGGTGCTCAGCCGGCCGGAGCTGCCCTGCGGGCCTCTTGCCGCCGGCGGGCCATAATCTCGCCCTTGCTGTGCCGGATGGCCTGGACCAGCGGCCGCCGCGCCGGACAGATGTAGGCGCACGAACCGCACTCCATGCAGTCCAAGGCGCCGAGCCGCTCCGCTTGCTCGTGCAGGCCGCGCTCCCCGTAGGCGGCGATCCACAGCGGCGCCAGGAACATCGGACAGTTCTCGACACAGCGGCCACACTTGAGGCACGGCCCGACCACATCGACGTCGGCCTCATCCTGCCCCAGGCAAAGCAGGCCGGAGGTGCCTTTGACCACCGGAAAGTCCAGGCCGGGCAGGGCGATGCCCATCATCGGCCCACCGTTGATCACTTTGGCCACTGGTTTGACGAAACCGCCGCACTGCTCAATGAGGTAGGCGAAGCTGGTGCCCAGGCGCACCCGCAGGTTCTGCGGCTGGGCCACGGGCGAGCCCGTGACGGTCACCACCCGCTCGTATAGCGGGGTCCCGTGCGCGACCGCTCGCGCCACCGCTCCGGCGGTGCCCACATTGTTGACCACCACTCCCACGTCCAGCGGCAACCCGCCGGACGGCACCTCACGGTTAAGGCAGGCCCAGACCAGCTGCTTTTCTGAACCTTGGGGGTACTTAGTGTGCAACAGCACGATCTGGACCTCGACCCCAGCCGGTCCCTTGCCTGCCGCCAGCGCCTCGCTCATCGCCGCGACCGCATCCGGCTTGTTGTCCTCGATCGCAATCAGGCCGCGCTCAGCGCCACAGGCCTTGATGATCAGGCCAAGCCCGTCGAGCGTTTGCTGGGTCTCCTCGAGCATCACCCGGTGGTCGGCGGTCAGGTACGGCTCACACTCTGCCGCGTTGAGCACGACCACCTCAATCGGCTTACCCTGCGGCGGCGTAATCTTGACGGCCGTGGGGAAGGCCGCCCCGCCCAGCCCGACCACGCCGGCCTCGCGCACCGCCCGGCGAATGTCCTCAACGCTCACCGCGCCCGGCGAGCCTGCTCCGCTCAGTGAAGGATCCAGCTCATCCTGACCATCGTTATCGATGACCACGGCCAGGCCGGAGCCAAGAGAAGGATGGGGCCTCGTCTCGACCGCCGCGACGGTGCCGGAAACGCTGGCATGCACCGGGGCGGAGACGAAGGCGGAGCTGTCGCCGATCTTCTGGCCCAGCAGGACATGGTCACCCTTGGCCACCAACGGCTCACAAGGCGCCCCAATGTGCTGGCAAAGGGGAACCACAACCTGCGATGGCGGCGCGGCGGCCCTGATGGGCTCGCCGGCGGTCGACTCCTTGTTGTACTGGGGGTGAATCCCCCCACGAAAAGTCTTAGCTGCTGCCATGACCGGGCCTTAAGGCCTGCACCTCCTCAAGCGGTACAAAAACCCCGAAAAACATCATAGGCTTCGACAGGCAGACCAGAGCTCCTGCCCAGTCAAGGGAAGTGGGCGCAGTGCGGGTGGCCAGGCCCTGCCGGCCCGGCGTGGGGGGGTGCCGCGCGCAACTCGGCTCGTGGCGGCCAGTCTAGCGCCAGGTGGCGCACAGCCTGCTGTAGGCGGTGACAAACCCCATGTACTCACTCATAGCCCGTTGGTACTTCGCGGCGTTACCCGCCGCGAGTTCATCCAGCTCCACGACGGCGGCGTCCGCCATATTGATCATGCCTAGCAGCACGTCATGCCGCTCCTTGAGGTCGGCCGGCGGCGTCAGCGCCGCCAGCGCCAGGCGCACTCGCTCGGCAGCCTGGGTCACCGGCTCCATCTTGGCCCGCAGGGCCGAAGCACTCCGCCCGCCGGTCACATAGGCGTCGTAGGCCTCGGCTATCTTGGTCATCAAGTCATGAAGCCCCTCCGTCGCGCCCTTGAAAGCCTCAAGGTACTCCGCTGCGGTGGACGAAACCGAGATGCTCATCGCCACTGTGTTGAAGCTGGTCACAAAGGAGTCGCCGTAACCCGCCGCCCGGACGGACGGCAGCAGCAGCTCGGCTGCGGCCCGGGCTGGCACTATCCCGCACCGCACCCGGAAGAGGCTGTCGCCTCCCGGACCCGGCTCCCACACGGCGCTGGGCAGTTCGCGCTCTTGAGCAGCCGCGGCAGCGCTCATGGCGCTGGCGCGGTCAGAGTAAGCGCCAATCTGCACGGCATGGAAGGTCTTAGCCGGCACATTGATCTCCACAGTGGTCGCCGTGCCGGGCGGAGGATCGGTCGAAGGGTCGGTGATCGGCGGTCCGGAAGGAGGGTCGCCGTTGGGCACCGCCGGTCCCTGCGGCGTCGTCGCCTCGATCAGCGATCTGATGATCTGCGTGCCAAAGCTGGCGCCGGCAATGGCGCCGGCGATCGCCAGGGCGATAAACACAAGCGGCAGGCCGATGCGGAGTGCCTGCGGCTGCCGCCGGCGTCCGGATCTATGCAAGTCTGCTCCCCCCAAGCGGCATGCTGCCCCGTAACTCAGGCATCAAAGACTCGGCTTTCTGTTCGGGGCCGGGCGGTGTCAAACCTGCCGCAGCCCGGCTTGGCCCAGCCGCCGTTTGAGAATACCACGGGCCTCGCCGACAAGATAGAAGGAGCCGGTGATTAGGACCATGTCCGCTCGCCCCTCACTCTGGGCCGTTAGAGCCGCTTCGATTGCGGCGGCCACATCGGGCTCGACCAACACGGGCAGCGATGCGAACCGTTGCCGCACGGCGGCACCGAGCTCGGCGGCCGGCATGGCGCGCGGCCCGAACGGTGGAGTGGTAACCACTGCCGTCATCAAGCGCGGCACGATTGCGTCGAACACGCTCGCCTGGGCGTGGTCCGAGAGCGCACCGATAACCCCGACTATCCGCCGCCCCCCGAACAGCTCGTCCAGCGCGCGCGCCAGAGCCACGATTGCCTGCGGATTGTGGGCCCCATCCAGGAGCACCGGCGGCGACTCCGAGAACAGCTCAATCCGGCCCGGCCAACTAGTCGCGGCCAATCCTCGCCGGACCGCCTCGTCATCGACCACGATTGCGCCCTTGCTGGCCCTGGCAAGCTGCGCAACCGCCGCCACCGCCACGGCCATATTGTCGGCTTGGTGCCGTCCCAACAACCCGACGCCGAGACCGCGCAGTTCGCGACCAGGCAGCAGGACATCGGCCATCACGCCAGTGTGGTCGATCCGCTGCGGGCGGACATCGAACTCGACCCCAAGTCGCGCTAAGCTGGCCTGCTTCTGGTCCGCCTCGGCGACAACGACGGCAGCTGCCTCGGCGGGCAGTCGCCCGGTTATCACGTGGCCGCGCGGCCGGATGATCCCGGCCTTCTCGTACGCGATATCGACCAGCTCCGGACCGATCCGCTCGACATGGTCCATGGCCACTGAGGTAATCACACTGACCAGTGAGCCCGGTAGAGCGTTGGTGGCGTCATTGCGCCCTCCCAAGCCGACCTCGCACGCGATGATTTCGGCACCGGAGCGGGCAAAGTAGAGGCACGCAAGCGCGGTCGTCGCCTCGAACTGGGTGGGCTGCTGCGCTCCGGCGGCCGCCATCTCCTCAATCGCCCTCCTGACCAAGGGCATCAACTCAGCGAGTGCCTCTGACGGCATCTCTTGGCCGTCCAGCACGATTCGCTCGCCAAATCTCTCCAGATACGGCGAGATGAAGAGGCCGGTCCGGTGGCCGGCGGCGCCGAGCACTGAGGCGACCATCGCCGCCACCGAGCCCTTGCCGTTGGTGCCAGTGATGTGGACTAGGCGCAGCCCATGCTCGGGATGTCCGAGGCGCGCGAGCAACGCATGCATCCGGTCCAGCCCTGGCGCTGCGGGTGTGCCCGGCCGGAACAGGCTGTTGAGGTAGGTCAGAGCCTCGGCTGACGTCATCGGTTCGTTGGGCCCGGCCGCCACGTTTCGCCTAGGCCCTTTCCAGGACCGCCAAGCGCTGTTCAAGGCGGGCGATGGCATCGGTGTAGCCAGCGTGCTTGTCGCGCTCTTTGGCCACCACTTCCGCCGGAGCTCGCTTGGCGAAGCTCGGATTGGCTAGTTTTGCCTCGCTCCGCTCAAGCTCCCGGCGAGCTTCGGCGAGCGCCCGGTGCAGCCGCGCCGTCTCCCTTTCCAGGTCGATCAGCCCGGCCAGCGGCAGGTAAACCTCGATTCCCGGCAGCATTGCCGAGCCGGACTGGGCCGGCTTGGCCTCGGTCACCGAATCGACCTCCAGGCTCCCGATTCCGGCCAAGGCCACGAGGTAGGCCCGGTAGTCGTCCAGCAGGGCGCGCTTGACCGCGTCATCCGACTGGATGCGCACGTCGGCGCGCTTGCCCAGGGGTACATTCATCTCCGCCCGGATGTTGCGGACCGCCCGGATCACCTCCATCACGAGCTCCATCTCCGACTCGGCCGCCTCGTCCCGCCGGGCCTCTTCGGTGGTTGGCCAGGGCGCAACGACAATGCTCTCGCCCTCATGGGGCAGGGCCTGCCAAATCTCCTCGGTGACAAAGGGCATGATCGGATGGAGCAGGCGCAACACCTGCTCCAGCACGGTGACCAGCACCGACTGCGCCGTACGCCGGGCAGCCTGATCCTGGCCATACAGGCGAATCTTGGCCAGCTCGATGTACCAGTCGCAGAACTCGCCCCAGATGAACTCATAGAGGTGGCGCGCCGCCTCACCGATCTCGTACTTGGCGAGGAGCGAGCCAATCTGTCCGGTTATGGCGTCCAAACGTGAGATGATCCACCGGTCGGCCAGCTCTAGAGGCGCTTGGTCCTGCAGTGTCGGCAGCGTTGGCGGGTCGGACGGATCGAGGTTCATCAACACAAACCGAGACGCGTTCCAGAGCTTGTTGGCGAAGTTGCGCGCACCCTCCGCCTTCTCAAACGAGAAACGAGTGTCACCGCCCGGGCTCACGCCGGCGACCGTGGCGTAACGGGTCGCGTCGGCGCCATACCTTTCGACCACATCCAGGGGGTCGATGCCGTTGCCGAGCGACTTGGACATCTTGCGCCCCTGGCCGTCGCGGACCATGCCGTGAATCAACACGTCCTCGAACGGCCGCTCGCCCAAGAAGTGTAGCCCCAGGGTGATCATCCGGGCAACCCAGAAGAACAGGATGTCGTAACCGGTGGACAGCACCGTGGTCGGATAGAAGTAGCGCACGTCCGCAGTGTCCTCCGGCCAGCCCAGAGTGCTAAATGGCCACAATCCCGAGGAGAACCAGGTGTCCAGCACATCCGCATCCTGCTCCACGCGGCCGCCGCACTTGGGACAGGCCTCCGGTGCCTCCCGGGCCACGGTCATCGCCTGGCACGCGGCGCAGTAGTAGGCCGGAATACGGTGACCCCACCAGAGCTGGCGTGAGATGCACCAGTCACGGATGTTGGCCAGCCACTGCAGGTAAACGCGAGTGAACCGCTCCGGAATCACACGGATGTGGCCGCGCTCCACCGCGGCGGCCGCGGGCGTGGCGAGCGGCCGCATCTTGACAAACCATTGCGTTGAAACCAGCGGCTCGACCACCGCATCACAGCGCTGGCAGGTGCCGACGGCGTGCCGGTACGGTTCGGTCCGGCGCAGGTCGCCGGCGGCCTCAAGGTCCTGCACCAGGGCTACCCGACAGGCATCGCGGGTCAAACCAGCATACTTGCCGGCGTCAGCGGTCATGATCAGGTCGGGCCCGATGACATCAATGGACGGCAGGTCGTGGCGGCGGCCCATCTCGTAGTCGTCGGGATCGTGGGCCGGCGTGACCTTGACGGCGCCGGAGCCAAACTCCGGGTCCACGGCCTCATCCGCAATCACCGGCAGGCGGCGGCCCAGCACGGGCAAGACACAGTAACGGCCGATGAACTCGCGGTACCGTTTGTCCTGCGGGTGCACGGCGACGGCCGTGTCGCCGAGCATGGTTTCCGGTCGCGTGGTAGCCACCAAGATCTCACCCGAGCCGTCCTCGAGGGGATAGGCGATGTGCCAGAGGTGCGACTCGGCCTCTTCATGCTCTACCTCAATGTCGGAGATCACCGTCTGGCAACTCGGGCACCAGTTGACCATATAGTCACCACGGTAGATCAGACCATCCTC
>Ga0209498_1000291_pt1 | contig 30841 bp, 27 predicted proteins | sample WalLakDeSediment_FD_184131 | JGI IMG/M metagenome (GOLD analysis project Ga0209498, IMG submission 184131) | Lake sediment microbial communities from Walker lake, Nevada to study Microbial Dark Matter (Phase II) - Walker Lake 11/02/13 Deep... | ecosystem: Environmental > Aquatic > Freshwater >...
ACATACTCAACACCTTTAAACGCAGAAGGCGGAACATTGCCAACTCCCAATGCCTCGATTACCAAACCTTTTGCACCGGAATCGGCAGAATGCCTGAAAAACTTTTCATCCATTCCTGCGTAAACAGTCAGCAGGTCAACGTTGGTATTGATCCTGTTCGTATTTATTATCTCAAGAAATCTTGGCAGGCGGTTATAAATCACTCTTCCTTTTTCAACGAAACCAAGATTACCGAAATCCAGACTCTGAAAAGTTTCAAACTCATTGGAGAAAATTTTTGTTACTTCACTTGCAGCGTTTACTTCGCCATGCATACAAACGAGCGTTCCCATTCCTCTTGAATTTTCGTTCAAACAAACCTTTATGGAGTCAATAAGATTTTTTGGTCCATCCCAATTCGGTTCAGAACTATTTCTCATCGAGCCTGTAAATACAATCGGAATATTGGTTTTGATAGTAAGGTCAATCAGGTAAGCAGTTTCTTCAAGAGTATCTGTTCCGTGAGTTACAACTATACCATCATATTGTTTTTCAGCAAGCTTTCGTTTTAACTGCTTTGATAGTTCCATCATTATTTCCGGAGTTATGTGCGGACCGGGATATTTCCCGAAATCATAAAAAGAAATATCAGCCAGCTTCCCTGCTTCCGGAATTTTTTTCAGAAGTTCTGCCCCGGAATATTTCGGTACAGCACCACCAGATTTCTTTTTATCAATTCTCATTGAAAAAGTGCCGCCGGTAAATACAATCAGTATGTTCTTCTTTTCTGCCATAACTACAATTTTATTGTTAAAAATCAGGTGGAAAATTAAGCTTAATTTAAGAAAATGCCATTTGAGCATTATCACGATTAACACGATATACCCTGATTTAACTTGAAGGTGAAGTCTGCTTCAATTAACTTTAAAAGAAAAAAATGAGGTAATTATGTTGATGGTTGAAGATGTGGACCTAACACCGAATCCGCACGCATTAAAATTTATACTAAATCAAAAGCTGCTCAACTACGAAACAAGGCAATACGCTGATAAGGACTCAGGCAATACGCTGATAAGGACTCAGCTAAGAACGATCCTTTCGCTGCAGGGATATTTGCGCTCGATGGAGTAGTTTCTGTTTTCTATATGGACAAGTTTGTCACGATTGAAAAATCTCCTGAAGCAAACTGGGGACAAATCCAGAGACCGTTTATTGATTTCCTGAAAACATTTGACCCGAACCTGATTCCGGAAGAAACTGTTTCTGCACCGAGCGCTGATGAAGAGAATGAGCTACTTAAAAAAATTAATCAGCTGCTCGATCAGAAAGTAAGACCAGCACTCGCTGGCGATGGCGGAGGCCTTCAGGTTTTAGGGATTGATGGATTTACCGTAAAGATCCGATACCAGGGCGCCTGCGGAAGCTGCCCAAGTTCAATAACAGGAACACTTATGGCAATTGAAGGATTGTTGAAGAGAGATGTGAATCCGTCTATTCACGTTGTCGCCGCCTAAACTATTTTTTCGAACTTTCAGGGGAAGAAATCAATTCGGGTTTCTTCCCTTTTTTTGTTAAATAAGAAAAATATTTATGACAAACCAATTATATCTTGCGGCCGAATCAGTCAGCGGGATGAAGTTCGATATTGTAGTTTCGGATAATGGAGTCAGAGAAATTCTAATAAATAAAAATTCAAATCCCGATATTCTTACCAGAGCATTCAGAATTCCATCAAAAGATCCGAAAGTAGTAAACGTCTTCCATCAACTAAAAGAATATTTTAATAGAACAAGAAAAGAATTTGATCTACCATTAGAAATTGTTGGAACAGATTTCCAAAAGAGTGTTTGGAACGAGCTGACAAAAATTCCCTACGGAGAAACTATCAGTTACGTCGAATTAGCCGAGCGCATGGGAGATAAAAATAAAATGCGGGCTGTTGCAGCAGCAAATGGGGCAAATCCGATTCCAATAATAATTCCGTGTCATCGTGTTATTGGTGCTGATGGAAGTCTGACTGGTTACGGTGGTGGACTAAATGTGAAGCGAAAATTGCTTGAACTGGAGGGAAGCTGGACGATGGATTTATTTATTCCATCGTGAACTGTTTATTAATAAAAAAACGCGATAGATGCTTGAAAATCCATCGCGTTGCTTCTTGCTTATTCGCAAAGCCTTTAATTACTTCACTTCAGAAAGCTTATTCAAATCCACTAACTGAACAAATTTCTCGTTGAATTTATAATTCCCATTAGCAGTTTTTACCGATTTAATAAACTTTACAGTGATAAAGTCGCTTTTTTTCTTCTTTTTTAACTTATCCGAAAATGATTGCTGTTTTGCCATATTAACTCCTTTAATTCGAGGCGCAAATATATCAAAACCAGCCTCAAAAAAAAACAATTTGGCTTTTTTGCAAGGAAATTAATACAAGAATCGAATCCTATTAATTAATGTATCATCCAATGTCTGCAAATTCACGTGATTTTTAATTGGTATGAATATTCTTTGTTAATTATTTGTTAAATGTTTAGGTTTTATAGTCAATTTTCTGGAATATAAATGTTGTTATTAGCAATCATAGTAATTCTCTCTTATTTAATAGGTTCCATACCAAATAGCATTCTTATAAGCAGAGCTGTTAGTGGCATCGATATTAGAAAACACGGTAGCGGAAATGCCGGCGGAACGAATGTTATGCGCGTTTTAGGCTGGAAGTATGGCATGGTGGTTATTTTTTTAGATGCTTTGAAAGGTGCTATTGCAGTCGTTATTATTTCAAGATTGTTTTTTGGCCCACTTCCGTTTGAAAACGTTTCTCCTTTTGATGATTTTACTTTAGTTCAGATAATTGCCGGAATGTCTGCAGTGATAGGACACATCTGGACGGTATTTGCCGGATTTAAAGGAGGAAAAGGAATAGCTACTGCACTTGGTATGCTTTTAACATTAATCACAATTGACATGCTCATCGCTGTTGGAATTTTTGGATTAGTTGTATTGATCTCAAGATACGTTTCTCTAGGATCTATCATAGCTGCTATAAGTGTTCCCTCAACTTTATTTATAAGAGAAAATCTTTTTCATGTTGATATTCCAGGATACAGTACACTCTTCCCTTTCATAATTGGAGTAACTGTGCTTGTTATTTATACACACAGAAAAAACCTGGTAAGAATTATTAACGGGAATGAAAATAAAATCAATTTCAGGAAGAAAACGAAAATTAACTAAATGAAAATCTCAGTTCTCGGCGCTGGCGGCTGGGGAACTACCCTTGCAATCTTACTTCACTATAACGGTCACAATGTAACTCTCTGGGAATACAAAAAAAGTTACGCCCGTCAATTACTAAAAAAACGAATTAACACCGATTACCTTCCCGGGATAAAAATCCCTAAAGAAGTTTTAATAACTTCTGATATTGAAGAGGCATCCGATGATAAAAATCTGATTGTGCTTGCTGTACCATCGCAGTTTCTCAGGGATGTGATTAAAAAAATAAATTACCACACGATTGAAGATACTATACTCGTTAGTGTTTCAAAGGGGATTGAGAAAAACACATTGATGACAATGTCACAAATGCTTAAAGATGTTTTTCCACATATCAATGAAAATCAGATTGGAGTTATTTCTGGTCCCAGCCATGCCGAAGAGGTCAGCCAGATGGTACCAACTGCTGTTGTTGCTGCCTCAACTGATATGGAAACGGCAAAAACAATTCAAACTGCTTTTATGACCTCATATTTCAGAGTTTACGCATCAACAGATATTTTAGGGGTTGAACTTGGTGGTGCATTAAAAAATATAATTGCAATAGGTGCAGGAATAATTGACGGTGCGGGATTTGGCGACAATACTAAAGCTGCGATAATGACACGAGGCGTTGCTGAAATTTCCAGACTTGGTTTAGCAATGGGTGCCCGACCCGAAACTTTTGCCGGACTTTCAGGAATGGGAGACTTAATTGTTACTTGTATGAGCAGACACAGCCGCAATAGGTACGTTGGCGAGGAAATCGGAAAAGGTAAAAAACTTAAGCAAATCTTAAAGTCAATGGATCAGGTTGCCGAAGGAGTTGAAACTACGCGCTCAGCAAAGCAGCTAGCAGCTAAAGTCAAAATAGAAACACCAATAACAAATGAAGTGTATAAAATACTTTTCGAAGATAAAGATCCGGTCAAAGCAACTACCGACCTGATGACGAGAGATATGAAGACTGAGTAAAATAAATTTACTGCTTAGTTATTCCCTGCCTGAACAACTCAAACGATAAAAACCAATCAGCTTCAGAATTATAATCTTTAATATTTGATGAAAAATTGTTTGCTAATCTATCAAGCTTTTTACGATCATAGTGCTCATAGTTTCTTACTTCGGCTGATTGTAAGATATCTACAATGAATTCTTTCAGAGAACTTTGAAATTCAATAAGTCTTTTGCTTTGATAAGATAAACCGAGTTTATTTTTAATCCTTGAATGCAATCTTGCTGAAAGTGATGATGAGTTAAAAGGATGAGTAATGTTTCCCTTCACGAGTGGAATTTTTGTTAGCTGAATTGAATTTCTCTTTATTAATTGCTTAAACAATTTTCCATTTCTCTTATCTGAGTCGGTGATCCCAAATAAAAGATTTAAAATATCTTTTTGAACTAACGGCATAAAAGAAATTACAAATTGATCAACGCGTGCTTGTTCAGGAGCGTAGTAATTGGTCAACCTGCATCTTATTGAAAAAAGATCAATCCATTCAGCCAAACCAATCTGTGATGGGTTTGGAAGAGCTGGAAATAATTCCTCAAGCTGTTTGATGGTTCCTGTCTGCATTTCTTTAACAGCTTCCCCGGAGAAAATATCCGCTTTGAAGTATTCAAGGAATGGAAAAACTTTATTAGCATTTTTTTGAATTAAATTTTTCCTGCCCAGGATCATCAACCGATTAGCAAATGCCCTGCGCCAGATTTCACCGAAGCCTCCGTCAATGATAACTCTGTCTTCATCAGCTAATCTATCATAAAATCTTAAATTTAAAATTGAGCTTGCCGGATTAGTGACTATCGATTGAACGGAATAAGTTTTTATTAATTCAATTAGTTCATCTGTTGTTGGTAATTCACTATCAATTACTTCATTGTTTTTATTGAGGCTCTTTAACAGATCACAAGCTATTTCAGAATCTGGATGATCAGGATCTCCGAATGTATGTGTCTCCCAAAGATCTGAATTTTTTACTGTCAGATACGAAAGCAGTAACCTTGAATCAAGTCCACCTGAGAGACTCAACAAGATTTTCTTATCTCTAATTGAAAGTAACTGCCGCAACACTGCTTCAAAAATTTCCTTGTTGCCCGGCATTTCAAAATTGGGCTGCCAGTTTTTTGGTTCTATCGTTAATTCACTATCCTTGATTGCTGCATTTGCACACACTAATCTAATTACATTTTTAATTATGCTATTATGTGAAATTTGGTTTTGTAGAAGCCATCTTGAACCAAACTCCTTCAGATCAGTTTCAGGTTTGATAAAATATTTAAGCCAATCAATTCTTGTTGTAAATCCATAACCATCTTTTTGTTTGACGATATAAATTTCTCTCAAACCAAGCTCATCAGTAAAAAACTTAAGTTCGTTTTTAGAATACTTTATTGCAACAAAGTGCCCGTTTACAGATTTGAGACCAACTTTATCTGCAGCTAAATAATTACTCCATTCACTTTGACTCAGAACCTCGTAACCATTCTCAAAAGGCTTTAATCCAACCCCTGCCACTGCCCAACAGGAATTGCTTGCATCGGATTTGAAAAAGCAGGTTTGTTTATTTCCTCCGGCGAATAGAAAAATATTTGAATCTTTGAATTGATAAAGAGGAATATCGGGAAGAGTAATTTTTTGTTTCTCAGTATTTCCAAAATAACCGAATAGCCAGCTCATTATGTTGCCAAAGAGTTATTGATACAGTAATAGTAAACCAAAAAGCAGAGTTCCTGAATATTGAATAATGAACATTGAACCCGTCTAAAGCCGAGGCAAGCAAGGAATTTAGAAGTTTTTACTTCATTATTCATAATTGGATGTTCGATATTCATCATTCCAAGTAACTCAAGAAAAATTAGAAGTCATAATTATTCTGTAACTCTTCCACCAGGAAGGGAGATACCTTTTATTTTCCTGAAAAGAGCAACAGCAAATGAATCTGTCATACCGGAAACGAAATCAATAACTCTTAAAAGGCGGAGATAAAGGTCATTCGATATATCCTCGCCGATCCTTTTGGGCAGCAAAGCAAAAACTGATTTATTCTTCGATGAGATTTTCCCTTCATAAGCTTCGTTGTAAGAATCAATAAAAGTATCCAGCAATCCACCGAGCACTTCGTACCCGGCGACTTCCCTTTCAACAACGCTGCGTGATTTATAAATTTTCGCAACTGAAATATCCTTAATTCGTTTCAAAGCATTTGCTCTTTTGATTTGGCTGATAAGTTCGTTTTCAAACCTGCCGCTTAAAATATTCTTTTCCTCATCAAGAAAAACTTTTGCTAATTCATTTACGAGTTCGTTGATAGCAACTGCCCTTAAGTAACCAATTCTATCCTTTTCATCCTTGTCCCTGTAATTTTTCAAACCCTGTCGTGGAACTAAAGGACGAAGCAATTCTTCAGTTTCTTTAAAAGAAATGAATCCAAGTCTGAATCCATCTTCAAGGTCCATAACACGGTAGCAAATATCATCGGCTGCTTCCACTAAAAACGCAAGCGGATGACGGCACCACCAGTATGTCTTTCCTCTCTTTACGCAATCAAGTCCGGCAGCCTCAGCAACTTCCTTAAAAATATTTTTTTCTGCCTGGAAAAATCCGTATTTCCTGTAAGCTTTGTTCTTTAATAATGTACTCTTAATATTTATTAATGATTCCCTGGGATATTTTGATACTGCAGCCAGTGTCGAATAAGTAAGCTGCAATCCTCCATTCACTCTGGGATTCTGAAGTTTGGTAATGATTCTAAAACCCTGTGCATTGCCCTCATACTTAATTAGGTCGGTCCATTTTTTTTCATCTTTAATTTTTGATTTGAATTTTTGTCCATTACCGCTGCGGAAATATTCAGCGATTGCATCTTCGCCGGAATGGCCGAACGGAGGATTTCCGATATCGTGAGCAAGGCAGGCTGCAGCAACAATCTCTCCAAAATGAAATTTTGTAAACCGATCACCGAGCGAAGGATGTCTTTTAATTACTGTTTCACCAACGAGATTACCAAGAGATCTGCCAACGCAGGATACTTCAAGACTGTGAGTTAACCTGGTATGAACAAAATCACTTTCGGGTAACGGAAACACCTGAGTTTTATCCTGAAGTCTTCTGAATGCCGGAGAAAAAACTATCCTGTCAAAATCTTTCTGGAATTCACTCCTGCCGTCCTCTAGTTTTTGTTTTGGTTGACTTTTTTCTCCAAGCCGTGAATCAGTTAAAAGCTTTTCCCATTCCAAATTATATTTCCTTCCTGAATTTCTTTTCTAAAATTAAATATAATTTTTCAGAAAGACTTAAATAGAATTTTTGAGTTTAGCAAGGCGATAGATTATTTTTCTATTGATGAAATCCGTTTCAAAGAACAACCTTGATGATTTAGTTCAATATCTAAAGTCAGTTGGACCCAAAAGGGCTGAGTCATTTTCAAAAATCGGAATAAGAACGATTCGCGATTTACTTTTTTATTTTCCGTCGCGTCATCTGGATCGTACGACTGTTTTAGCCGCAGCAAAGGCTTATGTTTATATGATGAATGGATTTGATGGAGAGCTTACAGTAATCGGAAAAGTTTTCGACAAAGAAAAGAAAAGGTTTGGTCAAAAGGAAGTTCTTAAAGTTCAATTAAGAGATGAGACAGGATTTTTTGAGTGCGTTTGGTTTCACGCAACAAAATATTTTCATTCTGTCTTTAACGAAGGAGATACTTTTGCCATTTCCTCCAAACCGGATAAATCAAAATACGGTGCGCTTCAGTTTATTCATCCTGACTTTGACAGGATAAGTGAGGAAGAGAAAAACTTTTTGCATACGGGAAAGATCATTCCATTCTACAGAATTCCGAAAGAACTAAGGGCAACTAATATTGGAGATTTAAGTTTAAGAAGAATAATCAGTCTTGCGGTTGAAAACTACGCTGATCTGGTTGAAGAAACTCTTCCGGATGAAATTATCAGGCAAAATAAATTAATCGCTCTTTCTGATGCCATCAGGAATTATCACTTCCCTGATTCAATAGAGAAATTTCACTCTGCTCAAAGAAGATTCAAGTTTGAAGAGCTGTTCTATCTTGAACTGCTGGTTGCTTTGCGGAAACAGAATTACCAAAGCAAGCTCACCGGCAATAAGATGAGTATAAAAACTGATCTCATTAAAAATTTACTGAAAACACTTCCCTTTGAATTAACAAAAGCCCAGTTGAAAGTGTTGAGTGAAATAAAGAACGACCTTCTTTCTGAAAAACCGATGAACAGACTTCTTCAGGGAGATGTCGGAAGCGGAAAGACGATTGTTTCACTAATTGCTATGCTGATTGCTGTTGATAACGGATATCAGGCTGCAATAATGGCACCTACTGAAATTCTGGCTGACCAGCACGCTAAAAATATTTCTGCGATGATGAGGACACTTTATGAGCGCTTCCCTGAAAGAGAAATTAAGGTCTCTCTGTTACTTGGTGGTCAAAAAAAATCAGAAAGAGAAAAAAGACTCCAGGAAATTGAACTGCAGGAAGCAGACATTATTGTTGGAACTCATGCTCTCTTCGAGGAGAAAGTTAATTATAAAAATCTTGGTCTGGTAGTAATTGATGAGCAGCACCGGTTTGGAGTCAGGCAGAGAGCAAAACTTCAGAGTAAAGGGAAGACTCCCGAAGTTCTGGTTATGAGTGCAACTCCAATTCCCAGAACTATATCTATGACCATATACGGAGATCTTGATATTTCAGTCATCGATGAAATGCCTAAGAACAGGAAACCAATTAAAACTGTCTTAAGAGGTGATAGAAAGCTTCCGGAGATTTTCAAATTCATCATTGATAAAAAGAAGGAAGGTTACCAGACCTTTATAGTTTATCCTTTAGTTGAAGAATCGGACAAACTTGAACTTAAAGCTGCCGAAACTTATTACGAGGAGTTAAGCAAGACACATCTGAAAAATTTGCGGCTCGGATTAATTCACGGAAGGATGAGCTGGCAGGAAAAAGAAGAGAAGATGCTTCTCTTTCTAAAAAAAGAATTTGATGTTCTGGTTTCAACAACAGTCATTGAAGTCGGGATTGACATCCCGGATGCAAATATTATTTTGATCAACGATGCACATCGGTTTGGTCTTTCCCAGCTCCATCAACTCAGGGGAAGAGTCGGACGAAGTGATAAGCAAGCTTACTGCGTTCTGGTGACGAAGGATGAAATTGTACAGTATAATATACAATTGCAGCTTGATCTCGATTACCTCTCGAGTTCAATGCTTGAGAAATTTAAGTCAGCTATAAGACTTCAAACGATGGTGAAGACGAACAACGGATTTGAAATTGCGGAAACAGATTTAAAACTTCGCGGACCAGGTGATATCTTCAGTATAAAGCAAAGCGGCTTCCCTGATTTAAAGTATGCAGATATTGTTAATGATGCTGAGATGATAAGTTCAACAAAGAACATTGCGTTTGACCTAATAAATAAAGACCCATCGCTTGATTCACAATCAAACAGCATGATAAGAAAAAATCTCATCAAACATTATTCTGACAATCTTCAGTACGCAAAGATCGCGTAAAAAAATTTCTCACGGCCATAAAAATTATTTTCTCCTTTCATCCCAGCACAGAAAAATTAATTTAAACTTTCTTAAAAATATTTTTTAAAGTCATGGTCTGACAGAAAAATATTTCTCTTCATCACCTCGATCAAAAAATTTTTCATGAAAAAATATTTTTTAAAACATGTTGACAAATTATTTATAAAGATTATATTTGGAACAAAAAAAAATTTAAAGGAGAAAATATTTTATCACCAAGGTTTAATGTACGTTTAGATGTTGCTGTAACATTCAACGTAAAACCAGAAAGTGAAACTTTCCTTGAAGACGTCCCCCCTGTTCAAAATTCTCCTCAACATGAATTTCAACCGGCAGTAGATACGTACGCAGAATGGGATACGTGGGAAACCGTAAACGCTGTAAGAGATTCAATCGCTGAAATTCACAATGTAACTTTAGTTGAAGCCAACAACGATGCTTATATAAAATTAAAAGACCTTAAGCCCGATATCGTTTTCAATTTTGCAGAAGGTCTGATTGGTGTTAACCGTGAGTCGCACATGCCTGTAATGCTTGAGATGCTTCAGATTCCTTATTCAGGTTCCGATGCGCTGACTCTTGGAATTTGTCTTGATAAATCACGAGCGAAGGAAATTTTAACTTATCATAAGATTCCGAACGCAAAATTCCTCGTTGCAAACCAGATGGAAGATATTAAGAATGCTAATTTCGAGTTCCCATTAATTGTAAAACCGATTTCGGAAGGCTCAAGTAAAGGAATTTTTTCCTCTTCATTTGTAAAAAATACCAGGGAACTTGAGGAAGAAGTCGGACGTATTATATTTTCTTATAACCAACCGGCATTGATAGAAGAATTTTTATCCGGGAGGGAATTTACAATAGCAGTTCTCGGAAATGGAGAGGAAACGGAAATACTTCCCATAATCGAGATTCGTTACGACAACTTCCCTCAAGATGTTGTCCCTCTTTATTCCTATGAAGCCAAATGGATACTCGATACCAAAGAAAATACTTTCGATGTGTTTGAGTGCCCGGCTAAAATTGATCCGAAACTTGAAGGGAAGATAAAAGAAACCGTATTGAGAACTTATAATGTGTTAAGATGTAAGGACTGGAGCAGAATAGATGTCCGGCTTGATAAGCACGGGGTTCCGAATATAATCGAGATTAATCCTTTGCCGGGAATTATGCCCGACCCGAATGAAAATTCAAGCTACCCAAAAGCTGCGCGTGCAGCAGGAATGGATTACAACCAGATGATCCAGCGTGTTCTTTATTCAGCAGCAAAACGGTATAACCTTTTATGAAAGAGAACGCTAAGATATTGATCTGCTACAATTCCCCCGTTAGTTTGTTTTCTGTTTATAACGGAAAGAAAGGTGACGAGTATGCAAAGGCAAATGATCTTTCTGAAAATAATTTTATTAAAGAACTGGAAAAGGTTGAGCAATCCTTATCAAAATATTTCACTGAAGTGAAATCACTAGCTGTAGACAGAGATGTGCAGAAGGTCATTAACAATTTAAACGCTTTCAATCCTGATGTGATTTATAACTTTGTAGAATCTGTAGAAGGTATATCAGCTTATGAATCATATATGGCAGGACTGTTTGAACTTCTTGGTTATGAAATAACCGGATGCTCGCCAATTACTCTCGGGAACTGCCTGAACAAAGCAAGAACAAAGGCAATTCTTAAATCAAGAGACATCTTAACGCCTGCATACAGAACTTTAAAGAAGACAAAAAGATTTACCGAGAAAGAAATAAAGTTACGTTACCCGATGATTCTCAAGCTAATGAATGAAGATGCAAGCATCGGTATTTCTGAATTCTCAGTGGTAAAAAATTACACGGAATTAAGAAAACAATTCTCATTTTTGGTAGAAACATATAATCAGGACATCATACTCGAAGAGTTTATTCAGGGAAGAGAACTTAACGTTGCTATTCTCGGCGGCAGAGTGCTTCCAATATCTGAAATAAGTTTTAGCGGACTGCCTGAAGAATTTCCAAACATAGTTACATACGACGGCAAGTGGACAGAAGGAAGTGTTTATTATAATCACACCAAGCCTGTCTGCCCGGCAGAGCTATCGGAAAGATTAAGAAAAAATATTCAGATGACAGCTTTAGCATCATATGAGGCTATGAACTGTAGAGACTATGCGCGTGTTGATATTAGATTTACTAACGATGATGTGCCTTATGTTATTGAAGTAAATCCAAATCCTGATATTTCATCTGATTCTGGATTTGCCCGTGCTTCTGCTGCATCCGGAGTTAGTTATGATGATTTGCTTTATACAATTGCAAACTTTGCATTAATCAGAAAGAAGAAAAATGATTCGCAGGCTAAAGCCGGATGATGTAAAAGTCATAGAAAGAATTTTAACTTCAACACCGAATTTTAGTGATGAAGAGATTAAAGTTGCGATGGAACTTGTGAACATAGTAGCAATGAATCCACAGCAGACGGACTATAATTTATTTGTATATGAAGAAAATGGCATTATTCTTGGTTATCATTGCACCGGTAAGAGACCGTTGACAGACGGCGTGTATGATCTTTACTGGATTGTAACCAATCCCGAACACGGCAAAAAAGGTATTGGAAAGAAACTTTTAGAGCATGCAGAAAATTTTGTTAATGAAATGAACGGCAGGTGGCTGCTGGCTGAGACATCTTCTAAAGATAGTTACTCTGCTACGAGAAATTTTTATATGCGTAATAATTACAGCATAATTTCTGAAATAAATGATTTTTATTCCAAAGGTGATGGTATGATCGTCTTTGGAAAATATTTCAATCACAAGAACAACTGAGGAACTATCATGGAACTATGGCAGGAAATTGTAAGGGACAGTGTTCACACTGTAGACCATGTCGTGGAAAAATTCGGTATCGACCGCAAAACCGCGGAAGATCTCGATGAATTCTTCCAGGCTCGAATCAATCCTTACTATTTAAGTCTGATCCGTTATCCCGGCGACCCAATTTGGCTTCAATGCGTTCCGGCAAAAGTAGAGCTGGAAGATTTAGATGCAGAAGAAGATCCTCTTCACGAGGACGAAATGAGTCCCGTTCCAAACATCACTCATCGTTATCCCGACCGTGCTCTATTTTTGGTAACAAGCCAGTGCGGCATCTACTGTCGTTTCTGTACCAGGAAAAGAAAAGTCGGAGATTACGAGAAGATATCAATGAAAGGTCTCGAGAGTGCATTCAAATATCTTGAAGAGCATACAGAGATCAGAGATGTGATTCTTTCAGGCGGCGATCCACTTATGCTTACTGATACAATGCTCGAGAAAATCCTCCAGCGTTTACGCGAGATCAAGCATATCGAAATCATCCGGCTCGGAACAAGGATGCCCGTTGTTCTTCCACAAAGAGTTACAACTAAGCTTGTTAATATGCTTAAGAAGTATCATCCGATTTACTGCAACACTCATTTCAATCATCCATGGGAAATTACCCCGGAAAGTTCCAAAGCATGCGAGATGCTTGCTGATGCAGGTGTTCCTGTTGGAAACCAGATGGTTATAATGAAAGGTGTAAACGATGATCCTGCTGTTGTAAAAGAACTGATGCAGAAGTTATTGAGAATAAGAGTTCGCCCATACTATATGTATATGGCTGATGAAACCAAGGGTGCAAACCACTTCCGAACTTCTGTTGAGACAGGATTAAGAATTGTAGAAGCTCTTCGTGGGCACACCAGCGGTTTGGCTATTCCTCACTTTGTAATTGATGCACCCGGCGGAGGAGGCAAGATTCCTTTACTGCCTAATTATGTTCTGCATATGGATGAAGAGGAAATAATTCTCCGCAACTTCCAGAATAAGGTATACAGATATAAAAACTATTCCGATAAAAATAATCCCGAAGGATTTGGAAGTAAAAAGAAAAAGACTAACGGAAAGAAGCCTGCAAAGACGAGCCCTAACGGGAAACCTGAAAAGAAAAAGGTTGAGGAGCCGGTTTTAGAAGAAGCATAGATTTCTTTTAATTGTTTGGTAAATAGAAATGCCATCCCGAGTAAGGATGGCATTTTTAATTTAACGTTCTAGTTTCTTCTTCTCACTATTCAACTTATTTACCCGAACATCAATTCCCCACAGAAGCTTTTTACGGAGTGTTTCGAAATAAGTTGTCAGAGAAGTTTTAATAAGCTTTAACGGACGATCACTTTTCTTAATTATTATTTCCAGCGGAGGCGGAAAATTATAAACACGCTGCCCATCGCAGCTAACCTGCACATCTTTGTAAGGAGAATTTGCTTTTAATTTTATTACCTGCTCGCTTGATAAAACTATCGGCTTAACGGTTAAGCTGTGTGGAGAAATTGGCGAAAGTGTTATTGCTTTTGTTGTTGGTGCAACAATCGGTCCTCCGGTGGAAAGTGAATAACCTGTCGAGCCGGTTGGAGTTGCAATTATTAATCCATCAGCAGAAAAAGTTGTAACGTATTCATCATCAACCCAGGCAGTTAGCTCAATCATTTTTGGCCAGCCGCCCTTTTCAATTACAAGATCGTTTACAGCAATCAGCTCACCGGTTTGATGACCAATACAAACACCAGTGAGAACCATCCGCTCTTCGATTGTGTATTTCTTTTTCTTCAAAATATCAATCACGCTATCCATCTGCGCAACATCTGTTTCAACAAGAAAGCCAAGCTTGCCGAGATTTAAACCGAGAACAGGTTTATCGTAGATGTGTGCTTTGTAGGCTGTGGCGAGCATCGTCCCATCACCGCCAATGGAAATGATAACATCACTCTTCTTAAAAATCTCATTGTCCCCTGTAAGAAAAGATTTTCCGGATTTAAGCTTTAACTTTCCACCTGATTCAGTGATGGATTTTGTTAAAAGATAGTCTATCTGCTTCTTTTTAAGTTTAGACGTGAATGAAGAGACAACATCCAGAATATTCCCCTTGGTAGTATTTGCAATGATACCAATTACCATCTGGAGTTATGCTTTCTCCGCAGTTTTTTCTTTTTCGTCTCCGGTTTTCTTATTGTCCTTGCCAACTTCATCGACATAATTGAGCTTCAGATCTTTCAGAGATTCAATTAAAAATTTCTCTTCATACTCGGAAAGGTTTCCTTTTGTTTTTGCAAGAAGCATATCGAGAGTATCGATGTAGATTTTGGCATGCTCAAGGTTACGTTCTACCCTATCTGTAACCGGATTTTTTATTTTGCCCATCGACATCATAGCAATCTGCTGATTCTGAATAATGAGCTGCATAAAAAGAATATTGTGATTAGCATCCGTCATGATATTCCTCCCTGATTTAGTTTTCAACCCGTTAGATAAAATAATAATAACTTTTAATCCAGTAAGAATTATTATCTAACGAGTTTAACCCGTTAGATAAGTCAATTAATAAAACTATCAAAAGTGAATATTATCTAACGGGTTAAAATTACAATTTTTTGATGAAAGAATCTTTGCCGGGTATACCTGGTTTTTCGTTTAAGAGCCAAACTATTTTATCATTTTTTATCGAGGTTAAACACATACAAATTACTGGTCTTATCGCAAACAACATATAATTTAGTGCGCGCTTTATTCAGCGTAATACCTTCAGGCTGTGCAACCTTTATTTTAAATTGCTGGAATGGATTTCCTGACAAATCAGTTTTATAAATACTCTGGCTTTCATCGCTCAATATCCAGAGTATATTATCCACTTCATCAAAATGAATTCCTGAAACATCTTTTGAGAAATTAAGCGTATCTCTGCTTAACTCTTCCAGGTTCTCATCAAGAGTAACAAGCAAACGTGGTTTCTTCTCGTTGAGCAAATAGAACTTTTTCTCATTCCGGTCATAAGTTATACCTTCCAAACCCGCATTCAATTCTCCTTCGAGATTAAGTTTAGCTCGTTTTAATTCTACACCGGAAGTATCAAGAATAACCACCTCTCTGGTTCTTTCCAGTACTACTGCTATAGTTTTTTCATCAATTACAGTTATACCTTCAAGATCTTCACCATCTACTTTAAAACTTTTTATTAATTTTCCCCAGCTATTAAGAAAATAAACTCTGCTGTTTTCATCGCTTACAACCCAGAAGTATTTTTCATCCCATGATAAAACTAATCCAGAAGGCTCAGGTACGGGAATTTGCTCTGCAATAGAAAATACTAACGTCTCAACATCATCCGCTTTTTTTCCATCTCTGCAAAATGAAAATACTATTGTTAGAGCTAAAATGATGGAAATCTTCCATTTTGGCATTGAATTATCCGATTTTATTTAAGTCAAATTTTTTAATAAATGCAATATAATTCATTAATTCAAAATTAGAGATTGTTGCTTAATGGATAAAAATAATGTAGAATATACGGGTGTGTTTTAAATATTTCGGCAAGAATAAGCCGGGATGCTTAAAAAATAATCACAAAAGCGAGAAGGGAGAGTTACAGCAAATGATGTCAAAAATCTCTACATTTTTCGGGGTAATAATTATCCTTTGTATTCTGGTTTTTGGTTTTGTGTTCTTCGAACCATTCTTTACAGAAGAAGTAATCGATATTACCGTAATAAATAAAGAAGTTTGGAAGGGAGAGAGAGGAAGATATTTTATTTTTACAGATAAAGAAGTCTTTCTCAATGAAAATAATTACTACCACAACAATAAGTCAAATGCCGACGAACTTTACCGGTTGTTTCAAAAGGGAAGCAACTTCCGGGTAAAAGTAGTTGGTTTATACATTCCATTCGTACCACGTTTCAGGAACATTCTTAACATATTGGAAAAGAAGGATATAAATGTTCCGCTTCCGCAGGATTATTAATACGGGAGCAAACAATTAGCCAATAGAAGAGCATCTTTTATTCTTTTGCATCAAAAAACACGAATTGGAATTATTGTTAAATGACATAAGAGATTTTATCTGGGGAATTCCGCTAATTGCTCTTCTTGTAGGAACCGGAATTTACTTAACATTCCTGCTTAAAGGCTTACAATTCAGAAAACTTTTTCATTCCCTCTGGCTCGCATTAATCAAAAGGAAAGAAGATAAATCCGAAGGAGATATTACCCACTTCCAGGCATTGATGACCGCACTTGCAGCTACTGTTGGTACTGGAAACATTGCAGGCGTTGCAACAGCTATCGCTATCGGAGGACCTGGCGCGTTATTCTGGATGTGGATAACAGGGTTGTTTGGTATGGCAACAAAATATGCTGAAGCTGTGCTTGCTGTTAAATACAGAGTTAAAGATAAAAATGGGAACATGAGCGGCGGTCCAATGTATTATCTCGCCAACGGAATGAACTTAAAATGGCTCGGTGCTTTATTCGCTGTGTTTGCCTCAGTTGCTGCTTTCGGGATTGGAAATATGGTACAATCCAACTCGGTAGCAGATGCTGTTAAATATTCATTCAATGTTCCTGTTGAAATAAGCGGAATTGTTTTAGCACTTGCTACAGGACTTGTTCTGTTGGGTGGAATTAAAAGTATTGGAAGAGTAACTGGAATACTTGTTCCGTTTATGGTTGTCTTTTATTTTCTTGCAGCACTTATTGTGGTGATGATGCATATTGATCAGATACCAACAGTATTTGCTCACGTATTGGTTGAGGCTTTTTCAGATACCGCAGCGGCAGGTGGATTTGCCGGGGCAACGATCATGCTGACAATCAGAAGCGGAATTTCACGAGGAGTTTTTTCCAACGAATCGGGTTTGGGAAGTGCACCAATAGCAGCAGCAGCAGCTCAAACTAAACATCCCGTTACACAAGCACTTGTTTCGATGACACAAACTTTTATTGATACAATCATAATCTGTTCGATGACAGGATTCGCAATTCTTGTAAGTAATGTTCTACAAACTGGTGCAACCGGAGCTCCATTAACTCAAAAAGCATTTGAAACAGCTCTACCAGGTGAGTGGGGTGGAATTGTTGTGTCAATCGGGCTGATCTTCTTTGCTTATTCTACTATTCTTGGCTGGAGTTACTATGGCGAAAAGTCATTAGAGTATTTGCTTGGAGAAAAATCTGTTAAACCTTATCGTTTGTTCTTTGTAATAGTTGTATTCGTCGGTGCAGTGGTTAAACTCGATCTGGTCTGGACTATAGCAGACATTATGAACGGTCTTATGGCTTTGCCGAATCTTATTGCCCTGTTAGGTTTGAGTGGCATAGTAGCAGCAGAGACAAGAAACTACTTCAACAATAAATCACAGAGTTTTCACAAATAGATCAATTAATATTTGCCGATAAGCAATAATCAATTTAACTATTCAATCATACCCAATTAATAGAAATAAATTTTCATTATTGAGAACTGTTTTTGTGATCCCATCTGAAAATCAAATTAATTATTAAAAATTTCACTATTTAAATACCAATCTTTCTTAAACCTGGAAGCAATTAAAGGCATAGTATTTGTCTTCTAGAAGTGACTTATAATTCGAACACTAATAAAACAGGAAATAAAAAATGGCTTACTTTATAACTGATGATTGCATTGATTGCAACGCTTGTGAAATTGACTGCCCCAATAATGCTATTTATGCCGGCGGGGCACCTTATGAACTAAACGGACAAGAATTTCCGGCTCTTCATGATACTCATACGTATATTGCTTATGATAAATGCACAGAGTGTGTTGGTTACTATGATGAACCTCAATGCGTAGTTGCTTGCCCAAGTGAAGCTATCATTAAAGACCCTAATCATGAAGAAACTCAAGAAGAGTTATTGGCAAAGAAAGAAAAGCTGGGAACGATAGCAAAATAATTTTCTTAAAAGGCTGCTTCAACAATCTTCTGCTGCAAACCTGTTCTTACAGTACCATTAACTTCTCTTTGGGGAAGGGGAATATTGGGACCACAAATTCTGGGGTGGTACTGAAAAAGGGATGATGAAACAGCCTTTACTATTTTACGTTAAAAAACTCACCGCAGCTTTAATATAATAGTAAGTCATCATTGCTGATGCTGCAAACTTGAATGCAATCATAAGCAGACTGCTGAAAAATGTTACCAAACCTACTTTCATAGCTTCGGAACTATTCTTCCCCGCAATCAGCTCACCGATTATTGCACCGGTCAATAAACCTGCTATCATCCCGAACGGCGGAAAAAATATTATCCCTATAATCATTCCTATCACAGAACCCCAGATACCGTAGCTGCTTGCCCGAAATTTCTTTGCACTCCACAACGGAAAAACATAATCAAGTATTATTGTCAGGATTGTGATAATACTCCAGACGATATAAAAGTTAAACGAATATGTTCCACCGGTTGCAATTTCCAGAAGTATCAGTGAAATTAAATTCAGCGGTGGTCCGGGAATGACTGGAACAATGCTGCCAATTAATCCGACAAGAGAAATAATAAATCCAAGAACTATTAAAACTATTTCCAGCATTTACTTCTTTTTTTTAGTTGCCGGTTTCTCTTTTTCTTCACAAAATTCTTTTATAATCTCGTAAGCTTCGAACATTCCGAGCTCGCCAGCTTTATTAAAATCATCGCAGGCATTTCTTTTCATATTCAGATTTGCATAACATATTCCGCGGTTATAATAAGCAGTTGCATCTTTCTCGTTCAGAGAGATGATATAAGTGTAATCAACTGCTGCTGAAAGAAATTCACTCATATTAATTTTTGCTTCTGCACGTGAGTAATAGAGAGCAGAATTTTCAGGTTCGATTATAATTGCATTGGAATAATCTCTTGAAGCATCTGGAAACAAACCCTGCTTGAAAAATTCATCTCCCCTGTTTTTATATGCGATAACATTATCCGGATTGAGTATAATTGCTTGTGTAAAATCCTCAAATGCCTTCTGAGAATTATTCAGGAATGAATAAAGCAATCCCCTGTTAATGAAATATTTATAGTTTGTTGAATCCTGGCTTATTGCAATTGAATAATCTTCGAGCGCACTTGCATAATCCTCAATTGATTCCTTTGCATAAGCACGGTTGAAATAAATTCGTGAGTTTGTTGAATCAAGCACTTCCGCATAATCAAAATCATAAATAGCATTGTAAAAATTCTGGCAGGAAATGTTTGCCAGCCCGCGATTTACAAAATACTCGGGTTTAGTTTTATCAAGAATGATTGCCCGCGAATAATCATCAATAGCATCCTCACAAATGCCAAGCTGCATCTTTGCTCTTGCGCGATGAAAATAAAGCTCTGCATTTGCAGGCTCAGTCTCTATTGCTTCAGTAAGGTAAGTAATTGCTGTTCTGTATTGTTCGTTGTTGTAGCTTTCCAACCCCCTTAGCAGTAATTCGCTTTTTTCAGGAGCGCAGGCATTAAACAATAATATGATTACTTCCGCAATAAATACTTTTTTCATGATACGCGGATATTTCAACAGTTTATTTCGGCTCATTGTTTTCTATTATTTACTAACAGAAATTTAACTTATTCTTTTCAACATATAAAAATAATTTATACTATCTTTTGAATGCTTTTTTTCAATAATCGTAAATTCATCTCACAATAAAACCAGAGGCTGATATGGATTTAATTTTACTTATCACGGGAATTGTTCAGGTATTTCTATCATTACTGATTGCAGTAACACTTGTCTATATTGCATCAAAGATATTCAGGAAGCTTATCAGCGGAATAAATGAAACTGAAGAGCTGAAAAAAAATAATGTGGCAGTTGCAATTCTTAACGGTTCGATTGTTCTTGCTTTGATACTCGTTGTTAAAAGATCAATCGACTCTGCCATAACTATTTTCGGCAACACTCTCCGAAATCCTGATTCAGTTTTAACGAGCTACTTTCAAACTGCTGCAATAATGCTTGGACATATTCTTCTTGGCGGCTTAATTGCTTTCTCAGCTATCTACGCTGCACTTCAGATTTTCATCTGGCTTACCAAAGACCTCGATGAACTGAAGGAAATAAAAGAAAGCAACACCGCAGTTGGAATTTTACTCGGGATAATAATCGTTTCGATGGCGTTACTTCTTCAGCAGGGAGTTGATACAATTCTTAACTCACTGATTCCCTTCCCTCCGGTTTCATTAATTGATATTGGATAATCTATTTAACGATGATCAGTAAAAACAATTTCAAATGAAATCAGGCTGCATAAAAAAATCTTTCTTCGGATGCTCGGCTGTATTTCTTTTTTTCTTTGTGATTCTGCTTCTCCTCCTCCTGGCTGCGGAATTGCCTGAGTTTGATGTTACTTCACCAGATACCGAGAAGAAGGAATACGCAATTGAGTTTGACTCTTTAACAAATGAGAAAGTAATTAACTCTTCTTTCTCCTGGAAGTTTGTTGATAACAGGCTGAGGAAAAGAGAATTCGCCGTAAGTTTTAAGCTGCTTGAAAAGGATGTAAAGGAAGCTCTGGATTACATAGATAAAATTGCAGCAATGAGCTTCAGCGAGCTTGGATTGGAAAGACGCTATCCTGATCCGGTTACTGAATCGAGAATTGTCTGGGCTGAAGTCTACCGGAAAGTCTTCAACTTTTCTTCTACACAAATGAAATCAGTTCTTGAAGGATTGAATAAAATTTTTATTGAAGAAAACTTTGACGATCGGGATAAAGTTTATTTTGTTATCACCTTTGTCCAGAATATCAGGTATGATCGACCAGGCGGAACACTCGATCTTTTTCCACCACTTGGCACAATTGCTCACCGTTTCGGTGATTGCGATTCAAAGGCAATGCTGCTTTATGTAATACTTGAAAGGATGGGGATTGATTGTGCAATGATGTGGAGTTATAACTACAAGCACGCAATGCTTGGAGTAAAGGTTAATGGAAGAGGAAAATTTCTAACTACCAATGGAAAAAAATATTACTTCCTTGAAACCACTTACCCCAACTGGGATATCGGTGAAATTCCTCCTGAATTCAATAACGTAAAGTTCTGGTTCATTTCTGAGATTGATGCTGGTTATCAAAAAGAGGATGCCTCAGATGAAACAGAAACCAGAAGAAATATCAGGCCGTCGCCAGCGGTGCCTTAATAAAAAAACCTATTTCAATTTTAACTCGACAAAATAAATTGACCTCTCTCTAATCTCTCTCCTAAAAGCAGATTGTGTGAATATTATTAACCCACAGTTTCAACTGTGGGAATACGAAGTAAAAACAAAATTCTTGGGAACCGTTTTAACGGTTTTTCGGAATTTTCACACAGTCTCCTAAAAGGAGAGAGACTTATTTTCAATAAAACGATAAATGTTATGTGCTGACAGCAAATTTATTTCATGTTACAATATATAAAAGCCCTTCTCTTTTTAATAGAAGGGTGGTGTTGAGTTCAGCTAATATTCTGCCTTAAAACGGATTCGTTGCCCAGACAGTAACTTCAGGAATAAATCCCCTGTCATCCATTTCAAGAGTCGAGACGATCGTGTGTGCAATTTCAATTCCGCGAAGCTTATTTGAAACTTCTTTCCTTTCTCTTCCTTCGTCATCACCGAATGCTGTAAGCACTTCGCTTGGATTTATAAGGATAACTCTAACATTATATTTTCTTAATTCAGCCTGCCAGCATTGTGTCATTCCGCGAAGAGCAAATTTGGAAGAAGCATAAACAGTTCCGTCTGCAAAACCTTTGGTTCCAGCCGTTGAGGATATGTTAACAATGTTTCCTGATTTCTGCTTCTTAAAAAGATTTGATGCATACTTTGCCATCATAGCAGCACCAAAAACATTCACTGAGTAAACATTCATAAAATCTTCAAGCTCTAGATCGAATACCTGATTCCACTTTCCGCCGATTCCTGCATTGTTAATCAGGCAATCGAGTTTACCAAATTCTTTCAGGAATTCATCATAGGTTTTTTTAACATCTTCAGGTATAGCAGCATCAGCGTGAATTGGAAAGGCACCTAATTCGTTTGCTGCTTTTTCAAGTCTGGATTTATTACGACCGGTTATTGCAACTTTCCCACCCTTTTCAACCAAAAGCTTTGCGGTTGATTTACCAATGCCAAGGCTTCCGCCCGTTACAAGGAATGTTGAGTCTTTAATCTGCATTTTGTTCCTCTGATTAATGATTAATTATTATTGTCAAGATATGTATAAAACATTAAACCAATCAGAACAAAAATAAATTCCATACATCAAAAAAATATTGGATTACTTGACGGGATTCCATAATTTTTGATATGCAGTTTTTCAACTCTGTATATAAACATCAAAATTTTCATTCCTAAAAATTCAGGTGCCATAATGATTAAAAAAGTACTGTTCATTCTGTTCATCATTTCTTTAATTACCTGTCCCCTTTTCTCACAGGATAAAAAAGAAGACAAGAGTCCATACAAATCCTCAACTTTCAACGGATTGAAATTCAGATCACTTGGTCCTGCAGTTACTTCCGGCAGAATTACAGATTTTGCTGTTAACCCGGATAATATTCACGAGTATTATGTTGCAGTTGCCTGCGGAAACGTGTGGAAGACAACAACTTCAGGAACGACTTGGGAGCCAATATTTGATACCTACGGCTCGCATTCAATCGGATGTGTTGCTATTGATCCGAACAATCCCCACGTTGTTTATGTTGGAACGGGAGAGAACAACAGCCAGCGAAGTGTTTCGTGGGGTGATGGATTGTATCGCTCAGAAGACGGCGGAAAAAGTTTTAAGAATATCGGATTGAAAAAATCTGAGCACATAGCAAAAATTCTTTTTGACCCAAGAGACTCGAAAGTAATTTATGTTGCTTCGCAAGGTCCTTTGTGGGGACCGGGTGGTGACAGAGGTTTGTATAAATCAACAAACTATGGCGCAACCTGGGATTCAGTTCTTTACATAAGTGAAAATACAGGTGTTACAGATGTTGTAATGGATCCGAGAGACCCCGATGTTCTTTATGCAGCATCGTACCAGAGAAGAAGACACGTCTGGACATTACTGAACGGCGGTCCCGAAGGCGGAATTCATAAATCAACTGACGCAGGAAAAACCTGGAACAAGTTAACCAACGGTTTGCCAACAGGTGACATAGGAAGAATTGGTCTTGCAATCTCTCCTGTTAATCCTGATTATGTGTATGCATTAGTCGAAGCAGCAGAAGATAAGAGCGGTTTCTTTAGAACAACAAACCGCGGAGTAACGTGGGAAAAGATGAGCGGCTTTAAAAGTTCAAGCCCTCAATATTACAGTGAAATATTCTGCGATCCGGCTGATGTTAATAAAGTTTATATTCCTGATACTTACTCACAGATAACTTACGACGGCGGAAAAACATTCACTCCGATAACAACAAAAGTAAGACACGTAGATGATCACGCACTCTGGATAAATCCAAACAATACTTCTCACTTTTTAATTGGAGGTGACGGAGGAATTTATGAAACTTTTGATGAAGGGCAGACCTTCCATTTCAAAGATAATTTACCAATTACACAATTCTATAGAATTAGTGTAGATAACCACGAACCATTTTATCGAGTAATGGGAGGAACGCAGGACAACAACAGTATGATAGTTCCGTCTCAAACAATTAACAAAGAAGGAATTGTTAACGCTGATTTCATTCCTCTCGTAGGCGGCGATGGATACGAAGCATTGACTGACCCGGATGATCCAAATATAATTTATTGTCAATGGCAGTACGGCGGTCTAACCAGACACGATCTTCAATCCGGAGAGATAGTAAGCATTAAGCCGCAGGAAGGGAAAGATGAAATACCATACAGATGGAACTGGGATACTCCATTGATACTTAGTCCTCACGCAAACAGACTTTACGCTGCAGCGAATAAAGTTTTCAGAAGTGATGATAAAGGAAACACGTGGGAAGTAATCAGTCCGGATTTAACAAGACAGGTTGATAGAAATAAACTCCCGATTATGGATAGAGTCTGGAGCGTTGATGCAGTTGCAAAGAACGCTTCAACTTCTTTTTATGGGAACATTGTATCATTGACTGAATCACCTTTAGTCGAGGGTTTAATTTACGTTGGAACTGATGATGGGCTTGTTCAGGTTACTGAGGACGGCGGAAAGAACTGGCGGAAGATCGAATCATTCCCGGGCATTCCTGAGATGACATATGTAAGCTGCTTGTACGCATCACGATTCGATGCCAACACTGTTTACGCAACTTTCGATAATCATAAAAGAGCTGACTTCAAGCCGTATGTTCTTGTAAGCAGGAACAGAGGTAATAGCTGGGAATCAATTTCCGGCGATCTTAAAGAACCACACGTTGTATACGCAATCACTCAGGATCATATCAAGCCTGACCTGCTTTTTATCGGAACAGAGTACGGTGCATTCTTCACAATTAACGGCGGTAAGAAATGGATTCAGTTGAAAGGAAGTTTACCAATGCAGGCTATAAGCTCTTCCCTGTTAAAGATGCCTTGATGTTTGTTAAAAGAAGCGCAACATTCAGCTCGCTGGGTAACTCTTACTTTAAAGCTGATAACCCGCCATTCGGTGCAACGTTTACTTACTACATAAAAGAAACACCGAAGAGTAAAAAGGAAACAAGACAGGAAAAAGAGAAAGAACTTGTAAAAGATAACAAGTCAGTTGAATATCCAGCCTGGGATGATCTGCGTGCTGAAGACCGCGAAGAAAAATCTTATATGCTTTTTGTTATTTCAGATGATCAGGGAAATGTTGTTCGCAAATTGAAAGAAGGCATTAAACCGGGAATTAACAGAATAACCTGGGATTTAAGATACGCCGATACAAACCCGGTTAAATCAGTAACAGATAAAAACGAAAGCGGTGTTCCTGTTATGCCGGGCAAGTACTCCGTTGAAATGTTCATCAGCATAGACGGTGACCTGACAAAAATTTCAGGTCCTCAAACCTTTGAAACGAAAGTATTGAATAACGCAACATTAGCTGCTGAAGACCGTGCTGCAATGGTTGCTTTCCATAAAAAAGTAGCTGAACTGAATCGGGCTGTTGAAGGTGCACTTAATTCAGCACGTGACCTGAAGACTAAAACTGATGTTCTCATTTACGCAATTAAGAGAACACCCGAAGCACCGAATAGCTTGATGGATAATGCTCTCAGAATTAAAAAAGAAAACGAAGATATTCTCCATCATCTTTACCAGGACAGAACTCTCTCAAGTAGAAATGAGCCAACTTATCCCACAGTTTACAACAGGCTGAACGAACTTGCCTGGGGAATCTGGGCAACGACCAGCGCACCAACAACAACACAGCAGAATGTTTATAAAGTTGCAACCGAAGAGTTTGAGCCACTGCTTGCACAATTAAAAAGACTGCTAGAAGTTGATTTGAAAAATCTTGAAGCAGATATGGAGCGATACGGTGCACCATGGACACCGGGAAGAGTTCCGGGTTGGAATAAGGAATAACATCATTTTGCAGGGGCGCAATATATTGTGCCCCTACAAAAAATAATTTTAATTAAGTCCTCGGTTTTTCAGTAAAGCATCGACTGTCGGTTTTCTTCCCGGTTTTTCAGTAAAGCATCGACTGTCGGTTTTCTTCCTCTAAACTTTGTGTAAAGTTCCATCGGGTCTTCGCTGCCGCCTCTTGAAAGAATATTTTTTCTGAATGATTCCGCGGTGACTTTATCGAACAAGCTGGTTTCCATAAATGCTTCAAATGCATCAGCATCGAGAACAGCAGCCCATAAATAACTGTAGTACCCGGATTCATATCCCCAGGTTGCGATATGAATAAAATTTGTTGTCAGGTAGCGAGGCCAGACTTGTGATATCAAGCCCATTTTTATGATTGATTCTTTTTCAAATTGTAGCACGTCTCTTTCATCTGTATCTGTGATTACATGCCAATCCATATCAAGCAAAGAAGCCGCGATATATTCCAACGTTTCAAAACCCTGATTGAAAAATCTTGAGTTATCAATCTTATCAATTAATTCCTGAGGAATTATTTCACCGGTTTCAAAATGCTTTGCATACATTTTTAATACTTCAGGCTGCATAGCCCAGTTTTCCATTATTTGTGATGGAAGCTCAACAAAATCAGATGGTACAGAAGCAGCGCTTGGATAAGTAACATTCTGAAATAATACGTGAAGTGCGTGTCCGAATTCGTGAAATAATGTTCTGACCTCATCCAAACTAATTAACGCTGGTTTATCCGATGTCGGTTTTGAAAAGTTGCCAACATTGGTTACAAGCGGAGTAATGTAATTTCCATCCATATTGCTTTGTCCTCTGAAATCACCACACCATGCGCCATTTGTTTTACCAGCACGCGGGAAGTAGTCGGTGTACAGAATTCCAATATGTTTTCCATCAGCTTCTTTGACTTCAAAAACTTTTACTTCAGAGTTGTATACCTGGATATCACCCCGTTCTACAAATTGCAATCCCCAAAGTTTTGTCGAAACAGCAAACACTCCACTTATCACGTTCTCAAGTTGAAAATATGGACGAAGCATTTCTTCATCGAGAGCATATTTCTCCTTCTTAACTTTTTCTGCATAATACCACCAGTCCCATGGCTCCAAGCTGAATTTTCCGCCTTCAGCATCAATTATTTTCTGCATGTCTTCGACTTCTGATTTGGCTTTTGAAAGAGTAGGTTTCCAAATATCATATAAAAACGAATATACATTATCGGGAGTCTTCGCCATTTTCTTCTGAAGAACAAAATCAGAATAAGTTTTGTATCCTAACAGGTTAGCTTTTTCTACCCTTATAACCGTAATTCTCGAAAATATTTTTTTATTATCCAGTTCGTCATTGTTATTGCCACGATTCATATAGGCTTTGTACATCTTTTCTCTCAAGGATCGGTTCTCAGAAAATTGCAAGAAAGGAATCAGCGTCGGTTTATCAATTGTAAATAGCCATTTGCCATTTAACCCTTTTGCTTCTGCTTTTTCCATTGCAGCCTGGATAGAAGCATCAGGAAGCCCGGCTAGGTCTTTCTCATTTTCTACTATCAATTCAAATTTATTGTTCTCTTTACGAACGTTATCACCGAATTTCAAAACAAGCTGAGAAAGTTCATCGTTTATTTTTCTAAGCTGTTCTTTTCCTTCATTGCTGAGATTTGCGCCGCCTCTAACAAAATTGATATAATAATTTTCAAGGACTCTGCTTTGTTCGGTTGTCAGATTAAGTTTTTCTTTTTCATCGTATAGAGTTTTAATTCGTTCAAAAAGTTTTTCGTTCAGATAGAAATCGTCTATATGTTTTGACAACATGGAAGTGCTTTGCTCTGCAATCTTCTGCATCTCATCGTCAGTATCAGTCCCGTTGAGAGAGCTGAATACTTTATTGACCTTAGTGAGTAACTGCCCGCTTTTCTCGAGTGCTGCTATTGTGTTTTCAAATGTTGGCTTGTCACTGTTAGTAACTATAGCATCTATTTCTGAGTTTTGCTGTTTGATTCCTGCTTCGTATCCCGCCAGAAAATGTTCTTGTTTAATTTCACTAAAAGGTGGTGTTTGAAATGGTGTCTCCCATTCATTAAAGAAAGGATTTTCTGCGTTGATAGTTTGTGCCTGATGGTTTAATATAAATGACAATAAAAAAACAGGTAGAAGATAGGAATACTTTTTCATTATGAGCTCCCTGAAGATGTTAGATAAATAATTTGTTGAAGTGATTGTTGATTTTTTTAATATAAATTACTCATCGAATTATAGAAATAAGTGAGAACGAAATCAACTAATATTACATTATTGGCAAATAAAACCCCGCCAGATTTCGCAAGCGGGGCGCAAATAATTGAGTTTGCTAAGTTTTACTTAAGTAGTACCATTTTTTTCGTCTGAATGAATTCTCCAGCTCTCAATTGATAGAAATAGATTCCGGATACCAGATTCCGGACAAGTCCGTCAGGACTCCGTCCTGCCGGGACGAGCCGGAATGACGACATCGTATTAAATTCAACTTCATAAACTCCTGGTGCTTGTTCTTCATTTACTAATGTTGCTACTTCGTTACCGAGTATGTCGAACACTTTTAATGTTACATTACCGGTTACCGGTAACTGATAACTGATTACTGTATTCGGATTAAACGGATTCGGATAATTCTGATGCAATGCAAATTCTTGAGGAAATTCTTCGGTGATTATTTCAAACCCTACAGGAACAGATACGGTTATTGTTACTGTATCGCTTCCATTTTGACCCCATTGATTGAACGCAAATACACTGTAAGAATAAGTCGAATCTTTAATAACACTTGTGTCTATGTATTGGGTGATATTACTTAGAATTGTATCAATCACAATGAATTCTCCCGGATCATTGGGATAACCATTTTTCCTAAATATTTTAAAACCACTTTCATTCCACGAATTATCCTGCCAGCCAAGCTGCACTTGCGGATTTAGAATAGGAATTACCTCTGCAGTTAAGTTGCCTGGAGCACTTGGGGGATAGCAGGACAAGCAATAGTCAACACACAAATTATCCAGATAAATATAATTGATATTGAAAGAGTTACCAGTATACGTAATCTCAAATTGACAGTTTTGTGAACCGGTTGGCGGTGTAACGAAAACATCTTGTATAATAGTCGGACCCACGTTTCCTGTCGGATCGGTTAATGTATAAAGTGGAATTGAAGTTAATCCTCCATCGTAGGTAACACTAATTGTAAATTGCCCGCTCGGGTTTGCGTACCAATCAAAGAAAATGTTGAATTGATATGATACGTATTGATTGTTCGGGAGTGAAATTGGTATAGAGCGCAATTTTGATTCACCATTAAACGAAGGTGTCCAGCTCATTCTTAATTCTGGCGCGGTTCCACCTGCATTTGCAGAGTTATTTGCAGTCCAGTTTGTCGTTCCTAATGGACCAACTATTGTCCAATTGTTCAGATTGTAAAATTCATCACACCAATAAGCTAGAATCGGCTCCTGAACAGTTGTGAACGACCATATTAGTCCGGGTGTTCCGCAGATTTCATTTTTACAAATAACCCTCCATATATATTGTTTGTTATAAAGAAGTGTTGGTAATTCATAAGATGATATTACCGGGCCATCATAAACTTTAACAACATTGTGGATCGGGCCAAACCATATCTCAACATTCGTTGCATAAGGGCTATTTGTCCAGGATAAGGAAGTGCCGGTAATCGGAACGCCCGTTGCACCAAAAACCGGATTAGGATTATAAGGTCCCTGTACGATACAAGGAATATCAAATCTATCACACTGAAATGGAGCTATCTGATGTAATCCCCAATCGGTTACTAATGTTGTCATACCAGTTTGAGGATTCATTGTTCTTAATTGCCCTGTGAATGTGCTATTATTAAAAGCACTGAGATATATCGTTTGAGTTTCATAATCGTAACTCATTCCCTGACCGAAGTTTGCATCATAACCCAGCGGACCGAGCAGCGATGCTTCACCCGTTGAGATATTTATTGTATAAGCACAATCCGTAACAACATCATATGCGAAACAAACTCCATACGAATTAAAGCAGAGGTCAATAATATTACCACCTGTGTTGAATGGACCAATTAACGTTGCAGTCAGATTTAGAAGATCAAAAGAATACAGATTTGTACTTGATGCAATATAAAAACTATTATTGACCAAGTTATATGCTATTCCATTCGGTTTCTCATTCCCCATACCAATGATTTCGCCGACTGGCATTACCACATCACCATACGTCTGATGTAATTTCGATGGTGGACCTGTTTCTGTAATGTAATAGAATCCGGGAAGATCCGCTGCCATGGAAGAAGCGAAAGTAGATGGAGCCCAATTGTACATATAACCGATTGGATATCCAGTTGGTAATGGAATTGAAACAGTTTGATTATCAATCGATGAATGGCCATACGCAATCCAAGCTGCATCATTTGAGTTACTGATAATTATCGGGGCACTGCCAATTTTAATTTTTGGTATCGGCCCAGTTGAATGAATAGATTCTTGTGCAAACAACACCTGAGAAGAAATCAACAGTAACGTTATTAAAACCAGTTTATTTTTCGTTTTCATCTTATCACCTGTGAATTTGCGATAAATATTTTTTTACTTCAGTATTACCATTTTTTTCGTCTGAATGAATTCTCCAGCTTTTCCGTCATTGCTTTGCAAAGCCGAGACAAGTAGTTGATAGAAATA
>Ga0209498_1000293_pt1 | contig 30825 bp, 29 predicted proteins | sample WalLakDeSediment_FD_184131 | JGI IMG/M metagenome (GOLD analysis project Ga0209498, IMG submission 184131) | Lake sediment microbial communities from Walker lake, Nevada to study Microbial Dark Matter (Phase II) - Walker Lake 11/02/13 Deep... | ecosystem: Environmental > Aquatic > Freshwater >...
TCTTGCCCGTCGTGCCGGTGAAGGAAGACTGAGTGAACTACTTGGTGAAAAAACCATTCCATTCGATAAGATGTTCAGAACAATTGGCATCAAAAGAAAAATTGAAAATAATTTTCATTTATATAATCCCAAAGTTATTAGTATCCTCAAATCATATTCTGAGGGTATAAATCTCTATATAAAAGAAGCTAAAGGAAAATATCCTATTGAGTTTGATGTGCTTGGATACGATCCTTATGAATGGGAGCCCATACATAGTCTGATAATTGTAAGACTGCTCGGCTGGGAACTTAATATGTCCTGGTGGGTCGATTTTACTTTTGCACAGATAGTTCAGAAATTCGGAAAAGAAAGAGCATTAGAGATTCTGCCGGATTATCCTGAAAATGCACCTTATATAATTTATTCCGATTATAAGAAACTGACTGCACTCAACTCATCACTAATCGAAACAGACAAACAATTCAGAAATTTTCTCGGTATATATGGAACACATCTTGGTTCAAATAACTGGGTGGTAAATGCTAAAATGTCCGCCTCTGGTAAACCCATCATTGCTAATGATCCGCATCTGGCATTTAGCGCCCCTGGTAAATTTTATGCTGCTGTAATAAAAAGTAAAAACTGGAATGCAGCAGGCGTTACTATACCGGGAGTTCCGGGAATTGTTATCGGTAAGAATGATAATATATCCTGGACAATGACAAACATAATGAACGATGATGGAGATTTTTATATTGAGAAAATTGATTCATCAGGAAAAAATTATCATCTGAATAATAATTGGAAAGAACTGAAAATAATTAAGGACACTATTAAGGTTAAAGATGCTGATGATTATGTTTATGAAATAAAAGAGACACACCGCGGACCAATTATTTCAGACATTCACCCGGGTACTTTATTGTTCAGCGAGGAACAGATTAAAATGCCGCCAATCAGTATGAAATGGTTCGGTAATGAATTCAGTGATGAACTTAATGCATTTCTCAACCTTAATAAAGCAGCGAACATTCCTGATGTTAAAAATGCAATGAAAGATTTTAGTTTACCCGGGCAGAATTTCGTTATTGCTGATAAAGATGGAAATATTGGTTATGTGTTCGGTGCAAGAGTACCACTAAGAAAAAACAATAACCCGACTTTAATTTTTGATGGAACAACAACTGAAAATGACTGGCTCGGATATGTGCCGTACGATGAGCTTCCATATCTGATCAATCCTTCTCAAAATTTTATCGCAACAGCTAACAATAAAGTAATTAAGAACTTTAAATATCATATTTCAAACTTGTGGGAACCATCTTCAAGAATTGACAGAGTAACAGAATTACTTCAAGCAAAAAGTGTTCATTCAAAAGAAGATTTTAAGGAATATCAGATGGATATTGTTTCGCCATATGCAAAACAAATCACACAGTATATTTTAATGGCTTTTAATGGAATTCAAATTCAGGATCAGAATCTTAAAAAATCATTAGAACTCCTTTCTGAGTGGAATTATGAAATGAATAGCATGAGTCAGGCACCCGCAATATATTCTGTTTTCCTGATGAATCTTTTAAAAAATACATATTACGATGAACTTGGTAAAGAGCTTTACAATCAGTTTGTGTTTATTGCTAATGTTCCATTCAGAAGTATTCTGCAATTACTTGAAAATCCGAACTCTCCCTGGTTTAATAATATAAACACTAAAGAAAAAGAGACACGTGATGTAATAATCCGCAAAAGTCTTTCGGATGCATTAACTGAACTGGAGCGCAAATTTGGAAAGAATGTTGCCAACTGGCAATGGGGAAATCTGCATAAGGTTGTATTCAAACATACTTTTAGCGGGCAGGCATCAATTATCGATAAATTTATTAATATCGGTCCTTATTCAATTGGTGGTGACGGAACCACAATCTTCAATACTGAATATCCTTTTTCAGAACCAAACAAAGAAATAGGATTACTTGATCATGAACCATATGAAAATGTTTTAGGCCCCCAGATTCGATTCATTCATGATTTTGGTAACCCTGATGAGTTCTATCTAATCTTAACTACCGGTCAATCAGGAAATATTATGAGTGACCATTACAGCGATATGACTAAGTACTGGTTTGAAGGAAAGTATATGAAGATCCGAACTGACGAACAATCTATAAAAAATGATAACAATAAATTATTCAAACTCCTTGCTGAATAATGATATATTATTATATGTTTACAACCTGATAATGATATATTATAAAAATAACACTGGATTATATGAAAGTAATAGAACATTTAGATAGAGCAAAAGAACCTTTAATAAGTTTTGAACTAATTCCTCCGAAACGAGGCGGAGATATAAATAGCCTTCTTTCAGTGCTTGAGGATATAGTTAAATACCGTCCTCCGTTTATTGATATTACAAGTCACGCAGCTGAGGTTTATTATGATGAAACTCCTAGTGGAATAAAAAAGATAATAAAAAGAAAAAGACCCGGTACGCTTGGTATTTGTGCACTTATTCAGAACAAGTATAATATTGATGCTGTTCCCCACGTTTTAACAAAGGGATTTACAAGAGAAGAAACAGAGGATTTTTTAATTGAGCTTAATTATCTTGGCATTCAAAATGTGCTTGCAATCCGGGGCGATGACAGCGGATACAACAAACCTATTCCTGTTGGTAAAAGTATTAATCTTTATGCATCAGATCTTGTAAAGCAGATGGTTGATATGAACCACGGTAAATTTCTTGAAGAAAATCTGCTTGATGCAAAGCCTACTGAATTTTGTATTGGAGTAAGCGGCTATCCTGAAAAACATTTTGAAGCTCCTAACCTTAAAACTGATATTAAATACATAAAGCAGAAAATTGATGCCGGGGCTGAATATGTGGTTACACAGATGTTTTATGACAACAAATATTATTTCGATTTTGTTGATTTATGCACACAGATGGGTATTACTGCCCCGATTATACCCGGACTCAAAATCTTAACTTCCAAAGTTCAGCTGCATACAATTCCTAAAAACTTTTATGTTAATATTCCTGAAGGATTAGCCGATGAAGTCAGCAATGCTAAACCTGAACACGTCCTAGATATCGGTATTGAATGGGCTGTAAAACAAGTTGAAGAACTCTTGAATAAAAATGTTCCAAGCGTTCATTTTTACATCATGCAGAATTCAAAACCCATTATTAAGTTAATGGAAAGATTGAAAATAAAATGATTAATAGAGCTACTATCAAATCACGAAAAATTAAATGGGGAATAGCCGGCTGCGGCAGATTTACCGAAGATACATTTATTCCGGCGTTGACATTATCTCGAAAAGGAAAACTGATATCATTGCACAGCAGGGATAATAATAGGGCAAAATCACTTGCTGAAAAATTTGGGGTACAATCATTCAGCAGCGATTATGATGAATTCCTTAAAAAGGATATGAATATTGTCTATATATCCAGTGAGAATTCACGTCATCACGAGCAGGTAATAAAAGCTGCTAAAGCAGGCAAACATATCCTCTGTGAAAAGCCGCTTGCAGTAAACTCTATCGAAGCAGAAGAGATGGTAAGGGTATGTAAAGAGAACAATGTTCATCTTGCTGTTAATTATGTTCACAGATTTCACCCGCTTGTAGTTAAAGCAAAAGAGTTAATAAAAGATCAGAAGCTTGGAAAACTTGTTTCAATTTCTGCGAATTTTAATATTGATTTTCCTCCAAGCAGTAATTTCAGATTTAATAAAGAGCTAAGCGGCGGCGGTGCATTGCGTGATATTGGGACGCATATGATAGATCTTCTTAGATTTCTTGGCGGAGAAATTTCTGAAATTGATGGTGTGATTGATAATCTGGTTTACCAGAGTGAGGTAGATGATTTTGCAATGGGCACTATAAAGTTTGCAAAAAGCGGATATGGAATTTTTAATGTTTCATTTAATTCTAAAAAAGCATTCAACCGTGTTGAGATCATTTGTCATAAAGGAGCAATGAGCATTGAAAATCTTATCGGCAGAAGACTGTTTGCTCCTAAATTATCTATTCTACTTGAAGGGGAGGCAAAAAAAGCTTTCAGGAAAAGAGGCAACAAACAGCTTTACCTTCTTAAATCAATTAATAAATCGCTGTTGAGAAATGAAACTCCTTTAATAACCGGTGAAGATGGTTTAATTAATATGAAACTAATGGAAGAATTGGAAAAAAATGCCTCTAAAAGAAAAATTAGTTGAAATTTGTCATAAAGTTTATGAAAGAGGATTTGTCGCTGCTTACGATGGGAATATATCTGCAAGAACTGAAAATAATACTATCCTTATAACCCGCTCCGGAAAATGTAAAGGCAAAATAGCCACTGATGATATCCTTGAAATTGATTATAACGGAAATATTTTAAGTGGCAACGGAAAAGTATCAACAGAAAATAAAATACATCTTTTCGTTTATTCAAATAGAAAAGAGGTTAATGCTGTCGTTCATTGTCATCCTCCTTATTCAACAGCATTTGCTCTGACTGGTGAGGGATTAACTGATCATTATCTTCCCGAAGTAATGCTGACACTTGGCAAAGTGCCGGTATGTAAATACGCTACCCCATCAACGGATCAGGTTCCGGAAAGTATGAAACCTTTTATTGAGCATGCCTGGGCATTGTTACTGGCTAATCATGGCGCTGTTGCTTTTGGAAAAAATCTTGATGATGCATATTATAAAATGGAAAAACTTGAACACGCGGCAAAAATTATTTTTTTGGCAAAACAACTTGGCAAACCCCAAAAACTATCGGATGAATCAGTAAAAGAACTTTTTGATATGTCAGAAAATACTTATGGCATAAAACAGGATAAGCGGAATATTTTTTAATCATTGTAATTTTGTTCAATATATTTTATGAAGACAAAACCTCATATTGCATTATTAGTAGGCGGAACATCACCGGAGCGGGCAGTTTCAAAATCAAGCGGTAAATCTATATACAACGCGTTAAAAACTTTGGGTTACAAAACCACAGTTATTGATCCAGCCTATGGTGGTGAACAGCCTGAAGACATAGAGTTGTTTTTTGCAGAAAAAGATTTTAGTACTGTTTCTAATCCGAATTATATTAAAGCATTAAATCTTGATATATGGAAGGACATCGATCTTGCATTTATTGCACTTCACGGTAAGTGGGGAGAAGACGGTACAATTCAGTCAATGCTCGAACTTAAAGAAATTAAATATACTGGTTCAAAAGTTTTATCCAGTGCTCTTGCAATGGATAAAATAAAATCAAAAATACTTTTTGATCACCACAGAGTAAGAACTCCCAAATGGATTGCTGTTAAAAACGGCGATATAAAAACCGAATATGTGGTTGACAGAATAAAGAATGAATTAGGCTTCCCGGTTGTAATAAAACCCAATGATCAGGGTTCAACAGTAGGATTAAGCATTTGTCACAAAGAAGCTGAAGTTGGTGAAGCTTTAGCACTTGCATATAAATACTCCGACAGAGTATTAATTGAAGAATACATTCCCGGCCGTGAATTAACTGTTGCGGTTATCGATAATAATCCGCTTCCGGTTCTTGAAATAAAACCTAAACACGGCATCTATGATTACGAGTGTAAATACACTGCCGGGATGAGTGAGTATATTGTCCCTGCACCTTTACCCGAAATTCTGTTTCAGGAACTTCAGGTAATGGCCGTGCAGGCTTTCAAGGGTTTAAGATGTGAAGGTTATGCAAGAGTAGATTTTCGCCTGAACCCTGAAAACATTCCTTACACACTTGAGGTAAATACATTGCCAGGAATGACATCATTAAGTCTTGTTCCTAAAATGGCAAAAGCTGCCGGAATATCTTTCGAACAGTTAGTAGAGAAAATTATAAATCTCAGCTTATGAAGTTGTTAAAGAGTAGCAAGGTAAAATTTTTATTTGTTGCTTTGTTAAGCGTTGTTGGCGGAGTTTATCTTTTATTTAATGAAAAGGGAGTAATCCGATACGTTGATTTAAAAAATCAAGTTGATAATCTGAATGAGCAAATTGAATTGCTTGAAAAGGAAAACAAAAAGCTGGAAGGCGAAATTGATTCCCTCAAGAAAAAGATTCCCTCAATTATTGAGAGAACTGCCAGAGAGAAATATGATATGATAAGACCAGGTGAAAAGAAGTTTGAGTTTGTTGAAGAGTGAGAAGCTTAAGAGTAAGAGTAAGATTAGGAGTAAGACTATGACTTTGATTATGAAAAATTGTTTCTGAAGATTTATTTGTTTCTATAGCATTTTTTAATGAAAAAAAATATCCCTATTCCTTCCGTACCTCTGGCTGAAAGAGTTCGACCCGCAGCTGTAAATGATTTCTTCGGGCAGGATAAACTTCTCGGTAACGGTAAACCAATCCGTTTGATGATTGAAAACGATACGCCAACCTCATTTATTTTGTGGGGACCTCCGGGTTCAGGTAAAACTACTATTGCAAGAATTATTGCTAATCATACCAAAGCAGATTTTTATCAGATTAATGCAGTATCCTCAGGTGTTAAAGATATTCGGGAAATAATCGGGATTGCAAAGAAAAATAAATTTGTCAATAGAAAAACAATTCTGTTCATTGATGAAATACATCGTTTCAATAAAGCACAGCAGGATGCGTTGCTGAATTCAGTGGAAGCGGGTGATCTAACTCTGATTGGTGCAACAACCGAAAACCCGTCATTCGAAGTTATACCGGCTTTACGTTCCAGAGCAAGAGTTTATGTGCTTGAGGAATTATCAAAGCAGGATCTTCTGTCTATTCTTAAAAATGCTTTAGACAAAGATGAATTCCTTTCAGTGCTTCCAATAAAAAAAGTTGATGAGGATTTTCTTCTGTATTTATCCGGTGGTGATGCAAGAATGATGTTAAGCATTCTTGAATCTGCTGTCATTCAGGAAATAGCAAAAGATAAAATTATCATCTCAAAAGAAGTGCTTGAAAATGTAGTTCAAAAGAAAAATGTAGTTTATGATAAAGGCGGTGAAGAGCATTATAATGTTATAAGTGCATTTATCAAAAGTATCAGGGGAAGTGATCCCGATGCTGCGCTCTATTGGATGGCTAGAATGCTTGAAGGCGGCGAAGATCCGCTTTTTATTGCTAGACGAATGGTTATCTTAGCTTCGGAAGACATTGGTAATGCTTCACCAAATGCATTGGTTTTGGCTGAATCAACTTTTAGTGCAGTACATAAAATCGGTATGCCGGAAGCAAGAATTATTTTAGCTCAATGTGCAACCTATCTTGCATCTTCACCCAAAAGCAATGCTTCGTATCTTGGAATAGATAAAGCTATTTCTGAAGTAAGAAATAATGAACAATTTACCGTTCCTCTCCATTTAAGAAATGCGCCAACCAAACTGATGAAAGATATCGGATATGGCAAGCAGTATAAATATGCTCACGAGTTCCCGAATCATTTTGTGGAAGAAAATTATCTGCCTGAAGAATTGAAAGGAAAACAATTCTATTTTCCTACCGAAAGCGGGCAGGAAAAGAAAATCAAAGAGTGGCTCAGGTTTTTGTGGAAGAAATTAAAGAAATATTAATCACATAAGGCAAAACATCTTTCCCGGAAGCTGCTTCACCAATCCTTTAAATTCCAGGGTAAGTAGATTAACCAGACAGTCCGAAGTTGACAGATTCGCCTTCTCAGCAACTTTATCTATCTGAATGGGCTCAGAGCTCAACGCTGCAAGAACTTTTTCCTCAAACATTGTTAAATCAATTTGCGGTTTGGGAATATTCTTCCCGATAACAGGTTTTAGTTTTAATTCAAGTTCAACAAGAATATCCTCTGCGGATCTGATCAGCTTTGCTTCACCTCGCTGAATAAGCAGATTATTTCCTTCTGCCTGCCTTACTCCAAGATTTCCGGGAATGGCAAATACTTCACGGTTTTGATCAAGAGCAAGTCTTGCAGTCTGCATTGCACCGCCTGTAATACCTGTTTCAATAATTACTGTTCCCAGTGATAATCCGGAAATTATCCTGTTTCTTTTGGGAAAGTTAGGCGCATCAGGTTTTGAACCCAGGTTGAATTCACTAATTATCAGCCCTCCTTCAGCAATTTCATCATAAAGCTTTCTGTTTTCTGGAGGATAGATAACATCAAGACCGGAACCAATTACTGCAATGGTTCTGCCGTTATTTTTTAGTGCGGTTTTATGAGCAATAGAATCAACACCGCGAGCCATTCCACTTGTAATTGTTATTCCCTGGGAAGTCAGTTCTTCAGAAATTTTTTCTGCCTGTATTTTACCATAGCTGGTTGGCTGTCTTGTACCAACAATTGCAATTGAGTAATTATCTTTTTCTTCAAAACTTCCTTTAACGTGTAACAGCAGCGGAGGATCATATATCTTTTTTAATAGTGATGGGAATTCATCATCCCAAACAGTAATTATCCTTCCGTTAATTTTCTTCAGTTTATTAAGGTCTTTATCTAACTGATCTTCAATTACTTTTCGATTTGAATTGACTTTTTGGATTCGGGAGGCAAGTTCTTTACTTATGCCATCGGATTTTATGAGCTCGGAATAGGGAGCTGAAAGGATTTTATTTACTTTTTTAAATCTTGCAAGCAGGTTCCGGATTTTGCCGGGGCCAATTCCATCCACCGAAAGAAGTAGAAGTAAATCCGCCAGTTGTTCAAAATTAAGTTTACTCACTTTATATAAAGGTAATTATTTGAATGGATAATTATAATTTTTTATGCAAATCTAATAAAAAGTATTAAAGGAAATAAAATTAACTTTACTAAAGTTTATTGCTTACTTCATATTATGCAGAAAAACTGTCTGTCTTCGGTAGATAAATTGAAACGTTTTAATAATCCATTATTGAGGGGCACACCCGACTAAGAGCTCTCCGTTATACCTTCGGTAAGTAAACCGGCAAAGGCAGTATTTACATAGTCAAGCGTTATACTTGAATAACCTGGAATAACTTTAGTTGTCCATTTCTTCGGGTAAACCGTTCAAAGTCTGATTAAAATATTGATATAAAACTTCTAATTATATCTTGAACATTTGTTACCATTTCATTAAAATTGTGTATACGATAACCATATACATTAAATATGAAAAAAATCCTGGAAAATTGTGAAGGTTTTGAGTGGGATGAAGCTAATTCTAACAAAAATTGGTTGAAGCATAAAGTTTCCAGAATTGAGTGTGAGCAGGTGTTTTTCAATCGTCCTTTAATAATTGAAGAGGATAGCGAGCATTCAGTTTTTGAGAGGAGATGGTATTTATTAGGCAGAACAGATATGGATAGAAAATTATTCGTTGTTTTTACGGTAAGAAATAATTTGATCCGGGTAATTTCAGCGAGGAACATGAATAAAAAAGAAAGAGAAGTTTACAATGAAGAAATTAAAAAAGATTCCGAAATTCAAAAATGAAGACGAGGAAAGAGAGTTTTGGTCTAAAGCTAATTCAACCGAATATGTTGATTGGTCAAACGCCAAGAAAGTAAGTTTTCCAAAGTTAAAACCTTCAACTAAAACTATTTCTATAAGATTGCCTGAACATTTAATTCAGGAATTAAAAATTCTTGCAAACAAAAGAGATGTTCCTTATCAATCTTTAATTAAAATAATACTTAATGAGCGAATAGACAGGGAAATTAGAAATAATATATGATTTTCAAGAGAAAGTGTTTATTCGAGTTAAGGCTGATGTTTTTTAACTCTAATAAAGAATTTTAACAGTTACTTAATAATAACTTTTAATTGTTTACCCACAACAATTTGATTAATGCTGCCTGACGTAAACAGTTCTAATTAAATTTTATCCGTAGAGTTCTCAGTCACTTCAGCTGATTCTTTCTTTCTGAATAAAATGGATAACGGAAAAATTATTACATAGCCGAGAAATAATATAATTGGCGAGAGAACCAGTGAAGTAGTGCTGTCCCACTCACCTATACTCATAACATAAAACCCGACGATTACAAAAAGAACCCCTGTGAAGAATAAAATATAATTTGTTCTATTCCAGTAAATACTGAATGGTGAAATAAAGGTTTTTTTTGTGGTTTTTACGGTTCTTTTTTTAACAGCTTTTGCCATAAATAGCTCCTTAATAAAAAAATAAAAAAACCCGGTGATGGGGGGATCACCGGGCCCGACTCTGGTTCATCAAAGGGCAGGGGAGAACCCTTTGAAAGAGTCGTTGCGAATATAAATTGTTAACTGTTAATTGTCAAGCAATGCTAATTATTTACTTATTTGATATACAATTTTTCTTATTGTATCAAACTGTAAGTAAGGATATTCTTCCCTGATTGAATCAATCGCGTCACCGGCACTGACCTTACTCGACCTTAGCTGCTTGAATTTTTTTCTTATTTGATAGTCTCTCACGGCTTTATCATCAATTAAACCGTGGGCATCAAGAAGTTCAAAAATCTCATCACTTATGAGATCTGATAGCGGGTTTTCGATTTTTGCTTTTATTGTGTTCATTGCGCTTTCTCCATTTAGTGAATGAATCATTTACCTAATAAATCGTATCAAACTGTAAGAAAACCTCCTGAAAATTATTGATGTAAATATAACAAAAAAACCGATCGTCCCGTTCCCGGAATTAAAATCGGCGTTAAAATGCCACTTTAATAAAATTTTCTATCCTTTAGACGAACAAATATTAAAAAAGTAGCAAATCGGTTATAAAATCAAATCCTTTAATTATTTTCTGTGTAAATATTTCTATTTATTGGGAGAATGTCAAGGAAAATTATCAATATATAATTCACTGCCTGAATATTTGCTCAGATTATTGAATTGGCTAATCCAAATAAATATGTTAATTTTCAAAGTCTCTTGATGCTATTTATCCAATTAAAAAAATAAAACACTGATTATTATGATCCTTCAAGCTCAGTTATGATCATAAATATATCAGCCAGATCAGTGTACCATCAATTCAATCTTATTATTTAATCTTAAAAAGATGTTGTAAATTTGGCAAGAATTAATTCAGATAATGCTGATTCAATTGAAAAGTATATAAATGAAAACAGCACTAATAACCGGAATAACAGGACAAGACGGAGCTTACTTAAGTAAATTCCTGCTTGAAATGGATTATAAAGTAATAGGAATTACAAGGAACCTCCAATCCGGAAATTCTAATGGATTAAGTTTTCTTGGTGTTGAAAATGATGTTCAACTAGTTGAAGCAAATGTTTTTGATCTTTCAAATATTATCCGTTTGCTGGAAAAATTTAAACCTGATGAGTTCTACAATCTTGCAGCGCAAAGTTCTGTTGGATTATCATTCGAACAGCCAATTTGTAAGCTTGAGTATAATATTATTTCCGTTGTAAACACATCAATACAAAGAGATTAGGGATATGCACCCGAATACATAAAAGTAATGTGGAAGATGCTGAATTTACCCAAACCTAACGATTACATAATCTGCACCGGTGAAGCACATACTTTGCAGGAGTTTATTGATAAAGTATTCATTAAGCTTGGACTTGATCCTGAAAAGTTTGTAAAATTTGATAAAGCACTTTACCGTCCTGTTGAGCTTGAAGTAATTTACGGCAATCCTAAAAGAGCTAAAACTGAATTGGAATGGAATTACTCTTTGTCTTTTGATGAGTTAATTGATAAGCTTATTGAAGATGAAATAAAATATCAGGAAAGGTAGCTTACTCAAAATAAAATCTAATTATTTTAATATACTATATTACAGGTAAATTTAAAACACTCTCATGAAAATTTTCAAAATATTACTTCTAATAGCTCTAATCCTAATTACAAAGATTTCATTTTCCCAGGTTGAAAATGTACCTATCACTAATACTGTTTATACTTTTCTTAAGGAGATGAAAGTTAAAGGAATTCTTTCTTTTATTCGGGAAGATGATCCTGTTCTCTCCCGATTCGAAGTAAAAGAATTGCTCGAAAAAGTAAATACTCAAACAGAACAACTTAGCAATACTGAAACCAAACTTTTGAACAAATATAGGATCGAGTTTTCAGATACTGTTGATCCTGATTCATCAACACAATTATTTAATCCACAAAATAGAGTATTTACGGACCTTGATCAAATGGTAACCGATAAAGTAAAGTATTTGTACGCCTATCAGGAACCTGAAAATAATATTTATTTTGAAGGGCTTGGACATTTTTATCATGGACAGGATTTTTCACAGAATAAAGCTGTTAATTCCAATCTTTATGATATCGGTTTCAGAATTAGGGGAACTGTATTTAATCATTTAGGATATAACCTAACAGTAATTAAAGGTGCATCGAGCGGTGACAGATCTTTTGCCAAAATCATCGAACCCAGACTTGCTTCAAATTATAAATGGATTGATAACGTTGAAAATATTGATAGCTATGATTTTACATATGGTTATTTAAAATATTTAACACAGCCCTATAAGGATATGAATATCAGTTTTCAACTTGGCAGAGAAGATATAACTCTTGGTTATGGCTATGGAAGTAAGTTGGTTTTGTCTGGTGATAATCCGACAATGGATTTTATTAAATTTAATTTTGACTACGGTATTATAAGTATTTCCTCTTTACATGCGTCAACGACAGGGTATTTTAATGCTGACCGTGATCAAAATTATACTAAATATTTTGCACATAAGCATTTAAAATTAAAATTCGACAAGCTGTTTGATATCGGTATAGGTGAAATTATGATTTATTCCGGTAGAGGGATTGAACTTGGTTACATGACACCTGTTGCTTTTTATAAATTTATTGAAATGGGAATACAAGATAGAGACAATGGGAATTTGTATTTTGATCTTCAAACAAAGTTTATAAAAAATTTAGAACTTCAGGCAACTTTTCTTCTTGATGAGAATATATTGAGTAATCTTGGTGATCTAGAAAAATTTACAAATAAAACTGCTTACCAGGTTGGCGCATTTTGGTACGAACCTCTTACAATTAATGATCTTTCTTTAATATGTGAATACACAAGAATACGTCCATACGTTTATACACACTTTAATATAAAAAATAATTACACCGCTTTTGGTTCAAATCTCGGACATAGAATTGGCCCTAATGCGGATGAATTAATGATCAGAACTAACTATAATTTTAATGAGTGGATAAGAGTTACACTAGAATATCGTTATCAAAGAAAAGGGAATAACCTTTACGCTGATGATGGAACGCTGATAAAAAATGTTGGAGGAGATATTGCTCTGACGCATGGTTTCGCACTTACAACTGATCGCGCTTTTTTCTTGGATGGGGAAAAAGTTAACACTAATATTTTTAGTTTAGGATTTAGAATAGAACCAATTCGCGATTTTATTTTTGATATTTCTTATAACTATAATAAACTTGATAACACAACAAAAAATATTTCCTCAGAAATAAACTACGCACTATTTAAATTGACGATAGAGTATTAGGATTAGTTCGCTTTACTATATGGGTTTATTTTATCTAGATATCGATGTTTATTTTGAATAGTAATAAATAATTATAGTCCAATAATAAAATATTTTATAAATTTAATTAAAGATATATTTAATAAAGTAGAACAATAAATTGTATGACAGATAGAATTGAGAAAGAAATAAAATTCCATAATGAAAGATTTGCTAAAGATAGTCGGAAGCATTTAGATAAGTATTATGCTATCACTACTAATGCAAGAGATTTATTTATTACTAAAATAAAGAATAAAGTTGCTAATCAAAAAGTATTGGAATATGGTTGTGGAGAAGGCAGTTATTCATTTGAGTTAGCAAAATTAAAAGCTGACGTTTATGCCATAGATATTTCCGAAGTTGCTATTGAAAATGCCAAAAAACTTGCTAGTGAACTTAAGTTGAATGATTTTTTAGATTTCAAAGTAATGAATGCAGAGGAACTAGATTTTCCAGATAGTTTTTTTGATAAAATTTGTGGTAATTCAATTTTACATCACCTGGAGTTAAAGAAAGCACTTTTAGAACTGAACAGAGTTTTAAAGAATAAAGGCTCTGCAATTTTTATTGAACCACTTGGGCATAATCCTTTCATTAACCTATATCGATCCTTAACTAAGGACTTAAGGACCGAAGATGAACATCCTCTTAAAATTAGTGACTTGGATTTGTTTAAACAGTATTTTGAGCAAGTGACGGTGCACTATTTTAATTTAACTACCTTACTGGCAATACCATTTAGAAAATTCAGTTTTTTCAAAAATCTTTTATCGATGTTTAATAAACTTGATTCTTTTTTATTCAAATTTTCTTATATGCAAAAAAATGCCTGGATAATTCTTGTTGAATTATCAAATCCTAAAAAAATGAGTTAGATCAAATAGTATCATATGATACTAACTATAAATAGATCCCAAACTTTGTACTCTATTATTTATCTTATCCAATTTGATTAGCATTGTCATATCTTATCGAAAAATATTAACTTTGCATCAATATTTAACAATTAATCCAAGAGATTCTATCTAAATGGAAAATAACATCCAGCACCCTGAACCATGGATTTCCAACTTAATTTATGTCTTTTATAAGTGGAAAAAATTTGTATTTATCAATTTAATTTTAGTTATAGTTTTAAGTGTCGGTATTGTGTTGCTGCTGCCAAATCACTATAAATCTACCGCCACAATAATGATTCCCCCAGACAATCAGAGTGGACTTGGTGGATTGACAAGTTTATTGGGAGGCAAATCATCACTTGCTGCAGCAGGATCGAGGTTGTTTGGAGTATCCAATACTTCTGAAGATGTGATTCTCGGAATTCTCAACAGCCGATCAGCTTTAACAAATGTGATAAATAAATTCAACTTAAAAGAATACTATGAGATAGATGATGATAATATGGATAAAGTATTAAAAGCTTTTAGAAGTGATTTTATTTCAGATCCAAATGAATTCGGGATGATTGAATTCAGTATAATTAATAAAGATCCTCAACTAGCTGCAGAAATTGCAAATTATTTAGTTGAACTTGCTGATAGCTTGAATATCAGGTTTAATATTGAAAGAGCAAAAACAAATCGGGAGTTTATTGAAAAAAGATATTTGCAAAATCTTGATGATTTAAGAAAAGCAGAGGATTCGCTTTTTAATTTCCAGAAAAAATATGGTATCGTTGCAGTCCCTGAACAATTGGAAGTGACCGTAAAAGCTGCTGCTGAAATAGAAGCCCAGTTAATGAAAAAGGAAATTGAAGCTTATTTTCTAAAAGAACAATTTGGCGAAAATTCAATTCAGTATAATGGTGTTATGGCTGAAGTAAACATTCTAAAGCAAAAAGTACAGGAATTAAAAAATTCTACGGAGTTGGGCGCTAAATCCAATGTACTTTTTCCATTCAAACAAATGCCGAATATTTCAATCCAATACTTAAGAAATTTTCGTGAAGTCGAAATTCAGCAAACCATACTTGAAATTATTATGCCTATGTTTGAGCAGGCCAAAGTAGAAGAACAAAAAAGTATTCCAACCATCCTGCTTATCGATAAAGCAGTCCCGGCTCAACTAAAGTACAGTCCAAAGCGCGCAACTATTGTGTTAGGCTTTTTCTTTTTAGCCTTCTTTTTTCTAATTCCATTTGTGTTCTGGGCAGATAAATCAGTTAGCCGTAAAGAATTTTATAATCCACTTCAGGAAAAAGAAGCGAAATTCTTCAGGAAATTAGCAAACTTTTACAGATTAAAATTGTAATTGCGATTATGAGTGCTTTAATAGTATTTGCAGTCGCCCTCACAGGAATACTACTTAGTAAAGTACTATTTAAAAAATGGTTTAATCACCTTAGCCTTTATTGTGTAATTATGGGAGGCCTCATATTCTTTTATGAATTAAAACTGCTGCCATACCATGATATTATACCCCTTGCCTGGTTTTTTATAATAACTTCTTTCCTCTCTTATTTACTAGGTATTTTAACAATTATAGCAATTAAAAACTATACTGATAAAAAATCTCAAAACAACCAGCCGGAAATTAATCTACCAATTTTTCAGGATGGAGGTAAAGCTTTAAAATATTCTGTTATTTTCTTCAGTCTCATCGGACTTTTCGTGGCACTGCATCGCTGGTATATCTTGATTGGAATGTTCGGAAGTGTTGAAGCAGTTTTTATAAACGCTTATGCTGTTTACCGATTGAATGTTGAGGGTGAAATAAAAGAATTTATTCCCATTCTTCCATCATTTATATATGTGGGCGTATTTCTTGCGGGTGTGTACACTGCATATAAAGGCAAATTTTCTTTTCTTTCCTTCTTCCCGATACTTTGCATAGTGCTCAAAGAACTTACTTACTTTGGCAGAGGGGAAATGCTGTTTTCTGCTATGGAATTTATATTTGCATTTTTGCTCACCAGACATTTGCTTGGCGATAGATCGAGACAAAAATTTAAATTCTCAAGATTGAATGCGCTGCTCTCAATAATAATTTTGTCAGTTTTTTTACTCTCTGCTGCGTCTTTTGTTAGAGAATCAAGGGGTATTTCTGAAAAAATTCCAGGTGCCAGTCCTGAACTAAAATTGATACAAAATAATTTTTTTATTACACCATCCGTGTATTTTTACTTAAGTTGTGATGTGGGTGTTTTTAGTAAATATCTTGAAAAAGAAACAGAAGAAGCAAGATTCGGAGAGAATACTTTCAGAGGTGTCTATTTTCTATTATCTAAATTTAACTTGGCTGAAAAACCAAAATTTTTTCCAAAAGGATATTTCATTCCTATGTGGGCAAATTCAGGGAGTTATCTTCGTGATATACACTCTGACTTTGGTTCAACCGGCGTATATTTATTTAATTTTTTACTTGGTTTGGTCATTACAATTCTTTGGTTTAGATTTTATGAAAAACAAAGTTTTATTATACTGGTAATTTTAGTATATCTGTTCATAATTATTGGTTTCTCATTTCTTGTAATAGCTACAAGATATAATCAGTGGTGGATGAGTCAGGTTTTAATACTAATGTGTCTGCCTGTTTTACAAAAAATAGCTGGAACAAAACAGAATTTGAAATCAGAGAAAAATCTTAACAGAATTAATAGTTTTATCTAAAACATAATATTGGATTATTTTAGTATAGTAGTTAAAGTTTTAAGAAAGTAAGTTTTGCAAGATTCATATCCTAAACGATTAACTCGAAATATTTTTTCTCAAACGTTGGGTCAAATAATTTCACTCTTTATTAATCTTATTGCCATTGCTTTAGCCGCTCGAAATCTGGGAGTTGAAAATTTTGGGCTTTTCAATTATCTCCTAGCGATTATTGTTATGGTTACAAAATTAGTTGATCTTGGAATTGCTCCAAATATTTTTAGAGAATATTCCATTAAAAAAGCACTGGAACTTATTAATGCAGGAATTTTGTTAAGAGTTTTTGCATTTTTAATTATTTCAATTTTGATCAATGTGTTTTTTTTCTTATCCAACACAGATGATCGTGAAATAATTTTGTCAAATATTCTTTTAGTAAATCTAATAATATCCTCCAAAGGTTTTCTAAGAGAACTGCTAGAAATACCTTTTAAAGTTGATCTAAAAGTTCATTTACCAATTACTGTAATGTTGATGGATAACATTCTTTTTCTTCTTTTAGTTTATATGATGCCTTTTGTTAATGGTGGGATGATTTATTTTGCAACGGTATATACGTTATCAAATTTACCCGGATTTTTTGTGATGATATATTTAATTAACAAAAGCTATAATTATAAGTTTGGAACAAAATTTACTTCTACTAGCTGGCTGGTAAAGAATTCTTTACCATTATTTATTTATACTCTTTTTAACACTATTTTTTATAACATTGATCTACTCTTATTAAAAAAAATAGATTCAGTTTACTCTGCTGGTATTTATTCTGCTGCCGCACGAATTATCATGCCAATGTTAATAATACCTATTGCGTTTATTCATTCTGTATTCCCTAAAATATCGACCGATTATCATAATTCAGTTTCAAGTAATTTTATGATAATAAAGTTCTTATTCAAAACTCTATACTTATTTTCGTTTACTCTAGCAATCGTAACAACATTCAAATCTACTGAGATAGTTAGTTTTATATATGGATCTAGTTTTAGTTCTTCGGCTAGTTCACTGTCTATACTATTATGGGCACAGCTTTTTTTATTTAATAGTTTTTTGGTAATTAATTTATTAGTTGCATATAATAAGCAAGGAAGTTTGTACTTGTTTTCAATTTCAATTTTAGTTTTAAATATAATTTTGAATTTTATATTAATTCCCGAATATTCTTTTATAGGTGCAGCATATTCTAAGTTATTCAGTAATTTATTAGGATTTTTAATCACATCGATCGTATTATATAATTTAGACAGAACAATATATTTAAATGAAAAAGGTTTACTTCTTTTCAGTATGCTTACAGCGGTCTCATGTTATTTATTATCTTTTTTAAGTTTGCCTCTCTATTTAATTACAGCTAGTCTATTTCTGATACTATTTATAATTTATATTAAATTTTATAATTCTACTGAAATTAAATTCTTACTGAAATTAATTAATAAAGAAAAATGGTATGGAAGAGGAATATTTTTTAATTATTCGGAATAAAATATGACCAGCAAATGCATCATTTGTGGCAACACAGATTCCAAAATTATTTTTAATAACTATCCTGGATACATGAAGGGAACTTCATTCAATATTTATAAATGTAAATTTTGCAATTCTCATTTTATCAATAATGAAATGGATATGAAGTTTATATATGATATTATTTATTCAAGTACCAATACTTATGGTTATGATAGATACTTTAATTATGCAAAAAAGGTTAAAAAAATAAATAATCCTCTGAAATATTTAGCATACCAAGAATCCAATTATTACCCAGTATACAATTTTATAAGAGATAAAAATCAATTAAAAATACTGGAGGTAGGGTGTGGGTATGGATATTTAAGTTATGCGTTACACAAAACTGGGCATAACATTACAGCGATAGATATTGCAACTGGAGCTATAAGTTTTGCAAGACAGAACTTCGGTAATTATTTTCATCAAACAGATCTAAATAGTTTTTCGCAGCAAAATAGTGAAAAATATGATTTAATTATTGCGACTGAAGTAATTGAACATCTTGAAAATCCAAACGATTTCATAAAAACAAGTGCAAATTTATTAGCTCCAGGAGGTAGTATATTATTAACAACACCAGATAAGGACTATTCGGATTCAAGCGCGATCTGGCAAACTGATTTACCACCAGTACATCTATCTTGGATTGGGAAGTCAGGCATAAAGGCTCTTGCAAAGAAAAATAATATGGAAGTTCATTTCGTAAACTTTTCAAAATATTATTCGAAGTATGAAAATAGATTAGTAAAATATTTTGTTTATCGAAAAGAAAGAATTGAAAGTCCGATTCTTGATGAGAACGGATCCCCCATAATTAAAAAACCTGCTTCTTCGGTTCATCAAGTAGTTTCCAAAATAGTTCATAAAATTCCACTTATACGATTTTTATGTAATATTTTATACAATTTATTTAATGGATCCGAAATTACACTCGGGGTTATTTTGCAAAAAGCAAATAATGCTTAAGCTGAAAAGATTAGTTCCGTAAAGTACTAATATGGAAAAACATATGATTCTCTCAATAATTATCGTTAATTACAATCTTGCTAAAGAAATAGAGAATTGTATAAATAGTTTATTAGCAACCTTAGCAAATGCAGATGGAATAAGATATGAAATTATTGTCGTCGATAATGATTCGCCAGATCGACAGCTTCCTCAAATTGAAAAACAATTTCCTCAAGACTTTATTAAGTTCATTTATTCAGAAACCAATTTGGGATTTGGGAAGGGATGTAATCTGGGCTTTTCAAATTCCGCTGGAAGTTACATCTGCTTTCTGAATCCTGATACGATTGTTCAGGAAAATATTTTTACACCTCTGATCAACTTGTTAAAGGCAGATGAGTCTGTTGGAATAATAGCTCCGCAACAACAAGTTAGAAAACCTTTTTTTGATTTTTCAGCCGGTTATAGCCCTAAGATAACATTTGAATTTTTTAACTTATTCGGTTTAGGTGTTTTTCTTGAAGGAATGTTAATGCATTTTAAGGTGAAAAGAAAATCATCACCGGTAGAAGTCAATTGGATTCTTGGAGCCTGTATTGTTATCAGATCTAAGTTATTTAATTCTCTTAACGGCTTTGACGAAGATTATTTTATGTTCTCAGAAGAAGTGGATTTATGCAGAAGAGCAAAAAATAAAGGATTTAAAATTTTATATTTGCCTCACCATAAAATTCATCATATTGGAAGTGTATCTGGAAAGAAGGATTATGCTCTGTATACTATCAGAAGTTATTCCAGTAAATACATATATATAAACAAACATTTTAATTCACTCTCGAAGGGGATATACAAAACCCTGCTATACTTACAAATGTTCAGTCAAATATTTATCTGGACAGTCCTCTTTCCCTTTAAGACACAAAAGGCTAAGCAGAAATTGAATGCTTTCACATATTTGTTAAAACACAGATTCCGGTATAACCCGAATTAGCAGTGCTGTATAAAATGAATAATTGTTCCTCCAAATCGAAAAAGTCATTATCTTAATGTTCAAAGTTTTGCTAATTAATTATTTTTCTTTGAAAGGTAAATAACAAAGTAAATGAAAATCGGTATTGATGCCAGACTTTTAGAAAGAAGAATAACCGGTATAGGTAGAGTATTAATTACTCTATTAAACGACATTCCTAAATTTGATAGTAAAAATAATTACTTTCTTTTTACTTATAGCCCTGTTGATTTTAACAGTAGTTTTTATACGAATATAAAAACCATTAAAAGTATCCTTCCACAAAAACTTTTTGCACCAATTTGGAGTAATTTTATACTTCCATATTATCTAAAAAAGAATAAGATGGATATACTGTTTTCTGTTAATCAGATTATTCCGCTGATAAAGGTAAAAGGATGTAAATATATTTCAATTGTACATGATGTTATATATAAAGCAGATCCAAATTTTCTGCCTTTTATTTACAGGAAATACCTTCAGTTCTTTGCATATTTTTCTATACACATAAGTGATTCTATCATCACAGACTCTGAATATTCTAAAAAAGATATTCTTAAACATTATAAAGTTGATGAAAAAAAAATTAAAGTAATTCTTCCTGCAGCTAAGAAGGATTTTCATCCGATCGATCTTGGTAAAGAGGAGATAAATGAGATAAAAAGTAAGTATAATTTGCCAGAATATATTGTGCTATACGTTGGAATGATTGAAAACAGAAAAAATATTCCGGGTATACTTAAAGTTGCCGATTTAATTAAGGAAAAAAGATCTGATGTTGGATTTGTTCTAATTGGAAAAAAAGGTTATGGTGGTAAAGCAATTTTAAAAGAGGTTGCAAAGCGCACGAATGCATTTCACCTGACTAATATTGATGACGGGCTTCTTAAAAAATTCTATAATTTAGCAGATGTATTTTTATTTCCTTCTAAATATGAGGGTTTTGGTTATCCACCATTAGAAGCCATGCAAAGTGGACTGCCCGTAATTTCTGCAAACAACACTTCGTTAAAAGAAATTGTAGGTGATGGCGGAATAATGCACAATTTTGACGATTACAATTCAATGGCAGATGATATCATCCGCTTATTAGAAGATAGTGAATACCGTTCAGAATTAATAAAAAGAGGATTTCAACAAGCAAAGAAATTTAATAGCGACTCCACGGTTACAGAATTTTTAACTGTTTTTAATTCATTTGAAAATAAAAAATATTTCCGTACGAATTTTAAAATATGACTAAAGTTGATATCAGCATTGTTTTCATCTCCTGGAAAATGAAAGATCTTCTGCAAAGGTGTCTGGAAACATTATTCAAATACACTTCTGGAATTAATTTCGAAGTAATAGTTGTTGACAATAATTCTCAGGACGGTACTTCTGAGATGATTGAAAAAGACTTTCCTCAGGTTAAGCTGATTAAAAATCCGAAGAACCGTGGTGTGGCACCCGCGCGTAATCAGGGAATAAAAGAAACTGCAGGTAAGTATATACTCATTCTTGATGCTGATATGGAACTGGTTGAAAATTCTATCCTAAAATTATATGAGTTTATGGAGTCAAAACCTGAAGCTGGTTTGGTAGGAAGCAAACTCGTTGATACCGATGGTCAGTTACAGTTTTCCTGTAAACGGTTTCCTAATTTTCTTGCCTTCCTTTTCAGAAGACTTGAGCATTTTGATCTGATAAAGAATTCTAAAACACTTCGTTATCATACAATGCAGGACTGTGATCATAAGGAAATAAAAGAGGTTGATTATCTCATCGGTGCTTGTCAATTTTTCAGAAGGGAAGTTATTGATAAAATAGGTTTATATGACGACAAAATATTTTATGGACCGGAAGATATTGATTTTTGCTTACGTATCTGGAAAGCGGGCTGGAAGGTCTTTTATTTTCCGCACACACATATTATACATCACGAACAACGAATTACTAAGAAAAAGTTTCTATCTAAAATATCATACAAGCATCTTCTCGGAATTTTTTATATCTATAGAAAATATAAATTCAGACTTAAGGTATAAAATAGTTCTATGTCCAAATCCACAGAAAAAATACTAATACTTTTTACAGATTTTATTACTATTAACTTAGCTCTGGCTATTTTTTTTCTGTTAAGGGTTGAGTCGGGACTTTTTGAACTCGTTATTATGCCCGAGTTCTTCCTGCCTATGTTTGCAATTTATTTGTATTGGCTTCTGATCTTTACATTTGTAGGTATGTACCGTACCTGGTTTGCCGCATCACGGTTTGATGAACTCTCCACTCTTTTCAAAGCAACCTTTGTTGGAATATTTATTTTATTCTTCGTAATATTTTTAGATGATTACATAAGCGGTGTGGCTTCATCAACAAGAATACTGATTTTTATTTATTGGGGACTTCTGTTGGTTCTTGTCGGCAGCGGAAGAATGATAATCAGAAGTGTGCAGCGTAGTTTACTTATCAAAGGTATTGGCAGACGTTGTGCATTGATTATCGGATTTAATGAAAAAGCTTTTGAAGTATTCGATACTCTTGAACAGCATCGTGGATTAGGAATAGATGCTGAAGCTTTTGTTGCAGTTAATACCGATAGTACCGGCAAAGATTATAAAGGTATTAAAGCTGAAGGTTCAATTGAAAATCTTGAAGAGCTTATAAGTAAATACAATGTTCAGGAAATAATAATTGCTCTTGATAAAGAAAATCACGATGTTCTGGTTGAAGTGATATCCAAAACTGAAGGGAGGGGCATCAAGCTAAAAATTGTACCTGATCTTTATGAAATATTAAGCGGACAGGCACGCACCAGTCAGATTTACGGTATGCCGCTGATAGATATTATGCCTGAGCTTATGCCTGAATGGGAGAAAAAACTAAAACGATTATTGGATATTTTAATTTCATTTATTCTTCTTGTTATAAGTTTACCGGTTGTTATAATATCTGCAATAGCAATTAAACTTGACAGTAAAGGTCCGGTTTTCTTCAAACAGGAACGAAGCGGTATGAACGGTAAATCATTTAAGATGGTAAAATTCAGATCTATGTTTCAGGATGCAGAAAAACATACCGGGCCAGTCTGGTCGCAAAAAGATGATCCGCGTATTACCAGAAGTGGAAAGATACTCCGCAAATTAAGAATTGATGAAATTCCTCAGATGTATAATGTTCTTAAAGGAGAAATGAGTTTGGTTGGTCCAAGACCGGAGAGACCATTTTTTGTTGAAAAACTTTCCGAACAAATTCCTTATTATAAAAGAAGATTAAAAGTGCGTCCCGGCATTACAGGCTGGGCACAGGTAAAACATAAATATGATGAATCAATTGAAGATGTAAAAATAAAACTCCGCTATGATCTGTTTTATATTGAAAATATGTCTATCCGGATGGATATGAAAATTCTTTTCAGGACTATATTTGTAGTAATATTTGGTAAGGGGCATTATAATTAGCTTCAATAGGCAGTCATTAGTCATTCGATAGTCATTAGTTGTCATTTTATTATCAACTAATGTAATTCATATTTTTATTCGCATAAAATAAATGGAGGTTTTATGAAATTGGAAGAATTAAGAGTTTATCAGCTCTCGATGAGTATAGCTGAGGAAATTTGGAACATCGTAATTAATTGGGATTATTTTGCAAAAGAAACTATCGGCAAACAGCTAGTGAAATCGGCTGATTCTGTAGCTGCTAATTTGAGCGAGGGTTACGGAAGATTCTTTTATAAAGAGTCCAAACAATTTTGTTACTATTCCAGAGGATCGCTATTCGAGACAAAAACCTGGTTAACAAAAGCTTCGAATAGAGGTTTAATAAAATCAGAAGAATTTGATAACTTTTTGAATCAGATAAACAACATTGGTGTGAAATTAAACAACTACATTAACTCGATTGGTAAAAAGAGTCCATTGTGGGATAAGATACAATTGAATGACAGTAACAAAAATGACAGCGAAGCTAAATGACCATCATTAACTTTTTTTATAAAAGGTAAGCAAGTATATGCCCGATTACAAAACACTCGTAATAATACCAACGTACAATGAGATGGATAACATTCCAAAGCTCCTTCCTATTGTATTATCCAAGGATGACTCTATAAACATTCTTATAGTTGATGATAATTCAAAGGATGGGACTGCTCAGTATGTAATTGAACAGCAGAAATCTAATCCGCGGCTTCATTTATTGCAAAGAGAAAAAAAACTTGGATTGGGAACAGCATACATAGCAGGCTTTAGATATGCTTTAGCTAACGGGTATGATTTTATTTTTGAAATGGATGCAGATTTTTCGCACAATCCTGATGAAATTCCTAATTTCCTCAATGCCATAAAAGAAAATGATCTTGTCCTCGGCAGCAGATATATTGACGGTGTTCGGGTTCTTAACTGGCCTATGAGAAGATTATTGTTAAGTTTTTTTGCAAGTGTATATACTCGTATTATTACCGGTATGCCTGTAAGAGATGCAACCGGCGGATTCAAATGTTTCAGAAGAAAAGTACTTGAGAGTATTGATCTTGATAAAGTTCAGTCAAACGGATATTCATTTCAGATCGAGATGACATTTAAAGCTTACAAAAAAGGTTTTAAGATTAAAGAAATACCTATTGTATTTATGGATCGTGTAAAAGGCACATCTAAAATGTCGAAAAAAATTGTTTACGAAGCAGTATTTATGGTTTGGAAGCTTCGTTTGAGAAGCATCTTCGGAATTCTCTAAGGTATGCAAGTGGATCTTTCCATTATAATAGTTAATTACAACGTTAAAGTATTTCTACAGAATCTTCTGGATTCTATAAATAAAGCATCAGCAAACCTTCAGACAGAAATTATAATTCTTGATAACGCATCCGATGACGGAAGCGTTGAATTCCTTCGCGAAAAGTATCCTTCTGTAAAATTAATTATCAATAAAACCAATCTTGGTTTTGGTAAAGCAAATAATCTTGCATTAAAAGAAGCTCAGGGTAAATTTATTCTGCTACTTAATCCTGATACAATTGTTGCTGAAGATACTTTCATAAAAATGATTGAGTTTTTTAATCAAACACCTGAAGCAGGATTGGCGGGATGTAAAATTCTTAATCCCGATGGCACACTTCAATTACCTTGCAGAAGAAGTTTTCCCGGTCCTTGGACTTCATTCACAAAAGTAACAGGATTGAGCACATTATTCCCTAAAAGCAAAATATTTGCCCGGTACAATCTCACTTTCCTTGATGAAAATCAAACCTACGAAGTGGATGCAATTTCCGGTTCATTTATGATGATGAGAAAAGAAGTATATGATAAAGTCGGCGGATTTGATGAACAGTTCTTTATGTATGGAGAGGATCTGGATTTATGTTATAGAATTCAAAAAGCAGGGTACAAAGTTTATTATGTTCATTCAACACAGATAATACATTACAAGGGTGAAAGCACTAAACGAAGCAGTATAGATGAAACAAAAGTTTTTTACAATGCAATGCACTTATTTGTTAAGAAGCATCTGTCTTCTTCTTTCCTTGTGGAAATAATTCTGCAATCAGCAATAATTGTAAGAAGATTTTTTGCTTACATTGGTAAAATAAAACTTGCTTTAGCTGCAATGCTGATTGATTTACTTTTGTTTATAGGCGCTCTCTTAATTGGAGAGTATCTGGTTAAAACACATTCTGACTGGGCAGGATTTCCTCCTTTTGCAGTGCCGGTGGTATATATTGTGCCTGCATTGCTATATATTTTTATTTCTGCTCTTTCCGGATCATACAGAAAAGATTCTCTTTCTGTTATGAAGAACCTCATAGGCACCTTTATAAGCTTGCTTGTTCTTACTTCGTTAACCTTCTTCTTCAAGCAATATGCTTTCAGTCGTGCAGTGGTTTTATTAACCTATCTGATTTTATTTGTTACCCTGCCGTTGTGGAGAATAATTGCAAAACTTTTCTTTAATGTTGGATTGGGCAAGGATGAATTCAAACAACTCAGATCAATTGTAGTTGGTACAGATGAAACTGCAGTGAACCTGGCTAAAAAGTTAAAAGAGAAGAAAACCAATATTTATTCTGTTGTTGGGCTGATTGGCTTTTCCAATAAAGATGTTGGTCAGCAACTAAACGGATTTGAAGTCATTGGTACAGATGTCAATATTGCAAAGGTAATTAAAGAGCACGCTGTTGATGAAGTTATTTTTTCTTCAGCTCAGCTGACTTATAATAAAATGATAGAAATTGTATCTTCAAACCAGGATAAGAACGTTGAGTTTAAGATAGTCGGCAGTAATCTTGATTTTATTGTAGGAAAAACAGCAGTTACATTACTAGATGATCTTCCGATTTTTGAACTTAACTATAATATTGCAAGTCCGGTTCACAGATTAATCAAACGGAGTTTTGATTTAGTTGTTTCAACGGCAGTTTTGTTTTTGATATATCCTTTCATATTTTTCAAAGTAAAACTTAGCAGAAAGAAAAACGATTTTTCACAATTCATTTTAAGTGTTCCTAAAGTATTTGCTGGTACGCAAAGTTTTGTAGGACCGGGAACTGTGAATAATGAAAAATCATCTTTTATGGGTAAAAATGGTTTGACAGGTTTCTGGTATACTGAACCCGGTGATAACGCTGAAGAGGAAAGACAAAATATTTTTTATGCTAAAAATCAGAATATATGGCTCGATCTGGAAATACTCGGTAAATCTTTAATTAAGATGTGGAGAAAATAAATACTATGGCAAAAACAATACTAGATTTTGAAAAACCTATCGTTGAGCTCGAAGCTAAGCTCGAGGAAATGAAAAAATACTCCGATAATCTTGATATTGAAAAAGAGATTATCAGGATTGAAGGAAAAGTTAAACAGTTAAAAGAGGAATTGTTTAAAGACCTTTCCAGATGGCAGCGCGTTCAGCTTGCACGGCATCCCGACAGGCCATTCACTCTCGATCATATTCTGGCAATGACAGAAACTTTTGTTGAACTCCACGGCGACAGACTCTTCAAGGATGATAAAGCAATAGTTGGCGGACTTGCTCAATTAGGTAATCATAAAGTTGTTATCATCGGACATCAAAAGGGCCGTGATACAAAATCAAATCTTTATAGAAACTTTGGTATGCCCAATCCGGAGGGTTATAGAAAAGCACTTCGATTGATGAAGCTCGCAGAAAAATTTAATAAACCTGTGATCACTTTACTCGATACTCCGGGTGCATTTCCGGGACTTGAAGCTGAAGAACGCGGTCAGGCGGAAGCAATTGCAAGAAATCTTTTTGAAATGAGTCGGCTTCGGGTTCCTATAATTGTTGTAATAATTGGTGAAGGAGCTAGCGGCGGTGCACTCGGTATTGGTGTCGGCGATAGAATTCTTATGCTTGAAAATTGCTGGTACTCAGTTATATCGCCTGAATCCTGTTCAAGTATTTTATGGCGAAGCTGGGAATATAAAGAACAGGCTGCAGAAGCATTAAAATTAACTGCACCGGATCTTCTTGAACAAAAAATAATTGATCGTATTGTACCTGAACCAATGGGCGGTGCACATAAAGATCATAAACAAGCAGCAGAAATTCTGAAAAATATTTTAATTGAAGAACTTAATGAGTTAGTTAAAATTAAACCCGATAAATTGATTTCAAACCGCCTGGAAAAATTCGGTGCAATGGGTGCTTTTGTAGAGTAATTTATTTGATTGAAGAACTGAATGAATTTTACTTTAGATAAAAAAGTAATAAATAAAGTCAAACTCAAAGACAAAAAAAATGATCTGTCTTTTTGGCTATCAACGCCCTACTCCTTTCGGCTCGAGGCTGTTGAGAAAATAAGGCAGGAATACAACAATTGGAAATATGGTACTGAACAAGGATTTCAGAGAGTTTATAGAGTTATTAAATCAAAACGATGTTAAATATTTAATTGTCGGCGGGTATGCAGTTGCTGTTCATGGATATCCCCGCTATACAAAAGATATTGACATATGGATTTTTACGGATGAATCAAATCTTAAAAAAATAGTTAAAGCGATAAATGATTTTGGATTTAAATCATCTAACATAAAAGTTGCCGACCTTAAAGAATCCGGTACAGTAGTGCAACTTGGGTTGCCCCCTAATAGAATTGATTTGATAACTGATGTTGATGGTGTTGATTTTGATGATTGTTACAATAATAAATTTGAAATAATTTCCAATGGATTAAAAATGAACTTCATCGGTTTAGAACATCTTAAAAAAAATAAAAAAGCTTCAGGAAGATATCAGGATCTTGCTGATTTAGAGAATCTTGAATAATAATCGCCAAAAAATCCTAAATGCCTGACTTGTTCTTAATTATTTTAATATAACATCTCAAAACCATAGTTCATTCTTATGCTCAAGCACACCACAGAAATTCGTGTTCGTTACGGGGATACCGACCAAATGAAATTTGCTTATCACGGCAGATATCTTGATTATTTTGAAATCGGCAGAAGTGAAATGATGCGTGATAACGGACTTCCTTACAAAGCAGTTGAAGAAGCGGGTTATCATATGCCTGTCATCGAAACTATGATAAAATTTAAAAATCCAGCTTTTTATGATGAAGTTTTAGTGATTGAATCCAGAGTTGAGAAACTTCCCTTACTCAAAGTACGTATTGATCATACAATAACAAGTAAAGAACGCGAAGTGGTTATTTGCGAAGGATACATTGAATTGGTTTTTGTAGATCCTAAGCTTGGCAAACCGGTAAGAGCACCGGAGTTTTTCCTTAATGTTGTTAAAAAATACTTCAATTAAAAGTTAAAAATCCAATCTGCCTATGGTGGACAAAATTCAAAGGTTGATGTCACCAAAATGTAGTATTTGGAAATCGATTTTTTTACTTTTGACTTAAAAAACAATGTTCGATAAACTTAAAGAACTGACAAAAGATACTGCCATTTACGGCATCAGCACTATGATAGGAAGGTTCCTGAACTTCATTCTTGTACCTTTCTATACAAATATCTTTTCTCCCGGTGATTACGGAATTGTTATTCTTGTTTATTCTTACATCGCCATTCTTAATATATTTTTCATTTACGGAATGGATGCTGCCTTTCTCAAATATGCAGCCTTCAAAGATATCGGCGATGATAAAGATAACTTTTCAACTCCATATATATCAGTTTTTATCACTTCCGTTTTCTTTTCAGGATTGATAATCCTTCTAAATAACACTATCACTCAATCGATCGGAGTGCCGTTAAATTATTCCTCAATAATTATTCTTTCATCAGTAATAATATTTGTTGACGCTAATGCTGTCATTCCTTTTCTTAAACTTCGGCTCGAACGAAAAGCAAAACAGTTTGCCGCTATCAAAGTAGCAAATATCCTTCTTAATATTTTACTGAATGTTGTTTTAATTGTTGGAATGGGATGGGGAATAGAAGCTATTTTTATCAGCAATCTTACAGCATCATTATTATCGCTGGTATTAGTTTCGCCTACAGTGATACGTTTCTTTAAACTCAGTTTTCACAAAGTGTTATTTAAAAGACTATTAAAATTTGGAATCCCTTACTTACCAGCCGGAATTGCTATAATGCTTGTTCAGGTTGTTGACGTTCCCATCCTTGAAAAACTTACCGATCTTGATACTGTCGGTATTTACAAAGCCAACTACAAGCTTGGTATTTTTATGATGTTGTTTGTAAATATGTTTCAATATGCATGGCAGCCGTTTTTCCTGCAGAATGCAAAAGAAGAAAATGCGAAACAGATGTTTTCTAAAGTGATGACATATTTTTCTATTGTCGGTTTCACAATGCTTATAACCCTTTCTCTTTTTATTGATGATATTGTCAAAATAAATTTTGGCGGGTTCAGTATAATCGGATCTCAATATTGGAGCGGACTTGAAATAGTACCGATTATTCTTCTTGGTTATTTATTTAACGGATTTTTTGTCGTTTTTTCAGCTGGAATTTATATTGAAGAAAAAAGCATCTACGCCCCGATAGTTGCCGGTGCAGGAGCTGTAACAAATATTATTTCCAATCTCCTCCTTATTCCGGCATTTGGAATTATGGGTGCTGCCTTCGCAACCCTTATCAGTTATGGAGTTATGGCTTTTGGATATTTTTTAGTAACGCAGAAATATTATAAGATTGACTATGAATTCACGAGATTGATGAAATTATTCGTTCTGGTTTTATTTATCGGAGCATCCTATTACTTTCTGCGAAGCACTGATGAACTGAACCTGTTTGTAAAACTAGCAATGTTAATTGTTTATGTTTCTATACTTTTTAAGTTTATAATAGACCCAACTGA
>Ga0209498_1000294_pt1 | contig 30822 bp, 24 predicted proteins | sample WalLakDeSediment_FD_184131 | JGI IMG/M metagenome (GOLD analysis project Ga0209498, IMG submission 184131) | Lake sediment microbial communities from Walker lake, Nevada to study Microbial Dark Matter (Phase II) - Walker Lake 11/02/13 Deep... | ecosystem: Environmental > Aquatic > Freshwater >...
CGCTCAATACCTTGATGGTGTAAGCAAAGGTTTGACGGTATCTGCCTTCAAAAGAATATCTATAGGATAATTTACTTCAGGTTGTAAAATATAAAAGCTGACATCGAAAGGTGTCAGCTTTTTTTTATCCTTTGAGGTTTTCCAAACCTCGAAGGTATCTAACCAAAATGTTTTAGCGGATTTTCCAATTGATTGAAAAACAGTGCAGAAATGTATCTTCGAAAAAGTAATCCATGGTGTAACCAAAGCTCATAACTTCTGAGATAATTCGATTTTGATAACGAAGTGACAGCTGGAGTGAGGCCTCCGATCTTACACTTCTGTAGATGGTCTCCGAAACAATAATTCCATTTATCGTAGTTCTATCGAATCCTACTACCTTCCTGCCTCTGGCCAAGGAACCACCGGCACCGATCCATAGTCTTTCCTTTTCGGATTGTAAGACCTGTCGCTCAAGACCTGCCTGAAGTCTGAAATTTCGGTCATACCAAAATAATAATGCATTGTTCCGGGTCAATGAAGGGCTTGTGGTCTCAAACCCTAACAAAACATATGGTTGTAATTGCTTCCATTGGAAATTTGGTCTGATGCCAAGATGCGTCCCGAAGCCCATTCCTTTGCTTGGTTCAGAAGTGAAATCCTGAACAGAATTGAGGGACGTCCGAATGAATATTTCTGATTTATCTTGGCCGAAACTTTTGGATATGGAGATACAAATCGAAAAAATTAAAATAAGTTTTTTCATAAAGAAATTAAATTTAACCTGAAAGTCAATCTATCAAGACTCCTAATAAACTCCTGACCAAAGTTTGACAGCTCAAAGAATATAGCCTTGGAATAGAATAATTGCGATAAATATATCTTGAAAATTTATAAAATAATACAAATTTAGTTAATTCTTTTTCAGAGAAATCTGTTTAACTAATACACCGGGGTACTAAAAATTTTATGCTATTAAAAAATGGGATCAGTTGAGGTCTTTTCTTAGGGCAGTTGCTATGATTTCATGATGGTCAAATGCCAGATCCGGAAGTTGGACCATTTTTTTCATTTGAGTTCCCTTTTATTTTCCCAAGGTGGCATTGTTTATTTTTTAATTTAACCTGTAAGCTAATCCAAGAAAATTTCTATTGATTCAAAAAAAATATACGAATTGAGTCCGCAGAAAAATAGTGCTGGCAATAGTTCCAAAAAACCATCCCCTACTCTTAACCTGATCCCAACTCCTAAAAGCATCAGCAAGGCCAGCCCCCCCGATGATATCAATAAAATAAAATTAAACTTAAGGCCAACAAGTAACCCTAAACCACCTAAAACCTCAAGAATTGCGGTAAGTGTTCCGAATTTCTTCAATCCAAAACGTATAAATTCGCTTTTCATTTTAGGGGATGTAAAATAAGCTATACCATAAATCAAAAAAGAAATACTCGAAAATAGCACTAAAACATCCAATAATTCCATCAAGCAAAGATATTGAGGGAAACCGCCGCTATGAAGAGGCACAAAATCAAAAGGAACAATGAGGGCATACGTTTCTGCCAGGGATTATTTACCTTGAAGTGAAAATACTGAGCACTGACCATCAGGAAAGCCATGAATAGCGCTGGAATAAGAACAAGTGAAGGATACCATATACCTGCAACAAGTAGGGTTGCCAAAGCTATCTTAGCAGAACCTACGGCCGAACGCATAAAAGTACTCAAGCCATATTCTTTAAACTCTTTTACAATATTGTCGAAACGAAAAACCCAGACTATAACAATTGAGATTGCCACTACGAGTTGCGCGATTATAGATAGATTTGTTATCATGTTTTTTAGCCTTTATTGAATAGATCCACAATGTAAACTTGATTCTTGTAAGAAAGCCTCCCACAACAAATATCACAAGTTATGCTTTCAAGATAAAGGAAAAAGTGAGACATATCTACTACTAAGGGATTATTTTATCCAATCCGGTTTTGTTGTAATCACCTCTGCCTGTAGTTGATTGAGTAAATTATATAATCCGAAGTAGGTTCTGTTGATATATAATCCATGACGCGATCCTCTGGCCTGTCTGGATTTTCGGAACATTTTATCATTGGAAATTCTATCTCCCAATTGAAATATTTCATTAAAGAAATCATCATCAGCGAAGTCAAATTTGTCCACATGAAAAGGTTTTCCCAATAGGGAAATCATTTCGGTGAAGATTGCTTTAAAAAAGGTCTTTTCAACCTCAGTGTCTTTATCAGAAATAAATTCCAAATTATAGAAAATTTGATCCAGATCTTTTTGATTGATCAACAGTTCCTTTTTGATCAGTGCGAAATAGCCTTGGTAAAAATCCTCTGGGATAACCTTCACGCAGCCAAAATCAATGATACCCAATTGATCTCCTTCCTGAATGATGAAATTTCCCGGATGGGGATCTGCATGTACTTGCTTAAGGTTATGTACCTGATGATGGTAAAAATTCCAAAGTGCCTGACCAATCTGGTTTCTGGACTCCTGTGAAGGATTGGTATCCATCCATTCTTTGATGTGTTTTCCCGAAATCCAATCCATAGATATGATTCTATCTGCACTCAGTTCATCATAATAAATCGGAAATTTAAGATTTGGAATATGTCTACATGCCTCAGATATCTCTCTGGACCGCTCTACTTCCAACAAATAATCTGTCTCTTCAATCAAACGCTCCTCAACCTCACCCATATAGTGGTCAAGTTCTATTTCATTCATATTGAGTAATCGAAGTGCAAAAGGCCTCACGAGTCTAAGATCCGATGTTACTGAATCTGCCACTCCAGGATACTGGATTTTAATGGCTAATTTCTTTCCATCCTTGGTAGCCTGATGTACCTGACCGATAGATGCCGCATTGACAGCAGATCGGGTAAACGTATCGAACATCTGATCCGGCGATTTTCCAAAACTCTTCTGAAAGGTCTTCACCACCAAAGGATAGGACAATGGCGGTGCGGAATATTGGGCCATGGTAAATTTGTCCTGGTAAGCTCTTGGCAGCAAATTTTTGTCCATGGACATCATTTGGGCTATTTTCAAAGCCGATCCCTTCATCTGACTCAATGAATTGTAAATGTCAGATGCATTGTCGGTATGAAGCTGTTCATTGGTCATGGAAGGATTTACAACCTTTTTGGCGTAATGCTTCATGTAATTGCCACCAACTTTTGCACCGGTACTGATGAATTTGGCAGCCCGCTGAACTTTGGATACAGGGATACTCTGCTGCTCTTTGATTTTGTTACTCATTAAAATGGTTATTTATTCTGGTACAAAAATTTGGCAAAATCGATAAAGGTGTCAAAGGCACTTTTACCCATAAGGTCAAAGGCCAAATTAACTGACTTTTCTATGGCTGCATCTGTTTTTTCAAAGGCCGGAGAACTGTCATTCAACCAAAATTGAAAAACAAACCAAACCTGAAGCCAAAGGGCTTCATCATACCTATCGGAGATGATAGGCCGGCTTGCTATCTCTTCTGTTTCCTTTCCCTCCAGGATAATTTCATTGGCAAAATCCTTAAACTTTGTTTTAAAGGATTTTACTTCCTTCGGAAGTAATTTTTTAAGGTCTTTATGATCCGCATACAAGGAAATCAAATAGGATCTGTTTTTTTTCAATTCCTCTACCAAAGTAAACAAGAAACCTAAAAGCTTTTCCCTGGCACTGTATTCCTTATAGACTTCCTGTGATTCTAAATTCTGAATCGTATTATCAAATAATTGCCCCCAGACCGCAGATTTGATACCATCGAAAGAAGTGAAAAAAGAATAAAAATCTTCCTCTTTCATTTTCAGCTCCTTTGAAAATTTGAAAATGGATGCCGGTTCTTGGCCATTCTCCAACACATACTCTATATATCCGGTGATAATTTTTGCCCTGGGATCGGCCTTGGTTGACTTTTTTGCGGTTGCGTTTTCCATGTTGGTTTAATTCTTATGGCTATAACCCTGAAAAGGGATATGAAGTTTAGAAAAGCAGAAGAATTCAGGGGGATTATTTAAAAATATTTTTTGGTTTTAATACCAAGCCTTCATTTTATCAAAGGAGCACTTTGAAAATGCTAAATTGGATGAGTACATGTATTTCAATTGATGAATAAAGAAATTAAATTTTCAGCTATCCATTTAAGGTTAGGTGAGTAGCCGAAAGTTTGTTTCGGGTAGAAGAGATTTTAACTGAAGAATTAAAAATTATCATTAAGGATGATAATCAGAATGAGGAATAATCTGTTTTTGACAAATTAATTTCAAACTTAAAAAATGTTGAAAAAGATTTTTTATTTATTGGACTCCACAGAGGTTTTGTATTTCAATATTTTAAGGAGAACATTACTCAATTAAAGGCTGAAATGAAAAGCACTTATACTGAACTTAAAGAGAACTGACTATTGGACGAAAAAAAAATACTGCTCATAACAAACGTAACTGTTACACAACCTCATATTGAATCAAGACTTTGGACGGTTTGAAGCCATTTGGTGGGTTTCCCATTTATGGATTGGATGAAGATTGGTTTGGCGGCTTTTGGGTAGAAGTGCCGGAGTTTTGGAAAAAGTCCGAAAAAAGGCCGAAAGATTAATGAAGGAATATTTTCAATCAAAGAAATATGATCGTGAAGAATTATAGCAAGGTTAAAACATTAGATGAACTGATTGAACTGGAGCACGGAAAAACCCTCATCGAATAAGCCTGCAAAAGGTTTTTGGTGCGGGTGATTCCCTGAGAATTGTGCTACCACTCAAAAACTTTCCCTTGGAACAATCTATGGACTTATTTAATATAGCAAGGCTAATGCTACCCTTATGAGACACCTTTGTTCCCTTTTCGCTCTTTCTTTCCTTGCTACTGCTACTTGGGCCCAAGACCGGGTCACCGGAAAAACATTTACTACCAGATCTGAAGTCATCGCGCAAAACGGTATGGCTGCCACCGCCCAACCTCTGGCCACGCAGGTGGCTTTGGATATCTTAAAAAAGGGCGGTTCGGCAATGGATGCTGCCATCGCCGCCAATGCGATGCTGGGCTTGGTCGAACCCAATGGCTGCGGAATCGGAGGAGATGTCTTTGCTATCATCTGGGACGCCAAAACCAAAAAGCTCTACGGTTTTAATGGAAGTGGCCGAGCTCCTGAATTGCTGACGATGGAAGTTTTCAAAGAAAAAGGACTGAATTATGTACCCCTGCTGGGGCCACTACCCGTATCCGTTCCCGGTTGTGTAGACGGCTGGTTTGAGATGAACAAGCGCTTTGGGAAGCTATCCATGCAGGAAATCCTCCAGCCTTCCATCGACTATGCCAACAACGGATTTCCGGTCACCGAAGTGATTGCCTGGCAAATGAACGGTGCTTATCCAAAAATGCAGGACATTCCCGGTTTCAGAAATACCTACATGCCCAATGGCCAAAACACCCCAAGAAAAGGGGAAGTCTTCAAAAATCCAGACTTGGCCAGGACCTACTCCATGATTGCCAAAGACGGCCGTTCGGCTTTTTATGAAGGCCAAATCGCAAGAACCATCGACCGGTTTATGAAGGAAAACGGGGGCTATCTCCGCTATGAAGACCTGAAAAAGCATACCTCCGAATGGGTAGAACCCCTCAGCACCAACTACCGCGGATACGACGTATGGGAGCTCCCACCCAACGGACAGGGAATCGCCGTCCTACAAATGCTGAATATCCTCGAAGGCTACGATATCAAATCCATGGGCTTTGGAAGCGCGGAATACCTGCATGTGCTGACCGAAGCCAAGAAATTGGCTTTTGAAGACCGGGCAAAATTCTATGCCGATCCGGCTTTCAATCAAATCCCCGTGGAAAAATTGATTTCAAAAGAATACGCCTCCGAACGTCGGAAACTCATCGATCCAAACAAGGCCTCGATGGCTTATCCTGCTGGAGAAATAGAAAAAGGCAACACTACCTACCTTACTGTGGCGGACAAGGAAGGCAATATGGTTTCCTTTATCCAGAGCATTTACGATGAATTTGGATCGGGCATGGTTCCGGACGGTTTGGGTTTTGTGCTGCAAAACCGTGGACAACAGTTCAACGTCCAGGATATAAACCATTGGAATTCATTGACAAAAGGCAAGCGGCCTTTTCACACCATCATTCCTGCCTTTATCACTAAAAACGGGGAGCCTTACATCAGTTTTGGTCTGATGGGCGGATCGGTACAGCCTCAGGGACATACGCAGATTGTGGTCAATCTGATTGATTTTGGCATGAATCTGCAGGAAGCTGGAGATGCACCGCGGATGCGGCACAACGGAAGCTCCGAGCCCACCGGCTCGAAGATGACAAACGGTGGATCGCTGAATCTCGAAAGCGGCTTTTCCTATGAAGTCATCCGCAAACTGGAAGAGATGGGACATAGGGTAGAATACAGTGTCGGACCTTTTGGAGGCTACCAAGCCATCTTCTACGACAAGGTCAACAAAGTCTATATCGGTGCTTCGGAGTCGAGAAAAGATGGACATGCAGCGGGGTATTGAGGAATGGTACATTTGGTTTTTCCCGACATACGAGCTAACGCTTTGGCTATATTAACAATGGCTTTAAGTAATCCCCTGAATTACAGATAATCCTTTATTGATAAAAAAATCATGAAAACATATATCTTGTTTTGTATGCTACTTTTGATGCTAAGCGCCTGCAGCCAAAATGAACAATGGTACTCGCTTGAGGACTTTTCGAAGGTCAAGAAAATCGATGCCCATGTTCATATTGATACAGAAAGGTCAGCCTTTGTTGAAAAGGCCCTGACAGATAATTTCCGTCTAATCCATGTGAGCCTAGAGGTTGATAAGGGGTGGAATGATGTATACAGGAAATATGGGGATGGACTTCATCAACATCAATCCTTTCCCAAAACGGTGGATATGATCACTTCCTTTGCCGTTTCGGACTGGGACGAAGAAAATTGGGAGGGGAAGGTTATTTCCTGGTTGGACAGTTGTTTTAAACAGGGGGCATTGGGGGTAAAGGTTTGGAAAAATATAGGCATGGTTTCCAGAGACACTTCAGGCAATTTAATCTCGATAGATGATGAAAGGTTTGACCCTGTTTTCAGGTTCATTCAGGAGCGAGGAAAAACCCTGATGGGTCATCTTGGAGAACCCAAAAACTGCTGGTTGCCATTGGAGTCCATGACTACAGAAAATGACCGCAACTATTACAAAAACCATCCCCAATATCATATGTACCTTCAACCAGAGATGCCTTCCCACGAGGACTTGATGGATGCCCGTGACCGTATGTTGGAAAAGCATCCCGAGTTAAAATTTGTAGGTGCTCATTTGGGAAGTCTGGAATATAGCGTGGATGTACTGGCAGAGCGTCTTGATCGGTTTCCAAACATGGCGGTGGATTTAGCTGCAAGAATGGGGCAGTTATTTTATCAGACTGCAAATGATCGGGACAAAGTTCGGGATTTTTTCATCCAATATCAGGATAGGATTTTGTACGGGACTGACTTGGGTGATAATGGGGATCGTTCTCAGGAAAACCTGTACAAGAGCATAGATGAAAATTGGAAAAGGGATTGGGAGTTTTTCGTGACCGATCATGATATGCAAAGCGACCTGATCACCCAGCCATTTAAGGGTTTGCAATTGCCCAAAGAAGTGGTGGATAAGGTATATTACCATAATGCTGTGAAATGGTTTGGAATGGAGGATGATAAATTTTAAAATGAAAGCAATTATAAATGAGACATCCTAATTATTATTTCTTAAAATTATTCCTGTTCCATATCCTTGTTTTCATTGGCATAACTGATGCCATTTCCCAGAACAAATCAATACCTATGACTGAAGACATGTATGAAATCAAGGATAAAGACCTCTTAAGAAAAGAACTGTATGACCTCTTGGGGAAGCTTCCGGATCGGGAAAGACCCATTTCCGTAGAATTGGTTTCCACTGAAGAAAAGGATGGGGTCATCATTGAGAAATTATTACTGGACATCAATGGATTGGAGAAAGTTCCTGCCTTCTTTACCAAACCAAAAAATACAAATGGGAAGTTACCGGTGGTCCTTTTTAATCACTCTCATTTCGGTCAATATGAGGTGGGAAAGAATGAATTTATACATGGAAGAAAAGAAATGCAGGCGCCCCCCTATGCTTTTGCTTTGGCCAGGGAAGGTTATGCGGGTTTTTGTTTGGATTCTTGGGGATTTGGTGAGAGATCGGGAAAGTCCGAATTGGATTTATTTAAAGAAATGTTGTGGAAAGGACAGGTTCTTTTTGGGATGATGGTATATGACAATTTGCGGGCATTGGATTATTTGGATTCCAGGGAAGATATTGATAAGGATCGGATAGCCACTATGGGTATGTCCATGGGAAGTACCATGGCTTGGTGGCTTGCTGCATTGGATGAGCGGATTAAAGTGGTGGTGGATCTGAATTGTTTAACTGATTTCCAAACTCTTTTGGAACAAAATGACCTCAGTCTTCATGGGATATATTATTATGTTCCTGATTTGTTGAACCACTTTTCAACTTCCAAAATTAACGGATTAATTTCACCTCGACCTCATTTTGGTCTGGCTGGAAAATTTGATCCACTTACCCCATTGGAAGGTTTGTCAATCATTGATGAAAACCTGAAGAAAATTTATGCAAAAGACGGAGCTTCCCAAGCATGGAAATTAAAAATTTATGAAGTTGGACATGAGGAAACAGCTGAAATGAGAGAAGATATTTTACAGTTTCTACGGGACTGGTTATAGAGGGATTAATTTCATACCTGGCATACAAATCCCCCAAACATCCAAAACAGATTTGCCCTTTTAAATTTACCCTTCACCTAATATTTCAATTTTAAAATTTCCCCATTTTCTAATTAAGGTTATCGAATACCGAACGTAGAATTAATGAGCATATAACCCCAAAGAGATCTGAAAAGGCGTTTTTTTTGACCCATAAATTCCTTTAGATCCCTTGAAGCTAAAAGGATGAGACTATTCTCTTCGTTACCAATGACAAATAGCTATTTCTCGCGGCGATCGCTGCGCCCGCTGCGTGAAACCTTTTGTCATTTGATGATCTGTAAATGTAAAATTTTAAAATCTCAGGGTTATGTAAGTTCACAGGGAATTTTTAGAAAAAGTCTACTTCACCACCCTATCCACCACCAAGTTATGATTGGTATAGATGCAGACATCCGCGGCAATTCCCAGGCTTTCCCTTACCATTTCTTCGGCTGAAAGCTGTGGGGCAAACTTTTTCAAAGCCCTTGCAGCAGATTGCGCATACATACTTCCTGAACCTATAGTTGCGATTTCCATATCAGGTTCGATGACATCGCCTGTGCCGGAAATAATCAAAATGTCATTAATATCCGCTACAATCATCATGGCTTCCAATTTTGAAAGCATCCTGTCCATTCTCCACTCTTTCGCCAATTCCACAGCGGCCCTTTTCATGTTATTCCCATAGGCACCCAATTTTTCCTCAAATTTTTCCAAAAGTGTAAAAGCATCTGCTGTTGATCCTGCAAAACCAGTGACTATTTTTCCTCCCTGTAATTTTCGGATTTTATTGACGGTACTTTTAGCAACGGTATTTCCCATGGTTGCCTGTCCATCAGCACCAATGACCACTTCTCCATTATGCCTGATAGCTACGACTGTTGTTGATTTTATTTTTTGCATTTTTTTAAGACTTAAGAATTAAGACACAATACTGAAGACAAAAGATACAAGATTTTAGATATTAGATAAATAGGCTCTGCTAAGGCAGAAAAGTTTATGAAATAGAGTAGAAATAGATATGAGCTTTGCGATATTTTGGAACTAGTAGAAAGTGTAGAAACCGGATCCAAGTGGAAGCAAAGAAAATATCCCCATATCAAATAATATCTATAAATATCGATCCTTCATCTATTTCAATTTATTTCTAACTTATTTCAACCCTATTTCTACTAAATCCATTTCAATAACCATACTAAAAGCAAAAAGTCCTGCTAAATCAGGACTTTTTGACATACTTTATTTTCAGACTCTTAACTTTATGTTTTGGTGAAAGCTCAAATATCTTTCTGTTTAGCTTTTGGGAGGTGTTATGTCCTGATTTTTCTTGACACAATTCTCAATTTTTACTTAGAAATTCAACCCTGTCTTGCCGGACAGGCAGGCCCATTAGGGTTGTTGGAATCGAAACGATTGCCTTATCTCAAACCCCGCATTTCATACGGGGCTATTCAAGGTTCAACCACTTCGTGGTTATATCATTGATTCATTACTATTCATTCAATCTTTATTTCTAATTTTGGTTTCACTTCTTTGACAAGGCTGTCTAGATTCTTAATTCTCGTCTCTCGCTTCTAATCTCTCGAATCTCGCTTCTCATTTTCTAGATTCTTGATGATTATGACTTGAACCAAATTTGGAATTAAATTAAAATCCTGACAGGATCTTCGAGCAAGCCTTTAAGTGTCTTCAGGAAGGCAGACCCTACGGCACCATCCACTACCCTATGGTCACAGGACATGGTCACTTTCATCACATTGCCTATCTGCATCTGACCGTTTTTCACGATTACCGTCTCTTTGATTCCGCCAACAGCCAAAATACAGGCATCCGGGGGATTGATGATGGCGGTGAATTCTTCGATACCAAACATCCCCAAGTTGGAGATGGTAAAGGTATTACCTTCCCAATCCTTTGGCTGCAACTCCTTGTTCTTGGCTTTTCCTCCTAATGTTTTGGCTTCATTGGAAATCTGGGACAATGACTTACTGTCAGCAAAACGGATCACCGGAACCAAAAGCCCTTCCTCTACTGCCACGGCCATTCCAATATGGATATGATCATTATACCTGATTTTATCACCCAACCATGATGTATTCACCTTAGGATGCTGACGAAGTGCAGCAGCAGTTGCTTTGATCACCATATCATTGAAAGAAATTTTCACAGGGGAAATTTCGTTCATGCTGTTTCTTGCCTCTATGGCCTTGTCCATGTTGATTTCCATGGTCAAGTAGAAGTGAGGTGCCTGGAATTTACTCTCAGCAAGCCTCTTGGCAATCACCTTCCGCATTTGGGAGACTTTTTCTTCTTTGTAGGATTCCTGTCCTACAGTCGGTGCTGATGTGGCTTGGGCTGTGGGTGCTGCAGCGGTTTTGGCCACAGCAGGGTCAAAGGATTCCACATCGCGCTTCACAATCCTTCCCCCTTCACCCGAGCCTTTCACCAAAGAGATGTCAAAACCTTTTTCCTCAGCCATTTTTTTGGCCAAAGGAGATGCTTTTACCCTTCCGTTATCGGATGAAGATGAAGTGCCTGTTTTTTCAGGTGCTTGGGATTCTTCAACTTTGCTTTCTTCTTTGGCTTCTTCTTTTTTCTCCTCTTTTTTGGGAGCTTCAGATTTACTGACCTTAGATTTTTGAGCTTTCAGCAACTTTTCATAATCCGCATCTTTTTCACCTATGATGGCTATTACGCCGTCGATCTCTATAGAATCACCTTCCTCTACGCCGATATACAATAAAGTTCCATCTTCATAAGCCTCCAATTCCATAGTGGCTTTATCAGTTTCCACTTCTGCGATGATGTCTCCGGATTTGATCTCATCTCCCACTTTCTTCAACCATGAAGCAATAGTACCTTCCGACATGGTATCACTCATTTTGGGCATGGTGATCAAAGTGGCATTGATATCTGAAGTGTCAATTTCTTCTTCTTTGGCTTCCTCCTTTTTGGGCTCTTCCTTTTTTGGTTCCTCCTTTTTATCAGCAGGCTTCTCTTCTTTCTTATCTTCTTCTTTCTTTTCCTCTTTATCCTTGGATTCCGGGGATTCTCCGCCTCCTATCTCTTTGAGCAAATCATCAATATTTTCACCTTTTTCACCAATGATAGCAATAACTCCATTTACAGGCACAGCGTCTTTTTCCTGAACTCCAATGTGCAATAAAACTCCCTCCTCATAGGACTCCAGCTCCATAGTGGCTTTGTCCGTTTCCACTTCTGCTATAATGTCTCCCGGTTTAACTGCATCTCCTACTTTCTTCAACCACGCCGCGATCACCCCTTCTTCCATGGTGTCGCTCATTTTAGGCATTCTAATTATTTCGGCCATAAGTTAATTTTGTCCTAGTCAAATTTTAAGGAGTCCAAAAATAGTTGTTAAAATGTCTTTATTCAAATTTAATAGTAGTATTTTCAGGATTATAAATACTTAAATAACTGATTTTGTTTTAAAATGCCTTTAGTAAAAAAGCTTGATTATGATAAACCTAAATGGCTTTTCAATGGCCATTTGCAGACAATCATCCCGGGGCTTTTCAGAACAACCTTCGCATTACCATTTGAAAGAGAAAGGGTTATTACCCCTGACGGAGACTTCCTGGACCTGGATTGGCTCAAAAACAGTTCAAACAGTTTGGTGATTATCAGCCATGGTTTGGAAGGAAATAGCCGCAGGCCTTATATGGTCGGAATGGCAAGACATTTTTTTCAGAATGGCTTTGATGTACTCAACTGGAACTATAGAGGTTGTAGTGAAGAATTGAATAAGAAACCCATTTTTTACCATTCTGGAGCAACCTACGATCTTGATTTTGTGGTCAACCATGCCGCTGCCAATTATGACAATGTATACCTTATTGGGTTTAGTCTGGGTGGTAATCTAACTTTAAAATACCTGGGCGAGACAAGAGAAAGAAGTCCAAAAATCCAAAAAGGGATTGCCATTTCGGTCCCACTCCATTTGGAAAGTTCCTGTGAAAAAATCTCCACTGGAGAAAATTTTCTCTATTCCAAACGCTTCCTCAAAACATTGAAAGAAAAAGTTGTCCGGAAATCCAAACAATTCCCCCAGGAAATCCCCACCGGGATTTTAAGGAAAATAAAAACCCTGCAGGATTTTGATGATTATTACACGGGCCCTTTACATGGTTTCAGGGATGCACATGATTATTATGAGCAAAATTCATCATTGTACTTTTTGGAAAAAATTGAAATTCCGGCCTTAATTCTCAATGCTCAAAATGATCCCTTTTTAAGCGATAAGTGTTTTCCTATTTCCTTGGGGAGAAAATTGGACACAGTTTGGATGGATTTTCCAAAATATGGAGGACATGTAGGGTTCAGTCCCAGAAAGACAGAAGATATTTATTGGTCCGAAAAACGGGCATTTGAATTTATCACAGGCAATCAGTAATTTTCCGGAAACAGTAAACCTTATGTGCGGCAGATATTCACTCAGCAAAAGTAAAATCCAAATAGAAGAAAGATTTCAGGCAGAAATGCTGGGGGATTTCAAGCCCAGGTACAATATTGCCCCAACGCAACTGGTCCCTGTTATCACTTCGGACAGCCCAAAAGGTTTTTCATTTTTCTATTGGGGAATTACCCCTGATTTTGCCAAAAACAAACCCGTTTCACAAAAATTCATCAATGCCAGGGCAGAAAGTGTACATGAAAAGGTTTCTTTTAAACAATCTTTTCAAAAAAGGAGGTGCCTGATACCTGCTGATGGTTTTTTTGAATGGAAAAAACTGGGCAAGAAAACAAAAATACCCTATCGCTTTACATTGGCAAATGAAGATGCTTTCGCATTTGCAGGGATCTGGGAAGAATTTGAAAATGAATTTGGGGAAAACAACTACACTTTTTTGATTCTCACTACAAATCCCAATTCCCTTGTATCGGAAGTCCATGACCGAATGCCTGTTATTTTGAAAAGAGAAGATGAAAAAAAGTGGATTGACAAATACAGTAATGAGGAAGAACTGAAAAATATGCTGGCTACTTATTCTGCTGATGAAATGCTAAGCTATACAGTCTCTCCTTTGGTAAACAGTGTTGTAAATGACACCCCGGCCATTATCAGGAAAACATCTCCAATGGATCAATTTGGTAATTACACCCTATTTGGATAATGGAAAAAATTAATATCATAGATTTGAAATTTTTGGGTACAGAAGAAGCTATTGCCAGTTTTTTGATAGAAACTTCCATAGGACCAATTTTGATTGAAACAGGGCCTGAAAGTACCTTTGAAAATTTGACCAAAGGAATTCAATACCTTGGATTCCAAATACAGGATGTCAAGCATGTCCTATTGACTCACATACATTTTGACCATGCTGGAGCCGCATGGAAATTTGCAGAATGGGGAGCTTCGATATATGTGCATCCCGTGGGACTTCCCCATCTTGCCTCCCCCGATAAACTCTGGAATTCGGCCAGCCAGATATATGGAGATGACATGGATCGTCTTTGGGGTAAAATGAGTCCAATTCCTGAATCGCTTTTACATGCTGTTGAAAATGAACAAATACTGGTTTTTGGAGACACAGAAATCAAGGCCTTTCACACTCCGGGTCATGCCAGCCATCATATAGCATGGAAAATTGGAGATCATATTTTCACAGGCGATGTGGCAGGGGTAAAAATAGAAAACGGACCTGTAGTCCCACCATGTCCGCCACCGGACATCAATATTGAAGCATGGAAGATATCTCTGGCCATCATTAAAGGAGAGAATCCCCAATCCCTCTACCTTACCCACTTTGGAGTTATCAATGATATCAATCCGCATTTGGACAATCTTTCCTACATTTTAGATGATTGGGCCAATTGGATTAAGCCTTTTTATCAGGAACAAACTGACCAAAAGGAGGTAATTCCAAAATTTATGGAATATACCCAAAATCAATTGAAAAGAGAAGGTTGTAATAATGATATCATTGCCATTTATGAATATGCAAACCCAAGCTGGATGTCTGTAGCAGGATTGTACAGGTATTGGAAAATGAAGGAATCGGGAAGGCTTTAATGTTATATATGACTTCATTAGGTTATTTTCAATTGATAAAGTCTTTTTACTTTTGGATTCCAAAATGAAATTGGATATTTGTATGCATAGCATACTATTATGTGGTCCAAGCTTGGTCCCAATATAACTTTCGACAATATGAAAAAATCCAGAATAATCGGAGTTGGACATTATGTTCCAGACAGAATAATTACCAATGAATACCTTTCTACGATTATGGATACCAATAATGATTGGATAGTCGAAAGAACAGGCATTCATGAAAGAAGGTGGTTTACACCGGGAAAAGATACAGTAACCAGTATGTCGGCTGCAGCTTCAAGAATGGCCATTGAAAGAGCAGGTCTAAGTCCGATGGATATAGACTTTATTGTTTTTGCTACCATAACCCCGGATTATTTCCTTCCCGGAAACGGAGTATTACTTCAAAGAGAACTCGGAATGAAAACCATAGGTGCATTGGATGTTAGAAATGCCTGTTCCGGTTTTATTTATGCCCTTTCTGTAGCAGATCAGTTTATTAAAACAGGCATGTATAAAAATATCCTTGTGGTCGGCGCAGAAATCCAATCCTCTGCCTTGGATAAAAGTGATGAAGGAAGGTCCAGTGCAGTTATTTTTGCAGATGGTGCAGGAGCAGCGGTGGTCAGTGTTGTGGAACCCGATCAACCTGGCCTTCTTTCTACCCATTTGCACTCCGAGGGACAATATGCGGAGGAACTGTACTGCCTGGCTCCTAGCAGTAGTACAGAAGTCAGAGTTTCTAAGGAAATGATCGAAAGAGGGGATTTCTTGTTAAAAATGAACGGAAACGCAGTTTTTAAACATGCTGTTGTGAGATTTTCTGAAGTAATACAAGAGGCTTTGGAAGCAAATGGTAAGGATAAATCGGAAATTGATCTGCTGGTACCCCATCAGGCCAACCTCAGGATCAGCAATTATATCCAGCAAAAAATGGGACTGCCAAATGAGAAGGTATTCAACAATATCATGTACTTAGGAAATACCACTGCAGGTACCATCCCCATTGCACTGAGTCAGGCTTGGGAACAAGGAAGGTTAAAAGAGGGTGACCTGGTTTGCTTAGCAGCTTTTGGAAGTGGCTTCGCCTGGGCCTCGGCTTTGCTCAATTGGTAAATCCAACAGGATGGAAAAGGCTCCTACACTTGATATCACTTTCTGGAATAACTCAAAGGCTTTTTTCGAGCATTTCAACCAACAAACCCATCTCATTATTCAGGTCTTTACTGAAGTTTGTAATGCATTTCCACAATATAAGCTGAAATCTATTTTCCCCAATGCCAAAGGCTGTAAAGTAACTAAGGGGAATCAATTGAAAGGTTTACCCTATCAGGTATTGGATTTAGTGAGAGATTTTGATGCTCACCATGGTTTTAATATAAGAATTTTAAACTGGTGGGGAAATGGTCTTTTTGTTTTTATCACTTATGGATCAAGTACGGCCAAATTATTTCAGGAGGTTCTAAGTACTTCATTTGATGGGTACAATATTTCAATGTTAAACTCTACTTTTGATTATGAAAAGGTCTTGAACAATAGTGAAATTTTAAATAATAAAAATCTAAATTCCGAAATAGAGGCCTCAAATCAATTGCAAATCTGGAAAAAACTTGAAATATCAGAGGATATAAAGGATACAATGTCCACAATGGAAAAAATGATTCAAAGCATTTTGGATATTCATACTTAATCTTTCTTTAATTTCATAAATTACGCTAATTTAGAACCGGAGTCCAGTTATTTCGTATTCTAATTGAAACAATGAAAATCCTTTATATGAAATATATTTTTAGCTTTTTGCTGCTTTTGTTTCTAACCTTCTCCTTATCAGCACAGGTAGGCTCAAATGTGGTTTCTATTTATAATGCAGACTCTACTTTGGTAGGAACCGGCATTTTGAACAATGGCTTAATGGAAGGTCTATGGAAGTTTGAAAACCCCCAGACAAAAAGATTGGTGCAGACAATTTCTTTTAATCAGGGGAGAAGAGAAGGAGTGGCTATAAGCTTCTATTCCAACGGAAATAGAAATATTGAGGCTGAATATAGAGAGAACCGCCTTAACGGAATCTACAGACAGTATGATAGTTCAGGTGTACTGAAATTAGATATGGTATTTGCAGACAGTATTGCCGTAGGGCCGTATAGGGAGTACTATGGCCGGGTAGGTCAGCCGGATTTTTTTAACCCTAGACAGGTCAAGATCGAAGGTCAATATGCAAATGGAAAAAAACATGGAAAATGGGTTACTTTTTATAATAATGGTGAAATTGCGATAATCCAGGTTTTTGAAATGGGGGTGCAGGAAGGTCTTTATCAGGAATATGCCATAGATGGTACTTTGCTGGTAGATGTAAGATACGTAAATGACAGACCGCATGGCCCTTTTACCCGGTTTTCATATGCAAATTTAGTTCAGGAAAGAGGAATTTATGAAAATGGCAGGAAGGTGGGCCAATGGGTTTCCTTTTTTCCTGGAACCAAAACTGTTGAATCTGAAAAAAATTACGACCAATACGGAAACAAAACCGGGGAATGGAAATATTACTATGAGAATAAAAGACTGGCAAGATTAGAAAAATATGAAAATGATATTCCTGTAGGAACTTGGGAAGAATACTTCCCTAACAGAACTCTTTCGAAAAAGATGACTTATGAGCTAGGCTTGCCGGTTGGAGAATATATAGAAAATCATTCCAATGGAAAACCCTCTGTTAATGGGCAATATAAAAACGGCATGAAGGATGGATTATGGAGGAGTTATTTTCCAGAAGGTAACCTTTATTCAATTGGAGAATATAGAAATGATCATAAAACCGGTTTGTGGAAATATTTCAATAAAATCGGAATCCTGATTGCAGAAGGAGAATACACTTTAGGTTCGGAAAATGGGCAGTGGTTCTACTATTATGACGGTGGTCAATTAAAATCGGTCGGAAGCTATTTCCTGGGATTTGAAGATGGGGTTTGGGGATTATTTTATGACAATAAGCAATTGACTCAGGAAGAATTCTGGAGCAACGGTAGATTAATGAATGTGGGAGAATATTATTCATTCGATGGAAGCACAACCTTGGAAAAAGGCACCCTTCAGGATGGTGACGGAACCCGATTTACTTACTATACTTCCGGAAAAAGAGAATCAGAGGGTAATTACAGGTCAGGTAAGCCTGATGGCCTGTGGACATATAACCATGAAAATGGAAATAAAGCATCTGAGGGTAATATGGTCGATGGCAAAAAAGAAGGCCCTTGGAGATATTACAATATCAATGGTAGACTGGAACAAATCATTAATTTCAAAAATGATGAAATTGTCACTGAAGATGATGAAATGAGATCTGAAATACTTTTCAAATTTGATAATTAATCGAACAGAACAGGATCTGTATGGTTAATAAAAATAAAAGCCATGTTTGGATTATTCAAAAAGAAAACCGAAGGTGAAAAACTTCAGGAAAAGTATAAGGAATTATTGGAGAGAGCCCATAAAATTTCTCACAGCAACAGGACCGAATCAGACAGATTGATGGCAGAAGCTGAGGAGGTAGCTAAAAAAATTGAATCTTTTTTAAAAAAATAAGTGAAAGGTCCTAAATGGACCTTTCACTTATTTATACCCAATATACTTTTAGGTAATTAATGATTATTTTCAGTCTTTTTCCCCAATCTTTCTAAAATATAAATTTGCTAAAACGTTTTTTCTGAATTTATATTCTAAATTTTAAATTTTTTACAAAACTATATTTCTTTAATTGCCGTAAACATACTCAAATACACTAAACCGTACTGTTATGAAAAAGGCAAACAAATATCTACTAAGCATCATACTTGTGCTGGGCATGGGTATGGTAGCTGCCAATAAGGCACATGCATCTCCGGCTGGTTTTGGAGTATCATTTCAGGTATTTTATAATGAACTAAGCCCCTTTGGAGATTGGGTAATGGATCCTACATACGGCTATGTATGGGTTCCCTTTGTTGACCATGGTTTTCAGCCTTATGTTACCAATGGATACTGGACCATGACCAACTTTGGAAATACCTGGGTTTCCCAATATGATTGGGGATGGGCACCCTTCCATTATGGAAGATGGTATTTTAGCAATTATTATGGATGGGCTTGGATTCCAGGCTATGAGTGGGGGCCAGCTTGGGTTAGTTGGAGAACCGGTGGCGGATATTACGGATGGGCTCCATTGGGACCAGGTATGGGTATTGGAATCCATATCAACATACCCGCCAGACATTGGGTTTTTATTCCTCAGAGGAGATTCAGGGCAGGATATTACCACAGTTATATGGTCCCTTATTATAACGTGACCCATGTCTATAATAGAACAACCTTTATTAATAATACCTATGTGTACAACAACACCACCTATTATACCGGTCCAAACCGCAGAGAAATTGAAAGAGTTACAAGAACTTCCGTCCCTGTATATCAGGTAAATCACGCTTCGAGACCAGGAAGGGCCATAGTTCAAAACAACAGTGTCAATGTATATAGACCTCAAATTTCAAATTCAAGGAATACCAACGAAAGCGCAAGACCTTCAAGGGTATTTACCGCAGAAGATTATAGACAAAGATCAGCAGTTCAAAACAGAAGTGCCCAGGCACAACCTGAAAGATCTGTAAATTCTACTCCATCAAGAAATGCCCAAAGTAGAAATAATGGTAATGCAGTCCAAAATGGCAACAGTAATACCAGAGTAAACGCAAATCCGACCAATACAAGTAGAAATAATGAAAGCATGAATAGGTCCGGCACCCAAAACAGGAATGTTACAACCGCCAGACCAAATACGAATCAAAATGCTAATGCTACGGTGAGGGGAAATAACTCAAATACTCAGAATAATAATGCTGTCGGAAGGAACAATGATGCCTCAGGTAAGAACAATACTTCTGTCCGAGCTACATCACCTACAAGACAAAATAACACTGCAGTAAGAAGCAGTACACCGGCGAATCAGAACAACAGTGCTGTAAGGAGCAGCACTCCTGCCAAACAGAGCAATACTTCAGTTAGGAGTAATGCCCCGGCTAGACAAAGTAGTCCCGCAGTGAGTCCCTCCTCTGGATCAGGTTCCAGAAGTAACTCAGTCGGTACTGTGAGTAGGTCCAATTCGAGTAATAATACCAAAACTACCGGTTCCCCCAGAGGTGGCAGGAACAACTAAACCAAAGCGGGTCTTTCGACCCGCTTTTTATTGTACAAGATTTACTTTTACATATTTAATTAAAAAACTTTTTTTTCATAAGGATTATCCAAGCTAAAAATCATATCAATTTTAATAAAGTTGAATTTCTTCCTATATTTTTTTGAATAAGCGCTTTTGTAATTCCTTAAAAATTTACGTAATTGAATTTTTAAACATTCATCAATGAATTTAATAAATCCCAAAAAAGCCCTTGAAAAAATCGAAGGTGTAGTAGAGACGAAAAGCTACATCAATAAACTTAAGCTAATCAAAAACCTTTATACCAAAGGGAACAATACTGCAGGCGAAATGTGTGTTGAGGTTGGAATTAGTTTACCTACAGTGAATTCGCTTTTAGGAGACCTGATGTCGTCAGGGGAAGTTATAAAGCATGGAAGAGCCGAGTCTCAAGGGGGACGAAAGCCTGATCTCTACAAATTGGCCGAGGACTCATTTTATGTGATTTCAGTCGATATCAATAAATTCAGAATCAGAACAGCCATTTATAACAGTTCGAACAATGCCATTACCGAAGCAGAGACCTTAAAATTAACCCTAAACAATGAAAAAGAGACTTTTGATAAAATCTGTGATTTTATCATTCAGCACAAACAAAAGTCGGGATTACCAGATCACAAAATAATTGCGGTGGGTATATCCATGCCGGGATTGATTGATTCAGTCCATGGAATCAATCACACTTATTTGAAGTTTGGAAAGAAAAGTTTGGTGGAAAATTTCGAAGCTAGATTAGATAGAAAGGTATTCCTCGAAAATGACGCCAGAGCAATGACGCTTGCTGAATTTAAGTTTGGTCATAATGACCAATATAAAAATGTTCTGGGGATATTTATAGGTTGGGGGATAGGATTGGGAATACTCATTGATGGCAAAATATATCAGGGTGCATCGGGGTTCGCAGGTGAATTCAGTCACTCCCCTATCTTTGAATCCAGGGATATTACCTGTAGTTGCGGAAAAAAGGGATGTCTTGAATCTGTTTCCTCTGGCACAGCCATTGTCAGAATGGCAAAAGAGGCTATAGAAAATGATCATGATTCGATTCTAGCCCGAATGGCAAAAGAAAATAATGGAGAGGTAGAGCCTTATTTGGTTGTCGATGCTGCTTTGGCAGGAGACCAAAGAGCCATCACCATTTTATCAGAGGCCGGTTTGGATTTGGGCCGGGGAATATCCATTCTCATCCAACTTCTAAATCCTGAGCTGATTATCATAGGTGGGTCAGTGGCAGAAGCAAAACAATATCTGATCACTCCCATTCAGCAAGCGTTGAATATTTATAGCATGGCCAAAGCAAGGGAAAACACAGAATTGGCCTTGTATAAACTTGGGAAAGAAGTAGGACTATTAGGTGGAGTGGCAGTGGTAAATGAACAAATATTTGAAGAATTTCTTCAATAATTTACCACAAAGCCCAATATCCCTGACATTGGTCGTTGATGATTTCCCCTAATAATAGTTTCACCATGAAATCATTGAATTCCACAAACATTATTACTGCTCTTATCATTGGTATCATTGCTGTATTTTTCTCTTTTAAAGATTATTCCAAAGGACTTGTTTTTGAACTGCAGAGCTCCAAAAAAACCGGAATCTCTTTTGCCAATAAACTGACAGAAGATGCAAAAAACAATATCCTGACCTATGAATATTTTTATAATGGAGGAGGAGTCGCTGTGGGTGACATCAATAATGATGGGTGGGATGATATATTCTTTACCGGCAATATGGTGGAGAACAAACTCTACCTCAACGAAGGAGATTTTAAATTCAAAGATATCAGCAATTCTGCGGGTATAAAAGGAAAAAGCTCCTGGACTACCGGAGTGACCATGGTTGATATCAATGGAGATGGATTATTGGACATTTATGTTTGTTATTCGGGAAATGGGAACTTAGATAGCAGAAGAAATCAACTTTTTATTAACCAGGGAAATCTAACATTTAGGGATGAGGCCAAAACATATGGGTTGGATGACCCTTCCAACAGTACCCAAGCTTTGTTTTTTGATTTTGACAATGACGGTGATTTGGATCTGTATTTACTTAACCACCACATAGAGGTAATCAATGAAATTGAATTCGATCGGGTAAGAAAAATCCGTCATCCATTTGCAGGTGACAAATTATTTAAAAACGAAAATGGAAAGTACATAGATATCAGTGAGGAAGCAGGTATAAGAGGCTCTGCCCTCGGTTTTGGTCTTGGAGTTGTCGCTTCTGATGTCAACGGAGATGGATATTTGGATATTTTTGTGAGCAATGATTATATAGAACCTGATTATTTATATATAAACAATGGGGATGGCACATTTACAGATCTCATGCCAGACATGATTCAGCATATATCCCACTTTTCCATGGGTCTGGACATTGCTGACATTAACAATGATGGTTTGGTAGATATTTTTACTTTGGACATGTTACCGGAGGACAACAAAAGGCAAAAACTTTTATATGGTCCGGAAAATTATGAACAATATGCACTGATGATCAATCGGGGCTTTTACCATCAAAATATGCGTAATATGCTTCATTTAAACCAAGGAAATGGTCTATTTAGTGAAATCGGCCAATTGTCAGGAGTTTCAAATACGGATTGGAGTTGGTCCGCTTTGTTTTTTGATGCGACAAACAGTGGTTACAAGGATTTGTTTGTAAGCAATGGCTATTTTAGAGATTACACCAACAGGGATTTCCTAAAATACAAGGGAGACTATTACTTCAAATCGGCTGTAGCAGGAGAAAAAGCAGACACTCTTCATCTTGTCACTTCCATGAGTTCCACTCCAATTCCCAATTATTTCTTTGAAAATGGAGGAAAACTGGTTTTCAAAGACCGGTCTAAAGAATGGGGCATCGGAATTCCTAATTTTTCAAATGGTGCAGCTTATGCAGACTTGAATAATGATGGACAATTGGATTTAATTGTCAATAATGTTAACCAAACAGCTCTGGTTTACCGAAACCATTATGAATCAGTAACTGGAAACAAAAGGAATTGGATTCAGGTAAAACTATCTGGGAATACTCCAAACACTTCCGGAATAGGGTCCAAAATAAAAATTTATACTAAGGAAAACACCCAGTTTTTGGAACAAATGCCAACAAGAGGGTTCCAGTCCTCTGTTTCACATAGATTACATGTTGGCCTCGCTGATGAAACAATAGTTGATTCCCTGGTAGTGATATGGCCTTCCGGAATAAAACAAACCTTGACCAATCTTTCTGTCAACCAGATGATAGAAATAAGAGAATCCGATGCGGGTCAAAAAAAACAGCAACTCCAAAATAACAAAACAATATTTATGGAAACCGAACCCCTGCTTGATTTCAAGCATGAAGAATTTGGTTTCAATGATTTTAAAAGACAACCCTTATTACTGGAAATGCCATCGTACATTGGACCGGTAATGACTTCCGGTGATATTGATGGAGATGGCCTTGAAGAAATATTTATCGGTGGTTCAAAAGGTTCCAAAGGCAAAATATTCAAAAAGGTAAACGGTAAATGGAAGGAATCCGAAAATTTTAATTCACAGGAAGAATTTACCGATGCTGCTGCAGTATTTTTTGATGCAGATGGTGACGGACATTTGGATTTGTATCTGGGGAGTGGGGGCTATCATGACTATTTATCTACAGATGAATCATTACAGGACCGATTGTATATCAATGATGGTACAGGGAAACTATTTCACCAACCAGATAAACTTCCAAGAATGAGAACTGGCACCTCTGTTGTTACTGTTACGGACATCAACGGAGACGGACATCCGGATATTTTCATCGGAAGCAGAATTATTCCGGGCCGTTATCCATTGACCCCAAAAAGCCATATATTAATCAATGATGGTAATGGAAATTTTTCGAATCAAACCACCTATTATTTGCCAAATGATGGGGAGATTGGTATGGTAACAGCCGCTTTAAGCCTTGACCTGAACAAAGATGGAAAAAATGACCTGATTGTAGTTGGAGAGTATATGCCGATTACCATTCTAATCAATGAAGGAGAAAAATTTACAGATCAGACAAAAAGTTGGATTGATAACAAAACCAACGGTTGGTGGTCCAGTATAGCCATGGGGGATTTTGATGGTGACGGGGATATGGATTTTATTGTGGGTAATTTTGGCTTGAACAGCCAATTCAAGCCTGGCATAAACGTACCCTTGACTTTATATTTTGCTGATTTTGATGAAAATTCCTCCGTAGACCCCATATTGGTTGTCCCGGTTCAAGGAAAACCTTATCCTTTCCCAAGCAGGGATGAACTTTTGGATCAAATGTATAACATGCGCAGTAAGTTTACCGATTATGCATCCTATGCCAATGCCACCATTGAAGAAGTATTGACCAAAGACCAGTTGAAAAAAGCCTCTATCCTTCAGGCTGTTGAATTACGTACCATGTATCTGGAAAATACTGGAGTTAAGCTTATCTTAAAAGAACTGCCTATTGAAGCACAATTTGCTCCTGTCCATGCTATTTACCCTGTGGATGTGGACGGTGATGGTAGTTTGGATTTTATTTTGGCTGGAAACCAATCCTACACCAGGTTACGGTTAGGAGTCATGGACGCCAATCAAGGACAATTGTTTAAAGGAAATGGAAATGGTAACTTTACATTCGTTCCGCAGATTGAATCCGGTTTTAAGATAATAGGTGATGTCAAATCTATCCTTCATTTATCCTCTCAACCGGGGTATTTACATTTCGGAATCAATAATTCTGGGATAAAATCCTACAAATTGAATGATTGAGATGAAGAGATTCCGCTTAAAAATGAATTCAAAGTATATATTCCCATATAAAGAGAGTACTTTGTCTATACTTTTCATCCTTTTTTTGAACCCAATTTTCGCCCAAAAGAAAAACCCTGACATCAGTATTTTTATAGATAACTTATTCCATATAACTGAGGTTATGGTTACTGATGTTGCTTCTCCCCCTGCTGCTGCAAGGTTTTACGCTTATAGTACATTGGCCGCGAATTTGGCATGGGATCAAGCCAATATGATCCCCATAGAGGAAAGTTTGATTTCAAAATCAAACCATTATATACCATCAATTACTGATGATACTGGCAATATTAATCCCCATTTTGTAGCCACATATTCCATGTTGGAAGTAGGCAAGCAATTAATGCCTTCAGGAAAATTACTTTCCTACAAGCAAGAGAATTTGATAGATCTGTTTATAAAGTCAAAATGGATTCCGAAAAAACAGCTGGACCAAAACCTGAATTTTGCCAGATCTGTTGCAATGCAGATTTTGACCATCGCCTATAATGATAATTATAATCGATTAAGTACACTGACCAGATATTCCCCGAAAAATAAAGAAGGCTATTGGTACCCTACCCCACCTGCCTATATGGGAGCGATCGAACCGGAATGGAGAACCATTGCTCCTTTTTTCATTCAGAATTTAAGCCTTTATAAACCTAAACCTCCAGCTCCTTTTTCTTTAGATCAAGGGAGTTCTTTTCGTCTACAATTGGAAGAAGTGTACCATGTAACTTCAAATTTGGAAGAAGAATCCAAATTGATAGCTAATTTTTGGGATTGCAATCCTTTTATGGTCCAATATTCCGGGCATATGGCCATAGGGATCAAAAAAATTTCTCCTGGTGGGCACTGGGTAGGTATAACTGGGATTGCGAGCCAAAAAGCGCAACTTAATTGGCAGGAAACATTATATATCCATGCCTTGGTATCCATGGGGCTTCATGATGCATTTATCAGTTGTTGGGAGGAAAAATATGATTCTGATAGGGTAAGGCCAGAATCTGCCATTAATAAATATTTGGACGAAAGTTGGAGGCCCTTACTTCAAACTCCTCCTTTCCCTGAATATACCAGTGGGCACAGTGTGGTTTCCTCTATGAGTGCAGAACTACTTACCCATTACTTTGGAGATAATTTTGATTTTATAGACACCTCAGAAGTCTATTTTGGATTACCTGAAAGACCTTTTTCTTCATTTTACCAAGCTGCAGAAGAGGCTGCAGTTTCAAGATTGTATGGAGGGATACATTTCAGGGACGCTATCGAGGAAGGTACCAACCAAGGCAAATCAATAGGACAATATATTTTAAAAAGAGTCGATCCCTGATTCTTGTCGATATCTCCTATTATTCAAAAAACTCAAGAAACCATTGATCCGAAAATCTTTTTATGATTTCGATTCAAACCTATGTTCATCATCAATTAGAATTGAGGCAGCCCCATATAGAGCACTTTTCTCTCCCAGTTTAGAAATCTCAATTGGTATTTCCAACCCTGAATAGCCCAATTTCGAGATGGTTTTGTTCAAAAAAAGATCACAGGAAAGACAAATATTCCCTCCTATAATTACTTTTTCCATTTGAAAATCAACATACTGTTGCTGGATAAATTCAGCCAAATGTGAAGAATAGGTATCAAATACTTCTTCCAGCCTGTCAATTATTTTTGGATGGGAAATAAACGCTTTGACACCATCAAGATCAATCCCAAGTTCAGATTTCGCCCATTGCACAAACCAGGAAGTACCTAAATAATTTTCAGCAATGCTATCTTTAAAGGGGGAACTCCAAAGTTCTGCATCCCTCACTTGATTTCCTGATTTTACAGCAGAGCCGAGACCGGAACCCAAGGTAATACCTAATAGAGAATCCAATCCTATCCCACTACCAAAAACCGATTCTCCTAACAAAAAAGCCTGTGCATCATTGATGAAATTAATTGAAGTTTCAGGAATTTCAAGTTCGGAACTGAGCTCTTTTTTAATATTTACACCATAAAGACTTCTGAATTTTCCCTGCTCTTTTATCAAACAAACCCCTTCCTTATAATCGAATGGAGCTGGCATTGCAAGTGAAATAAACACAGGAGCACCAGGGGTTTCAAGTTTTTTAAAACATGAAATCCATTGATCGATAATAACAGATTTATCAGCAAAAGAATCTACTCTTTCCCTCTCTATTCGAGCCAATTGTAATCCAGAGCTATTCTCTTCAAAAAGGGCCAAAGTGATATGAGATCCACCTACATCCCCGGCTACGATTTTCTTTTGGGTCATTCTTGGGTTTATGGTTTGGGCTAAAATTCCCTTTATATCAATCCTTAAATGTACAAAAAAGACCGAAAAATCAATGCTAAAAGGATTTATCCAAAATGAAATATTTTAATAAAATTATCAAGTAATCCAAAATTTGTTTGATATTAATCTGATAGTTCAGAAGATTCCCTTACATGAAGCACATTTGGTAATGTTATTTGTTGAGTCATTTTATCTTGATTGTTTTCATCAAGCTGAATTAAAATTGATTCCATCAATTTCTCTGCAATCAATTCCAGCGGCTGTTCAATTGCGGAAATCCTGGGTTGATATAAATTGAAAAAATAGTGATCATCAAAAGAGACCACTTTTACCTCTTTTTGTATTTTCTTTTCAAGACGGGACAAAGCCTGAAGTCCTTCGAATGCCAGATAATTCGTGGAAAAAAAGATTCCATCCAATTCTGGATAGCTTTTCAAAAATTCAAGTAGGCTATTTGCAGCTTTAGGATGAAATTTGACTTTGAAAATTATGTGTTTGACATCACTATCCTCAACCGCTTTCTGAAAACCTTTCAGCCTTTCCAACATTTGGGTTTGGTCAGATTCAACTGTAATAAAACCAATATTTTTGCAACCTTGATGGATTAAATGTTCTGTGGCCTCATAGGCGCTTATTTCGTTTTCGACCACTACATAGCTACAATCAATTTCCGGAATCCATCTATCAAATAATACAATCGCCAAACCTTCCTCCAATAACCCTAAAATGGTTTTTTCCAAGTTTGGGGTAGGAGTAATGATAAAACCATCTACATTTCTCATTTTAAAAGTGGCAATAAGTTCCTTTGCTTTTTCAGGCTTATTGTCTGTACTGCAATAAATGATTTTATAGCCGTTTTTATAGGCTTTTTCTTCAATTAGTCTGGCTATTGACGCAAAAAAATTATTGGAAATGTCTTCGACCATAAAGACAATAACTTTTGATTTTCCCAATCGCAGACTTTGAGCGATGTGGCTGGGTTTATACCCTATTTTTTGGATATATTCCTGAACTTTTTTGGTCAATTCCTCACTGATTCTCTTTTCTCTCGCTTTTCCGTTCAGAATAAAAGAAACTGTAGTGATGGAAATACCCAGCGCTTTGGCAATATCTTTTATAGAGGTCTTCTTTTTGGCCATTTTTTACGCTTTAGTTCAAAAAAGTAAAAATCAATATGGGGAATTTTGTTTATTTTATCACTATTTATTGGGAATTAAGGCCGTTTAAAACAGTCATGTATCGCATTTAATAAAGTTCTGGACTCAGAATCTTCATGATATTCCCAAAACATGACACCACCCATTCCCTTATTTTTGATAAACTTTATTTTTTGAAGAATGGATTCAGGGCTTTCATAGCTTACGAAAATGGAATCTCTTTCATTCCAAAGAAATGATGCATTGGATAAGGAATCCCATTTTTTGGTATAATTCTCATCTTCTAAAAAATTCTCAATATCCTTGAATGGAAAATTCCTGTATCCTTTGGCCGGTTGAAATAAACCGAAATTTTGAGGATTAACTGACTTCCACATTTTTCCATAAAAAGCCACTCCCATTACCAATTTTTCAATTGGCACCCCAGCGGCCACATGTTGGATTACGGCATTCTCTGCAGATCTTCCATCCATCTCAGCAGTTGTTAAATTGGAATGATGTCCCGTCATTGGATTCCCGACTCCAGTGAAATCATAGGTCATGATATTGATAAAATCCAGGTATTTCTGGACCTCTCCCAAATCATTTACATCAACATATTCTTTGAATCCCCCGCTTGCTATGGTATTAAGGTAATAGGTGTTATTCACCTTTCCCAAGCTATCCAGAGCTTCTCTGACTGATTTTAACATCAAGACAAAGTTCTCTCTGTCTTCTTCCCTATACACATTATTATCACCGGGATAGCCAGGGTATTCCCAATCAAAATCCAATCCATCCAATTGGTGCCTGATCAGGTAATCAATAGCTGAATCTGTAAATTTTTTTCTGGACTCTTCTGTTAGTACAGCATCTGAAAACCCTTTGGACCAAGTCCAGCCCCCAATGGAAATCAGAATTTTAAGATTTGGATTTTTGTCCTTCAATGACTTCAGTTTGATGAAATTTTCCCTATCCTGTTCTGCCCTGCCCTCGCCCTCAATCACTGCCCCATCTATTACATTGGCAAAAGCATAATTGATATGGGTCAACTTCTCAGCATCGATCTTTTCAGGATCTACACCTTTCCAACCCGCGATGTATCCAATCACCTTATAGTCCTTAAATGAAGAGGATACTACTTCTTCTTTACCAGAATTACAGGAGGTAAATGTGATGGATAAAACCAGAAGAAAAAACAATTTATTATTCATATCAAGGATTTTATTGTTGAATTTGGAATTAATGAAAGAGGGTATTGTCCAATTTAAATTTGGACAATACCCTCTTAAAAAAACAATTATATTATATTAATTTCCGCCGTCCCACCAAACCTTGGTCATAAGCAGGTCACCACCGATTCTGGCACGGGCTTGCTCATAATTATCAGGATTAGCTCCGATTTCAGCTTCCCAATATCTTAATCTTCTTGGGATTTCATTGGCCTCAAACCTGTTAGGATCCTGAGTTGGAATCAATACAGGATAGCCTGTCCTTCTCCAGTTAGACCAGGATTCAATGTCGTTCAACCAAGTGGCTGCCCAATACTCTTCACCGATCAATCTAAGTTTATCCTGAGTGGATGCTGCCGCAAAACCTCTGCCTGTGATATAGGCATCAACAACCGCAGGGCTTCTGACAAAGTCAGGATCAAATTCAGCCCAAGCATTGATGGCTCCGCGTACGCCATTGGTAAAGTGCTCGTTTGCATCAGATCCGATCCAGCCCAATACAGCCGCTTCAGCTTTCATCAGCTCAACTTCAGAGTAAGTAATAAGGTAATAAGGATCTTCCCAATCCAAATATTTGAGGTTTAGCATGGAATACATTCTATTGCCAATCACATCAAATTCCGCCAATTCAGCAGGCGTAAGAATCGTTCTGAGGGTGGATGAATTGTATCCGTTGGGCATACCTCTTTGTGCTGCAGGATCTGTATTCCAAGTGGAAGGGTCTTCTGGATTTCCAAGACCTCCAGAAACAATCATTAATCTTGGGTCGTTGTTGGAAATCATCCAATCCATAAAGGTCTTACTTATTTTGCAGTCCCTTGAATATTTGTATGTATTCCAGTAACCGTCATTCAAACCGTTACGGTTCACACCTATTGGACCCGTGGTGAAGTTGATAATACCATTGTCCATATTTGATGTAAAGGATCCATTATTGCTTGCCTCAACAAATACTTCACGTGCTTTGGCTGCATCTACCTTACTCATCCTCATGGCTATTCTCATCAACAATGCGTTGGTAAATTTCCTCCATTGGTCAAGGTTACCTGCATAAAGATAGTCCTGTGCACCTAATCCCCTTGCAGAGGAAGAGAATTTCTCACGGGCGATCTTTAATTGATCCACCATGTCAAAGTAAATATCTCTTTGGTTATCATATTTTGGAAACCAGAATTCTTCACCTTCAAGACCTCTACCTGCTTCAAAATAAGGAACATCCCCATATAAATCAGTCATCCTATGCAAATCGAAAATCCTCAATACAGTAGCTGCAGCATTCACATTGGCATCGGCCGGATTGTCTTTGGTT
>Ga0209498_1000295_pt1 | contig 30792 bp, 32 predicted proteins | sample WalLakDeSediment_FD_184131 | JGI IMG/M metagenome (GOLD analysis project Ga0209498, IMG submission 184131) | Lake sediment microbial communities from Walker lake, Nevada to study Microbial Dark Matter (Phase II) - Walker Lake 11/02/13 Deep... | ecosystem: Environmental > Aquatic > Freshwater >...
AATGGAGGTCTGGTGAAGACGCTTGAGCCTTCTCACTGCGGGGTGGCCGGAAAGCAAGAGGGTGACTCCATGGGTTCGGATGCTTTTATTCACAGGGTTTTCTCTTTGAAGTTTCCTGTATGTTGGCATCAAAAGGGATTTCAATTCCTTATCACAGCCTCTTCTCTATTGTAAGGTTTTATCCATGGTGCTTGAAATGGGGCGGCCTCATCCTTAGACTCAACATCAAAGCGGCCATGGAAAGCGCGGCCCCAACCTGCCAAACAAGGGTGTAGTCGCCGAGACGGTCAAAGGCATAGCCTGCAAGGGTCGGCCCGAGAATCCCTCCGATGGAGGCGGAGCCGAGAACGATCCCGATCATTTTGCCGAAAGAAGCCTTCCCGAAATACTCCCGCAGAATCGCCCCCCGAACCACCATGCTCCCTCCAAATCCCGGGGAAAAGAGAAGAAGAAAAAGGACCACCATCCCCCATTCGCGGAGCATGGAGAAAGCAAGAAGACCTCCGGCCATGATCAGGAACGTGGCGGCGAGAACGATCCTTTTGTCATAGCGGTCACCCCACCACCCAAAACCGAACCTGCCCAGGATGCTTATGAGGGGAAGGGCCGCCGCCGCCATGCCCCCCGTGGACCTCTGGAATCCAAGGGCGGTGAGGTAAGGCATGAGATGAACCACCACTGCAGTGACGGCGATCATGCGAATCATCTCAGCCAGGTTCAGATAGACAAAAGTCCTTGACTTCACGGCTTCCCCAAAACTCACCTCCACGCGCTGGTCCAGCCACTCGTTCCTTTCATAGGAACCGGCCTCTTTCATAGAGGACTCTGATCGGTCGCGAACCACGAGGGACAAGGGGGTGCCGATGACCCACATGCCGAAGGCCAGGATAACAAGAGCGGTTCTCCAGCCGAAGTCGTCAATCAGGGAGACAATGAGGGGAATGAGCAAACCGCTGGCTCCAAACCCCGAAGCCATGATGCCAAGGGCAAGACCGATGTTCTTTTGAAACCAATTTGCAACAACCGTCATGGTTACTACGCTGGTGCATCCGCCGGCCCCAAAGGCGATCAACAGGAACGCGGCGTAGAACATGGCAAGGGATCGGGTCAGGCTGAGCGCCAGGAGGCCCACACCGATAATGATGCTGCCGGCGAGCATGAGCTTTCTAGAACCGAGGCGATCAACCAGCACGCCCACAAGAGGAGCCAGGATGCCCATTTCAAGGCCCCGCAGGCTGCTTGCCAGGGAAATCTGGGTGTAGCTCCAGCCGAACTCCTGGTGAATGGGCTCGAAAAAGGCGGTGAAGCTGAAAAAGACAACGCTCCCCACGTAGAGGTTTATAAAAAAGCAGGCGATGACGATCCACCAGCCGTAATACACATGGCCGAACATGATGAGGTCCTCAAATCTGGAAAGGCAGGAGCATTAAACCCGAGCCGGTGATTATGAACGAGAACGGCTGATAAAGCACGCTTATCACTTTTGCTTCGGTGACCGCATTTATTTCAGATTTCAACGCGCTTGACAATGGGAAAGAGGATAACCGAGGCCTTCTTAATCCTTGTTCGGGACGTACATTGCTGCTAACATGTGCGAGGGGAAAAGGGAGAGACCATGGCTCATGAAATCACGGAATGGATCATCCGGTTGGGGGTTTTGCTCTTTGCAATCACTGTTCACGAATATGCCCACGGAAGGGTAGCGTTTTCCCTTGGGGATCCCACGGCCAAGAATGCGGGCAGACTCACCTTGAATCCTATAAGCCACATCGATCCCTTAGGCGCGATTTGCCTTTTCCTTTTCCGTTTCGGATGGGCCAAGCCTGTACCGGTTGACCTTCGATATTTCAAAAACCCGAGAATAGGCAGCTTTTTGGTCTCCCTGAGCGGCCCCCTTGCCAATCTTGGGGCTGCCTTTGTGGCGGGCATGATCTTCCGGTTTTTTCTTTTCCCCTCCGAACTGTACATCACCCTCTTAATCACTTTCATGTTCATGAACATCGGCCTTGGGATATTCAACCTTCTGCCTATTCCCCCGTTGGACGGCTCCCACATTCTGGAAAGTTTTCTTCCCTACAAGGCCCTTCAGAAATATCGGGAGGTGGGAAGATATGCACCTCTGGTTCTCATTGGGATCTTCTTGGCCGACCGATTCCTCCAGACGGGCATCATCTCTGCGATTCTTTACGAACCCATGCGCTACCTGCTTTGGATATTCAGCGGCCTGTGGCTCCGCTGAGGAATTTTTGTCCAATGAATGGAAGGATGTGTATGAGTTGCCCGCTCCTTAAGGGCGGTGTTCGGATTAGACGACAAAGAAAAACTGTGCGTTCAAATGATTGGAAGGTCTGATTGCTCCCTGGAATCACCTGTTCGGGGCAAAGGTTTAAGGGGGCAGGGAAGGGGCTTGCTTTGAGGCAGGCTTTGTGGTATCCGAAAATTGTGGGTTTCGGACAGAAAGATTTTTTGTATCAGGCAAAGAGGGCTGTCAGCCCAAAAAGATGAGCTTCATTGTTGGGGAATTACTGTGAAGAAGAGAGAGTATAGAGGGATCCTCAGACGTTGGGGAAACAGGTGTTCATGCCATGGCCATGCCGCATAACGTACTTCTCATCTACCCGGAATTTCCGGATACCTTCTGGAGCTTCAAGCACGCCCTGAAGTTTATTCGAAGGAAAAGCGCTTACCCCCCGCTGGGCTTGCTCACGGTGGCTGCGATGCTTCCGCAGGATTGGTCTTGCCGTTTGATCGACATGAACGTGAGAAGGCTCACCGATAAGGACCTCTCATGGGCGGACTGCGCATTGATCAGCGCCATGGCGGTCCAAAGGGATTCTGCCGTGCAGGCCATTGCGCGATGCAAAGACGCAGGGCTCGTCGTGATTGCAGGAGGCCCTCTTTTTACTGCCGAGCATGAGCAGTTCAGCGAGGTGGACCATTTTGTTCTGAATGAAGCGGAACTGACGATGCCTGGTTTTCTTCATGATTTTTCAGCAGGATGCGCGCGGCGGGTGTACGCCAATTCGGAGTTCTGCGACCTTTGGAAGACGCCTCCGCCGCGCTGGGATTTGCTGGACCTGAGACAATACGGCGGAATGAGCGTCCAGTTCTCCCGTGGGTGTCCGTTTAATTGTGAGTTCTGTAACGTGACGGCCCTGTTCGGCCACCGGCCGCGCATGAAGGGGGCGGATCAGATCGTCCAGGAACTGGACGGTCTTTATGCGTTAGGATGGCGCGGGCCGGTCTTCTTTGTGGACGACAATTTCATCGGCAACAAGCGATATCTCAAATCCGCTCTATTGCCGGCTCTTGTGCAATGGCGCAAAAGAAAGAAAGGGATGCCCTTTAACACGGAGACATCCATCAATCTGGCCGACGATCCCCTGTTGATGGCCATGATGGTTGAAGCAGGCTTTGATGCGGTCTTTATCGGCATCGAGACGCCCGAAGAGGCGGGGCTCTCGGAATGCAACAAGAATCAGAACAAGAATCGCGATCTGGTTCAAGACGTGAAGACAATCCAGCGCGCGGGATTGCAAGTGCAGGGAGGGTTCATCGTGGGTTTTGACAGCGATACCCGCTCCATTTTCCAGAGGCAAATGGACTTTATCCAACAGAGCGGCATCGTGACCGCCATGGTGGGGCTCCTTCAAGCGCCCCCGGGCACGAGGCTCTACGACCGGTTGAAAAAGGAAGGGCGAGTGTTGGGCCGGATGTCGGGAAACACGGATGGAACAACCAACATCGTAACCCGCATGGACTTCCGCATGCTGCATGAAGGGTATGAGGAGCTTTTGCGCTCCCTCTATTCCCCCAAGCAATATTACCAGCGCATCAAAACCTTTTTCAGGGAATACCGTCCGCCCAAGATTCAGGCCCGCATGGACCTGCAGCGATTTCTCGCATTTTTCCGCTCCGGTATTCGCCTGGGTGTTTTCGGTATCGAGCGTTTTCAGTACTGGAGAATCTTTTTCTGGACCCTATTCCATCGTCCCCGTTTGTTAACCTTGGCCATCACCTTCGCAATTTACGGCTACCATTTTCGCAAAATCTCCAGGCTTCTCTCCACTTGAGGCGCTAATAATCGGATGATTGCGAAACCAGGCCGCCACCCCATCGCATGCTTATCGTCCTAAGAGGAGTGCTATGCCGAAACTGGTCATCCAAGGCGGTGAAAAAAGAGGAATGCATTATCGGGTCACCGATGAAACGCTCACCATCGGCCGGGCGCCTTCCAATACCGTCGTGCTTTCCGATCCCCTTGTTTCAAGAAGGCACGCAAAGGCACAGGACTGGGACTTTCCATCAGTCACGACATCATCGAGAATCACGGGGGAATGATGGATGTTCAAAGCACACCCGGCAAAGGGACGGTGTTCACGGTCGTTCTTCCTGTGGGTGAGGCCGGCTTACCTTGATTTTTCTTCCTCAATGGAAATATCGACAATATGGTCTCCCTGCTGCGGCCCTCTTTCCACCTTCGATTTCCTGGCGACAATTCCCTGCCCCATGAAAACGGTGATCGGTGAATAGCACTGCACTCGATCCAGCCGGCTACCGATCCTGAAGGCATTTGCAACGTCCCGTCTTCTTTCGGGTATAACGATACTGACCAGATTGCCCAATTGGCATATCACATCCCTTTCAATGGATTCACCTTGGAAGGGGCCCGCGGTGAAATGGATACGGATCGCTGAAATCTTGAGATCATCGTCACGGGTATCATTCTTGGCCCTTGCCGGCGCCTCGCCCAACAGGGACGGAAGATGTTCTTTAAAATCCTTTTCGTGCAAGGCCTCTTCCAGGAAGCGGCGCACATAGCGGAGATCCTCCTTGGCCAGAGTCTGAGAGGCGCTCCAATCCTTAAACTGGGCAACGGCCGCATAGGGGAGGGAGAGAGAGAAGTAACACCTGAGAATGTGTCTCGCCGTGACGACGGGCATGATTCCCCGTCGCAGAAGCCCCTGAAATTCAGCGATTGCTTCCTCGTGCTGTCCGAATTTCGCCAGGGCCAGCGCTCCTTCCATGGAGGCGATTTCTTTTGTTCGTGAAAAAGAGAAACTCTTTTTGATCAGGCTCTGCAGGGCTGGAGATAAGTCGGGTGTTTTCGGTGCAGCCCGGGTCTGTGCAAGGCCTTTTTCAACGGTTTCAATTTTCTTTCTGATTGCTTTTGAAAATCTCCGGCGGTCTCCGGGCCGGCTTTGTTTTTCTATACGTTCAAGTAGCTGGATGTATTTTTCTTTCGATTCTGCCAAGAGACCCTGGTTGCGATACAGATCAGCCTCTCTGACCAAGCCGAGGAGATCTTCCTGCTCAGACATGTTCGCTCCCATCCAAAAAAGTCCTTGCCGATGTATCTTTAAATGAATCCTTAACCCAGTTGTCTGCCAAGCAAGGGATGTGCCCAAAACAAAACAACCGGGGATTGAATTCCCAACTGATTGGAATATTTGTAAAAAGTGCTCCATGTCCGAAACATGCAAAATAGAATCTCAAAAGAGCTGTGAACAATAGAATACATTCTTTAAAAAATTCGTGCTGAAAGCCAACTGCCGCAAGGGAGGATCGTTCTACGGATTGCATGTGTGCATGAGTATACTTTAATTTTTTAACACAACAAAAATGTATACATATGTTTTCAGAAAAGCTATAATAACCCTCTTTGTGTATCTTTAAAGGCCTGGGGTAAACATGACATCAAAACCTGCTTTTTCAGACTCTACCATTGATCGATTGAAGGAAATTTCGCACTGGGTTTCGTCGGTCCTGGACCTTGATCAGCTTCTAGAACTGATCATCGATACGGCCACTAAAATGATGCAGGCCAAAGCGAGCTCCCTGCTTCTGCTCGATGCAAAGGCAAAAAAGCTTTATTTTAAAGTGGCTATCGGCGCGAGAAAAGAGGAAGTCAGAAAATATGAGATCAATCTGGGCCAGGGAATAGCAGGGATTGTCGCTGAAAAAGGAGAGCCTTTGCTCATCCCTGATGTGAGCAAAGACCCTCGCTGGTACAAACAAATCAGTGAGACCATCGGATTCCAGACCCGATCCATTGCTTGCGTGCCCATGAAAATGGGAGATGAGACCATCGGCGTCGTGGAAATCATCGATAAACAGGATGGGTCTGCAATCCAGGACGAAGACATGAAAATGCTCACGGTCTTTGCGGAACTGGCCAGCCTTGCCATCAGCAATGCGCGCAAGATCAATCAGGTCCAGAGGGAAAACCGGGATCTCAAGGAAGAGCTTTCAAAAAAATATCAAATCATTGGGGAAAGCGCACCGCTTAAAAAAGTGATCTCCGATGCGCTCAAGGTGGCAAACGCAAAAACCAGTACCATGATTCTCGGCGAAAGCGGAACCGGAAAGGAGCTTCTTGCCCGCCTGATCCACCATGTGGGACCCAGAAAAGACAAGCCTCTCATTATCCTGAATTGTGCGGCCCTGCCCGAAACCCTTCTCGAAGCCGAGCTCTTCGGGTACGAAAAGGGCGCTTTTACCGGCGCTCTTGCCCGGAAGATCGGGAAATTCGAACTGGCCGATGAAGGGACGCTCTTTCTCGATGAAATCGGCGAAATGAGTCAGGGCATGCAGGCAAAGCTCCTTGGTGTATTGCAGGAGGGGGTATTTTACCGGGTGGGAGGGAATACGGCCATTGCCGTGGACGTGCGAATCATCTGCGCCACGAACCGGGATATTTCAAAGGAGGTTGCTGAAGCCCGATTTCGCGAGGATCTCTTCTACCGATTAAACGTGGTTCAAATACGTATGCCCTCGCTTCGCGACAGAAGGGAAGACATCCCCCTCCTTGTGGATTATTTCTTGGGTATCTTCAAGCAGGAAAGAGGATTCATGGAGTTGTCCCTTTCCAAGGAAGCCATGGACGGAATTATGGAATATGACTGGCCCGGCAACGTGAGAGAATTGGGGAACGCTATAGAGCGCGCCGTGGTCATGGGAAACGGAAAACAACTACTGCCTGAGGACCTGCCGATTTCGGGCGAAAGAACGACGGCGCCCACCATGGAGGCCGGGATCACCCTCAAGGAGGCCGAAGACCGCTTCAAGAAGGAGTTCATCACCATTAATTTGAAGCATCATCAGGGCAATCGAAGCAGGGCGGCCAAGACCATGGGCATCCAGCGGACCTATCTGTCGCGGCTCATATCCAAGTACGGATTGGTGGGGATATAGATAAGGGTTCAAAGGTTCAGAGGTTCAAAGGTTCCGGGTTCAACGTTCAAGGTTGGGGACAAAGACAGAATGGACGACCCCAAAACCTACCGAAGCAGGCTGTCTTCGCTAAATAGGTTCCCATGGACCCCTGGTTTTCATGGGGCAACGCAAAGAACGGGGTTGTCATAAGACAATCCGCCTCCAACGTGGAACCCGGGGGGCAGAAATGAAACCCCGAACCTCTGAACCTTTGAACCCGTGAACGGTTACAAAGAAGAAAACAACGGTCGGCACATGGACAATGTTTTTTCCTGGACGCTGAAGGCTCACGATGCCTATTAATGAAATTGAGCGATTGAAATTGCCCCAACCGTTCAGGTCTTACACTTAAGTTTCGAGGCATTAGAAAACACAGTCCAGGGTGGTCACGGTCCTGGCACGACGATCCCATATGTCGACGCTGCAGATCTCGGTCCCGGAAAAAGAATTGTGTCCCACCTTGAGAGCGATTATCTCTTTGAGGGAGTAAATCTCGTTCCCCTTTGCGTCATGAAATGCGATCTTCAGGTCGCAGCCGTCCCAGGCTTTGTCCGACTGGATCGTCACATCCCAGGAAAAGGTGACCAGCATCCGGTGTCGCGCAACTTCCCTGATTTCAGGAGTGATCTTGGGTTTGGCCTGGAGCGGAGCGCATAGCCAAATGCAGATAAGGGCTGCCAGCAAATAAGGCAGTATTTTTGTCTTTGTCCGAAAAGTTCCGATCATCTTCACCCTCCCAAACGCTCACTCCCGACGCTTTGGCAGACCAACCATAACGCAAGCTTGGAAGTTTCGCAAGACACCTCTGCCCGCATCAGAAGATTCTTGCTGAGCGGCGGCGATCAGTGAGTTCACGGGAAATCACGATTCTTGACTTTCGGCCATTGTTTAAAAAGAGGGGATCATTGAGCAGGCGGCAGGCGCTTTCCGCCTTTCTTTTATGCGCATTCTTGATACGGGCAGCGCCGCCCTTCAGACTTTGCCCTCCAGCCGTGTAAGTGCGGGAAAGCACATTTAAACAATACGCCTCGGGCAAAGCGATTTGTCCTTGATGTTTTTGTGTAAAAAGCTATAGTATGGGACCAATCTTTTGAGGAGGGTTTTTTCATGAGGACCGATACGCTGCCGGCCCCTAAAGCAGAAGTTCTTGTTAACGACTATGTGAGAAGCGTTTACAACTGGATGGGCATCGATTTTTTCGACCTTTTTTATCTGTGCGGGAACTTTTGCAGCTTGCAGCATCTACGGCTGGACCACCAAGAGAGACGTGACCTCCCTGGGAGGGTTCCTCCTGATGGGCCTTTTCGGAATCATTATTGCCACCGTGGTCAACCTGTTCATCCGCAGCAGCGGTATGAGCATGATCATCAGCTACATCGGGGTTATCGTGTTTGTGGGCCTCACCCAACCCGCAGGTCTTGACGGCGCCGTGATCAGGAAGGGTGCTATCCTGGGGGCCCTGTCTTTGTATTTGGACTTCATCAACCTGTTCCTGATGCTGCTCAGGATATTCGGCCAAAGCCGGGAATAAGACGCCGGATCGATCGCCCTTACCCATGATTGCCTTCCCCCGCCGGGAATGTCCGGAGGGGGATTTATTTGTCCGTGCCTGGGACGTGATGGAAGCATCTTACCGGACTTTGCTTGAAAAGGGCGTTCTCAAAGAAAGAATCGAGAAAGCCGTGGCAGCCCTGGAGGAGTGCCGTCTTTGCCCGAGGGCCTGCGGCGTCAATCGTTTGCAGGGCGAAAAGGGCTTCTGTGAAACAGGAAGAAGGGCGGCCGTAGCCGGCTGCAACTCCCACTTCGGCGAAGAAGCTCCTCTTGTGGGAACCCATGGCTCGGGAACCATTTTTATAAGCTCCTGCAACCTTCTTTGCAGTTTCTGTCAGAACTTCGAAATCAGCCATGGGAGAGAAGGCGCCGAGATCGAACCGGAGCAGATGGCCGGGATGATGATTCAACTTGCGCAAATGGGTTGCCACAACATCAATATCGTGACCCCCAGCCATGTTGTCCCCCAGGTGCTCGAGGCATTGCCCAAGGCAATCGAAAAGGGACTGAGGATTCCCCTTGTTTATAACTCCAGCGGCTATGACAGCGTGGAGACTCTGAGGCTGCTGGACGGGATTTTTGATATTTACATGCCGGATTTCAAGTTTTGGGACAACACCTTTGCGCAACGGTACTGCGGCGCCCCTGATTATAGGGAGGTTGCGGTTCAAGCTCTTCGGGAGATGCACCGGCAGGTGGGAGATCTGGTTCTGGATGACCGGGGGGTGGCTGTGCATGGTTTGATCGTCCGGCATCTTGTCATGCCGAACCAGGTCGCGGGAACCGGGGAGATCGCGAAGTTTGTGGCAGGAGAAATCTCTTCAAACACCTATGTGAATATCATGGACCAGTTTCGGCCCTGCGGAGGCGCTCTCCGCGATTCATTGATCAACCGGCGTATCAACGCCCGGGAATTCAGGGAAGCGACTGGGGAGGCAAAAAAAGCGGGTCTGAAAAGACTGGACCCCAGGGATCGTATCCCCATCTTGTTCAGGCCATGACGAAGAAAGACAGAATTTTCATAGTAGGAGATGTCCATGGGTGCCTTGGCATGCTGCAAAGGCTCATGGAGAAGATACCTTGGCGCCCGGAGGCGGACCGGTTGATTTTTCTGGGTGACTATGTGGATCGGGGCGAAGATTCCCGAGGTGTGATCGAGTATATCCTGGAAATTGCCGGGACCGGGAAGCGTGTGGATTGTCTGATGGGAAATCATGAGAGAATCCTTCTCGATTTTATCGAGGGCAGGGACGTGTCGACGTTTTTCCTGAACGGCGGCACCTCGACCCTCAAGAGTTACCGGATGTCCCAGCAGGGATACGAGAACTCTCTCATCCCTGACGGGCATATCGATTTTTTGCGCTCCCTCAAACCCTGGATTGAGCTCGAGGAGTACTATGTGGTTCATGCGGGTTTGCGGCCGGGCGTGGAACTGGAGAACCAAAGCCAGGAGGATTTGCTCTGGATCCGGGATTCATTTATTTATTCAACTTACCCCTTCAGAAAAAAGGTTGTTTTCGGCCACACGCCTTTTTCCCGGCCCCTGGTGATGGAAAACAAGATCGGCCTGGACACGGGCGCTGTTTACGGAAACAAGCTCACTTGCCTTGAGCTGCCTTCCCTAAAATTTCATTCCGTGGAGGCGTAAATCACCTTGTCGGATCCTTCCATCGTAGGCTTGACCTCCACCATCCCGGTGGAGATCGTTTTTGCCGCAGGCCTCAAGCCTTTGGATTTAAACAACTATTTTATCACTTCCCGGGCGCCGGATCGACTCGTGAGCCAGGCGGAACAGGCCGGATTCAGCCACAGCACCTGTTCATGGATCAAGGGCATTTATTCCACCGTGCTGAACCATGGCGTTCGCACAGTGATTGCCGTGACAGGAGGGGATTGCAGCAACACCCTGGCTCTGGCCGAGGTCTTGGAGCGACGGGGCGTCCGGATCATCCCTTTTGATTATCCTCTGGACCGGAACAGGGAATCTCTGGCAGGGCAAATCAAAAAGCTGATGGAATCCCTGGGCACTACGGGGTCGGAGGTTCACAAAGCCCAAGCTCGGCTTGACCGCATCAGAAAAAAACTGCGATACCTGGATCAGCTCACCTACCGGGAGAAGGTGGTGAGTGGTTCGGAGAATCACCTTTTTCTGGTCACCAGTTCTGATTTTGGATCGGACGCGGATGCTTACGAAGATCGCCTCGACCGATTCCTTGAGGAGGCCGGAGGGCGGGCGCCCATGGTAGAAAGCGTCCGGCTCGGGCTTTTGGGCGTGCCACCTATTCTGGACGGTATCTACGAGTTTCTGGAGTCCGTGGGCGCCAGGGTGGTTTTCAATGAAGTGCAAAGACAGTTCAGCATCCCTTTTGAAGATCCCGACCTGCTCGATCGCTACCTGAAATACACCTATCCCTACGGCATGGAGGCTCGGTTGGAGGATATTCGACGCGCTCTGGAACAACGAGCCCTGGACGGCCTGATCCACTACACCCAGACTTTTTGCTACCGCCAGATCTATGACATCATTTTGAGGGAAAGCCTTCACGTGCCCCTGCTCACCATCGAGGGAGACCGGCCGGGAAAACTGGACGGTCGCACGGAGATCAGGCTGGAGAGCTTCGTGGAAATGCTGAAGATGAAGAAATCGGACTTTCCTTGAAGCGCTCAAATTTGATATAAATACAAAAAGCATTTCGGAAGGAGGAGCATTGGCATGGGGCCCCAAGAGACCGCCAGTGAGAAAATCGAGAAGCAAATCGCAAGAACCGAAGCAAAGCATTCGATTTTTGAAGACGAAGTGAGGAAAATGCCGATTCCGGTTTCTTCCGTTTTTATACAAAAGAATGGTGAAATCGGGCCGGCTGTTTTCAAAGAGACGGATATCGTCTTGCCTTTGAAGAACCCTGTCCGGGTCGAAAAAGCCTTTCCGCGCACCCTGAGGCAGAACAGGAATGTTGTTCTGGAGGCTTTTGCGGGGGATCCCGCTCAGCGTGTCAAGGGAAAGAGAGTGGGTGTGCTTTTTTCAGGCGGTCCTGCGGCGGGGGGGCATAATGTGCTGGCCGGTTTGAAGGCCGCTCTCGGCAAGGACAATGCTCTGGTGGGAATCCGAAAGGGGCCGAGAGGGCTGATCCAGGGAGACGTCTTTGAGATCTCGGGTAAAGACGTGCAGAGCCTCCTGAATACCGGAGGTTTTGATTTTCTGGGCACCGACAGGACCAAAATCCAGACGCCGGAGCAGTTTGAAAAGGTCAAAGAGACGGTGCTCAAGAACAAGCTCCACGGGCTGGTCATCGTGGGCGGGGACGACTCCAACACCAATGCGGCTTTCATAGCCGAGTTCTTCGAAAGGCAAGACATCCGGTGCAGCGTCATCGGGATCCCCAAGACCATTGACGGCGATCTGGCCCTTGGCAAGCTCCTTCCCATCTCTTTTGGTTTTGACACGGCCACGAAGATTTATTCCGAGTTGGCCGGCAACCTTTCCCAGGATGCGGCATCGGCGGTCAAGTACTGGCACTTCGTGAAACTGATGGGCCGCACGGCAAGCAAGATCACCCTTGAAGTTGCCTTGCAGACCAAGCCTGCCGTTGCTCTGATCTCCGAGGAAATCGCCGAAAAAAACATGTCCCTGGACAATATCGTGGATGCTGTCGTGGGCGCGATTACGGAGCGCAGGCTCAAAGGCATCAACCACGGGGTTGTCTTGATTCCCGAGGGGCTGGTGGAGTTCATTCCGGAAATGCGTACCCTGATCTATGAGCTGAACAAAGTCCTGGCCGAGTACGAGCACGATATCAGGGACCTCCCCACCCTCAAGAACAAGCAAGAGTTCATCTATCCTCTCCTTTCGGCCCAGTCGGCTCAGTTGATGGCATCCCTCCCCGAAGAGATCGAGGAGATGCTCATCCTGGGGCGCGATGAACACGGCAACGTGAAAGTGTCCCAGATCGAAACGGAGAAACTGCTCATTGAAAAAATCCGTTACAGGGTCTCCGAACTCAAACGTCATCCGAACAGGTTTTTCGGAAAAACAGGCGGAAAAATCGACGCCGCCCCTGAACAGATCGAAAAGATCAAGAGCATGTCCTTTTCTACGCAGTCCCACTTTCTAGGCTATGAGGGACGATGCGCCAAACCGACTCGATTTGATGCCGCATACACCTTTCTTCTCGGCCTTACTGCAGGATCTCTTGCCCTTGCGGAAAAAACCGGCTACATGGCGGTGGTGACGGATTTCGACAGGGGTGGAAGGGTTCTCGCCTTACCCCTGGTGGCGCTGGTAACCACCGAACTGCGAAAAGGCAAAGAGGAATTCGTCATTGAAAAATCCCTGGTTCAAACAAGCTCCCCTGCCTTCACAGTGTTTGCAAAAAACCGCGAAAGATGGGCTCAAAAGGATTTTTTCAGCAGCCCGGGCCCCATCCAGCACTGGGGGCCTACCAGCAAACAGCTCCCCATCTCCGTGGCACTGGAGCAGGGCTACGAGGATTACAGGGAGTTTCAACTGGGTGAGGAACGTTTAATCGATTTGGACTAAGGTCGAGCGGTTCAGGGTTCAGGGTTCAGGGTTAGGAAACGTAATAATTGAGCTAAGTTTGCGTCTTTCCGCCTTCGCGAGAGCGCCATAGCCGCTTCGGCGGAGGTGCTTGCGGCTTGGCGTGAGACCTTGACTTTTCGCGTGTGTCGTCAATACTTGATCAGGTTATCCCAGAATTCACGATCCTGTTCCCGCCAGTTCTTGCCGAATCTCGTGTCGCAAAAGCCGGCCAGCCGATCATACCACTTTGACCACACGTTCTTGTTCTGGTCCAAGGCTTCCAGGACATCAGCCGCAAAAACGTCGATCTTGTTGATCTCATCCTTGGGCGCATAGAAAGAAGCTCCTTTTTCCGCCGACTTTTTAAGATCCTCCTTGGTCAGCGCATGGGCCGTGAGCATGAGTGCGGGGATATTCCTGCTTTTGGCGATCTCCAGGAGGTCATACCCTCGCACTCCCATGATATCAAGGACGGCAATATGGTAGAAATTGTTTTCCAGAAGGTCCTTGGCCTGTTCGAAACTCGAGGCCGTGTCAATCTTACACATCTCAAGAAGTTCCGAGACAAGCTGCAAAATGTCTTCCTCGTCATCGACCACAAGGACTTTTTTCCCTTGAAGGATTTTTTTCGTGTCCATGTTCGCCTCTCCTTGTTCAAAATGAAATGTGGGAGGTAGAGAATATCGCTCTCAATCACTTTGAGTCAAGCTCTAAGAGAAATCAGCGGGTCATTGGATGGTTTCAAGCTATTTCCGGCGGGGATGAGGCTATGCGATACCTTCTTTGCCGGAGATTTTCCGAGGGATGGACTCGCAGGTTGCTGAAAAACACCTGCTAGTGCCATAGAACGTCGCCGAAAGTCTCCCGATCCGCCTTGACCGTGAGGGTGTTAGAATTCATGGCGCCGGCAATTTGAGCGGGGTCCATGTTCTTTTCCAACCATGCTCTCAGCTTATTCTGGAATTCATGAGGCATCTTGCTGTCAACGATGCTGAGCTCCCTCAAATTCTTGTTTTGGTCAAAAATGAACACGATTCTTGCTGAGGCAAGCTCTTCAAGGTTCGAGCCGTCAATGATTTTTAGGTCAAAAACAGAGAGCAGAGTATGGATGGTTCTCTCGCTTCCCATGATCCGGTTTTGTTCCTCCCGCTTCTGCGTGCATCCTTTTGCAACTTGCATACCGGACAAGAATGGCTTGGGTGATACTTAAAATATCCATTTGGTTCAATAATTTATATCAAAACTATCATGCAGGTTTTTCCCCTGACCGATTGCTTTTTCTCAAAAAACGGTATTTCCTGACTTTTTTGGGTAAATTTGCTGGAAAACTGAAGGGAAAGAGACCCCGTAAGGGTTCACAGGTTCCGGGTTCAACGTTCAAGGTTGGGGACAAAGACAGAATGGACGACCCTAAAACCTGCCGAAGCAGGCTGTCTTCGCTGAATAGGTTACCGTGGACCCCTGGTTTTCATGGGGCAACGCAAAGAACGGGGTTTTCATAAGACAATCCGCCTCCAACGTGGAATCCGGGGGGGGGCAGAAATGAAACCCTGAACCACGCCGAGGGCGGGTAAACCTCTGAACCTTTGAACCCGTGAACGGTTACGAGATCCTTTAAGGACTTGCCTGGGATTGCCGTGATAAGTCAATTCCTGTATCGGTGGCCCAGATCCCTTTGCGGGATCGTTTTGCAGCCTCTTCGGCCTTCACGTAGGGGAGGAGGTAAAGGGGATGCGGCGGATCTCTCCTATAAACAATTGCATAGCCTGCTTTGATCATCTCTAGATTGACGTTCATCCGCTGAATGGTGATGACGCCGAGGACCCGATTTATTTCATCCAATCCGTGTCCTTTGATGTCGATCATCTTGTTCAGGATCATGTCCGCGAGATAACTTTTTGCCTCCAGTGCGAGGGACTGGTGGTTTTGTTCTGAAGCGACCGGTATTTCAATCCCGGCAAGACGCACAACAATTTCAATACCATACCCTTCTGCCCGGATTGTCTCTCCGTCGTGAACACGGGTGACTTTGAACTGCCCTGCGAGCGACGGCGTCCGTATAAATAAAAGGGCGAAAATAACCAGGATAAGAGGCGCTATGGTCTTGAGTCGCCTTCGAGGGTCTTTTTGAGCCATGGGTCGAAAAAAACTTGCGTCATGCATTTTCAGAAGGTGAGAGAAAAGAGACAGAATGTAATGACCATGGCGAGCACAGCGGCCACACCCGAACACTGATTGATGGTTTTTTCAAACATGGTATTCCTCCGGAAGTTTCGGATTTGCTGAGATGCATGCTTCAAGCAGCAACATCCATACCAAAAAGAGGCTTTTAGAATTTCTCCTGATATTTTGATGTATTAGTGAGCGGGTGACGGTAGCGTTCAGGAGAAAAAAGGTGAAATTGCGGTCAGGAAAATGAATCCCCTGTCGACAAATTTGCACATCTGGCCGGCTTGCCGGCTTGATCCGGCAAAATGAGGAGATGCCCATGGGGGGTGAACATCCTTTTAATACTCACAGAGCTAGAGATTGTCGCCATCGGTTCAAACACGAGGGTTCTGAGAAGCTTGTTGGCAGAGCTTTTTTGTTTACTCCCCGGATCAATACGGGTAAGAAAGCGTGAAAACCCGAGGTTCCTTTCGTTCATGTGAAACCTTCACCATGAGAGCAGGCTCACATGAGGAAGCCCACACATCCAAAGCCGAACCGGCTGCCGGATCAAACAGATATATGCTCTTCCCGGGGTCGCACGATGACGGCTGAGAAGGATATTGAGGCGGTTCTCGGCTCCGTTACCAATCTCCCGCTCCGGTACTGGAAGGAGAAGATGTTCTTCCGAGGGCTGCCGGACAAATCAGCTTTTCAACTCACCGCTGGACAATTTCCTGTCAGGCCGACCCCGGGATCCCACCCTGTTTTCTCTCTCAAAGCCCTGCCGGAAAAAGCCGGCTTTCGCGTATGCCCCTGCTCATCCAAAAGACCTTTCAGCCGGGAGACATGCCGGTTTATCGGCAAAGGATGCCTGCTCCTCCACACCGGCTTCGCCATTGACAGGGACTCGTTCCTGATTGAAAAATTCCAGTTTAATATCCCTCGTTCTCAAGCACATCGCCTTCGATTCCTTGGGGAGGTGCCGGAGGAGTGCCTAAGGCATGGCTGAGTCGTTCGAAAATGAGAAGCCCATCAAGGCGTGGCTCTCAACCCCGGAGGCTCAAACTTTGATCAGGAAGGCCGCCCGCTCTGTCTTGCGTGTTGCAAGAGAAAAAAGGTACTCCTTCACTTTTATGGGGCTTGAATCCGCCACCACCCTCGCCAACGGCTTTGTGCTTGAGGAGGTCGAGTCGGCTCTCAAGCTCTTTATTTTGGAAAATAGGCAGGGGATACAAGACAAGCTCTTGATTTCCGGGGCAAAAGGAGGTTTTGTTCTGCGGAGCGCATTTATCCGGGATTGGATCGATGCCACAAGGAACCGCCGCAGCGATCAATGGCGGTATCTGTACAAGCGCTCGCTCGGCGCCATGAGAGAAGCAAAGGAATTCAAAAGGAAAGCGCGCCGTGACGGCGCCATGTTTTACAGCCTGACCTATAAGAACGGCACGATTTCGGAATTTTGTGCTGAGGACCTTGTGTCCATCCCTTTCCCCCAAAGCTTGTTTTCTTCGGCGACCTTCGAAGAATTGAACAAGGCCGGTTCTCTTTTGGCCTTGGCAAAGCACTTGTGGAGCGAGCTCTCCAATAAGTCGGGCGGAAAGCCTTGCTGGGTTCCTGTCAGAACGTTGATTAATTGGATCTCCGCCCACGTGCCGATAGACAAGGAGCAAATGTTTGATCAGGATCGATCGGGGCAGGGAGCGCTTGAGAGAACACCGGACCACAGCCTCGGGCCCGAGGCCCTGTACTTTGAGCGCGAGCAGATCGTGCGCTGGGCCGAGAATTTTGCAAACTCCCTTGAAGAAAACCAAAGAAGTGCCTTTTCACTTCACCATGGGGACGGTCTCTCTTTGTCCTCCGTGGCCGAGGAATTGGGCTACAGCGGACCCTCGGGTCCGGCTTATCCGATCAAGGAGGCCATGGACAAGCTCAAGCGCTTTGTGCGGGACCTGCCGTGGCTTTCACCGCCTGACGCAAACGAGGAAGCCCGCGCTTTGTTTATGAAGGCCCTGGAGGCGGACCCCGATGCCTACCCCAACTGGGCTCCCCGGCCAAGACCCATGGAAGAAGATGATCCGAGGGTTTATTTCAGGGAGATGGAAGTGGAGGTGGGTTACAACTTTTCATCTACGGCGGTATCCGGCCTGCTCAGTGAACTGGAGAGCTGCTCTTTGGGCCTTGTTTACAGGACCCCGAGCGAGGCGATCGCCGATATCAGAACCAAGATCCCCGGCATTCAATGGCCCTTCAGGCCCGTGAACATCGAAGAGACCATAGCAGCGGCCCAATTTCCGGCGGAACAATACGCTATGGCCGCGGCCATAAGCGACCGGCAAGTTTTTAAGGCCAACCTCGTCACGACTCGTGCCGGACGGGTCGAATCGATAGAGCCGGTGGAAGGGGAAATACTTCAGAGCAGGGATAAAGAAGAAGGCCTTTCGATCGGGGGCCATGTTTTCCTTCCCGAGGGGCCTGAGATTTCAGGGTTTATCTGTTTCCTCCGAACGGATGAAAGCCGCTTCATCCCTCCTGAAACCCTCAAGTGGGACGAAAAGGGGTCTTTTCTGGCTACCTTCCAAGTCTTCGGACCTATTCAAGCCAAGCTTTGCGCCGCCGCAATCCGGGAGGTCCGGGATGGATGAACGAAACCGTGCGGACCTCGATTACCTTGAATTCCTTTTCAGGGAGGAGGAATACGACAGGGTCCATGATATTCTTGGCAATCCTTTTGCCCTTGAAGGCAGACTGACTGCCGGCGGGAAACCCGATGCACTGATTGCCGCCTTGGAACGCATTCATGCCTTTGCATCCGGCCAGCCTTCATTCAGGCTTTTTCTTGAGCTCCACCTCATCTCTCACTTTTTACTATTCCAGGGATATTTTTCAGGCAGGCTACGGTCATGGCTTGTCAAGAGGATCGATCTTTCGCCCCAGTTCCAGGGGATGAACTGGGGGCATGTTTTGAGTGGCTCCTGGGTCCCTGTGCCTGTACTCGTAGTGCATGATGAGGCCCGGCTGGTGTATTTTATAGCAGGAATTCTCGCTGCGGAAAAAAACCGGCCCTCTTCCCGGAATGGGCAGGCCCTCTTATGGACAAGCAGTGCAGGGTTGCTGTTGAATCTGCCGTTTCGGCAGCGGAATCCGTTCTCCCGCTACCCCAAGGCCGGCATTTCTTTTGTTATCCCCTCGCGGTGCGCAACAAGTCCGTTCAGCTCAAGGGCTCTTCCCTGGGTCTCAGCCTTGCCCTGGCTTTCCTTAGCCTTTCAAAGGGCGAACCCTTGCCCCGGGACCTGGCGGCATCCGGTGCGCTAACGCCCCCTGATTTGGTCAAGAAAGTCACCGCGCTTGAAAAGAAGGCCCGGCTTGCTGAGAAAAGGTGGATGAGGGTTTTTCTCTATCCCTCATCCGGCTCTCCTCCGGTGAAATTGACGGGCATGGATCTATTGCCTGTGAATGATCTCAGAGAAGCATGGATGTTTGCCCGTCTTTACAGCCCAGGCAGGTCGCAAGGCCTTATACTGCTTTCTGAAATGCTCAGGGATCCGGATGTTTTCGTGAACAACATGGACCTGGTCGAGCCTGAATGGCTCGACTGGATCGGGCGTGAAGGCATGGCCGGCGAGGTGATAAGCCGTGTGCTGGATGTCCCGAAGCGATTTTCAATCTTTGTGGACAAAATCGGATGGTCTCTCAAGAATTGGAAGCTTGAGCCGGCCCGGGCCATGGGGTCCCTTGTTTCTCCCCGCGCGTTCGCAGCCGCGGCCTCCTCCTCGGCCTTAACGGCCCTTTGTTTTTGCACCCGGAACGTGACGCTTGCAAACCATCGAGGCGATGTGTCTACCGCGGCCGACTGGGTAAGGGAAGGGGAGCTCTTGTTGGAAAGGGCGCTTAAGGCCGACATTAATGCTTGCTCCGATTTCCTGAACAACTGCTTTGTGGCGCGCCACAACCGCTATGAGTTTTCCCCCTATTTGTCGGTGGAGATGGAGCGCATCCTTGCGTGCATGGAAAAGCGACGCGCGGCCCAGTGCGCAGGGGGATGCATGGCAGACATGCCCCTTGGCGAGCTTTACGGCACCCTGTGCCAGAACTTCGGCTTTGTTTCAGGAGAGCCTCGAATGCTGCCTATCGGAAGAGCAGCGCCCCACGCTCCACGTAATGGCCCTGATGCCCCTTTCAGGGCTCTTGACCCTGGGCGAGATTGGCCAATCCTTTTTGACAGGCGCCCGAAAACGGATCCTGGAATCAGGCGAGGTCCTCAACCCCCATCATTTCCAGATTCTTGGAAGGAGAAATTTCAGGGAAGTGCTCGGGTTCGTATGGAAAAATACGGACAAGTTCTTTCCCTTCAGCTACAGGTAAAGACGGAATACCTCACACAGAGCGAGGGAACGCAGAGGGGAAACATTTTTTTGAAAAACTCTTTTTCCATGCCGTAAAGCAAAAGTAGGATGGGTTGAGCTTGCCGAACCCATTTGCAAAGGTGGGTTTCACATCCGTTCAACCCCACCCTACGTTGCCGGTAAGGGTTGGTAGGATGGGTTGAGCCTGCGAAACCCATCAATCCCGAAACCCATCAATTTCCAGGAAAACACCATGCTCTACGGAAAATACCGTTTCATCTGCCGCCTGGAGAGCGAGGCTTCTCTTCCCTTCTACAAGGGATCCACTTTCAGGGGGGTCTTTGGCCTTTCGCTCAAGAGAGTGGTGTGCGCCCTCCGGCTCAAGGAATGCCCGGACTGCATCCTGAGGGAAAGCTGCCTTTATTATTCTGTCTTTGAAAGTAGAAGCGGCGATAGGGATGCGCAAAAAGGGAAAGCTCCTTCGCCGCCTCATCCTTTTGTAATCGAACCGCCCCTTGACGGGGAAAGAAAGTACCCTACGGGGGAGCGATTCGAATGCTCGCTCATTCTTTTCGGGGAAACCAACGACAAGCTTCCCTACTTTGTTTATGCCTTTGAGCAAATGGGAAAAACAGGGATCGGGGGCCGCATAAAGGGCGAGAGAGGCCGGTTCACGCTGGAAGAGGTGACGACAGATGACCAAACCATCTATTCCGGAGAGACCGGAAAGCTTGTGAAAGGCCGCTGCACAGAGACCCTTAGTCTCGCCGGCCGTCAGGAGGAAAAGAGGGTGAGGCCCATCATCAGGAGAGGGAGGAAACTCGCGCCAAAAAGCGGCGCTGTTTTCGATACAGCAGGCAACCCGCTCAGAGTGCGTGTGACCCTGGAGACTCCTCTGAGGCTCAAATTCGAAAACAGGTTCACCGCGGAGCTTCCCTTTCACGTGTTTGTGTGGGCCATGCTGCGAAGGGTTTCCTCTCTGTTCAACACCTATGGGGGCGGTGAGCCTGAACTGGATTATACGGGGCTTGTGAAGGAGGCGCAGGAGGTTCGTTCAATCGAATCAACCCTCCGGTGGTTTGACTGGGAGCGCTACTCCAACCGGCAGCGCGAGAAAATGTTCATGGGGGGCTTGGTAGGCCATATTATCTACGAGGGCGACCTGGCGAAGTATCTCCCCTTGATGGAGATTTGCTCAAAGGTCCACGTGGGCAAGCAGACGACCTTTGGGATGGGGAAGATTGCGTGGAAGATCGCGGATGCCCTTTGATCGCAGGCCCGCACCCTTTTGAAGAGTTGCTTCATGGATGTAAAGAGAATACACTGAACCTGGCAGGGCAAAAAAGAAAGGGGGCCATGCATTTGCCCCGGCTATGGGATAGCTGAGGAATATGCAGGGCGCAAGGTGAAGAGAAAATGCTGCACAGGCATCTGGAAACTTCGGAGAACGACTGGTCCTTGGCTGCCGTTTCATCCATCCTGGAAAGGGGATCCGACGGGAATGTCATCGACCTCCTCAGGGCCGTCCGAAGGGAGCCGTTCGGTCCGGCTGCGGAGGCGGTTCTGAGGGCCGTACCTCACCTGAATGTCTACGGGTATCCTGCGCTGTTCAGAACGGCGATTGCACACTGGCGGGCTGAAAAACATGATTGAATGGGAAAAAGTTCTTAAGGCTGCAGCGCAGTTGCAGGAGATTGTCCCCGGTGCAGTGCTGGTGGGCGGCACTGCTGCGGCTGTCCACGCGCGCCACCGGATCTCGCTGGATGCGGATCACGTGCTTGCGGACCTTGTGGGGAGGTTCGAGTCCCTCGTAGAGTTCCTGGAAGGGAAGGCGGAGTGGAAAACCCGGAGGCTCCAGCCTCCTGTGATGGTCCTCGGTCATTTTCACGGCGTTGAGACCGGCATCAGGCAGCTTCGCCGCTCCCAGCCCCTGGAGACAACCAGGGTGCAAATTGAGGACAGGAGCGTCGTCGTTCCTACACCGGAAGAGATGCTCCGCGTAAAGGGCTGGCTTGCCCTCACTCGAAATGCCCTTCGGGACTACATTGACCTCGCTGCCATCTCACGCTTTCTGGGCAAGGAAAGAAGCGCCCAAGCCCTCGCCCGGTTCGATACCTGCTACCGGGATATTTACAGGGACAAAGAAGTATCTCCGCTGCTCCAACTGGCCAGGCAACTGGCGGAACCGCTCCCTTATGACCTGGAAGATATCGAGATAAAAAACTACAAAGGGATCGTGGCTCCCTGGGACACGTGGGAGAACATCAAGAAACAATGCGGGAAGCTTTCCTACTGGATAACCAACGTGATTGCGAAAGATCAGTAATGGTCCCAGGTCTTGACCTGGCGATTTTCCCAAGAAGCTTTACTTACGACCGCAAGAGCATTCGAAAAGTTCAAAAGGCGTCGCCTCGGCACTTCACCTGCGAGGGCGACCTGGCGAAGTATCTCCCGTTGATGGAGATCGCCTCAAAGGTCCACGTGGGCAAGCAGACGACCTTTGGGATGGGGAAAATCAAAGCGGAAATTCTGGATGGAGCCCCCAACGGCTTTCTGTCCGGTAAGCTGGATCGCTGATTTGCTGATCAATAGGAGGACCCATGAATAGGGATCTGAGAGTGTTGGTTCTGAGTTCGCTCATCCACGACATTGGGAAATTCGCCCAAAGAGCCAATCGGCCCTACTCTGCAGAGATGGAGGGGGAATACCTCACTGACTTTAAGGGAAGACCGGGGCACTGGCACACAGTATATACTGATTATTTCATAGAGAAAGACCTCCCCTTGCCCTAGAGATGGAGAGTTCTCGTTCTCTAATCGCCAGAACCGCATCAGCCCACCACCGGCCTGACGCAGAAAACCTCTCCGAACAAGCCGTAATGATTGCTGACCGCCTCAGCTCAGGAGCCGACAGAATCACTGATGAGGAAGAAGAGTCGAAGAGAGGATTCAGGGAAAGTCGTCTCGTATCGGTGTTCGATGAGATCGAAGTGGTCAAACACCAGTTCAAGCCGCCTGGCAACTCGTTTCATGCTCTGGTGCCTTTGGAAACGGGCAGTGAAAAGGTCTTTCCAATATCCGGCAATCCCGCCGGCCCTCCCGAAGATTACGAAAAGCTTTTCCCCCAATTTCTCTCCGAACTGAAAACGCTGGAAACTGGTCTCGCTTTTCCCTTCTATCTTGAAGGATTGATTTCTCTTCTGGAGAAGTATACGTGGTGCATTCCCTCATCATCCTACAAGACCCTTCCGGATGTTTCGCTTTTTGATCATTCTCTCAGCACCGCGGGCATAGCTCAGGCCCTGTTCCTTTACCATTCAGCATCAGAAAGCATCCCAAAGTGGGAGGATCGAGAGATTAAATTCATCCTTCTGGGAGGGGATCTTTCGGGCATTCAAGACTACATCTTCGGGATCAGTCGCAGCAGCGGAAGAGGGGTTTCCAAGATTTTTCGCGCCAGATCGTTCTATCTACAGGCTATAACGCAATGCGTGCTGTTGGATATTCAAAAGAGGCTCGGGCTTTACTCCGTCTGCCGGCTAATGGATTCGGGTGGGAAGTTTATCGTTCTTCTCCCGAACTCTTCTGAAGTCCTCAATAACCTCGAAGAGCTGGACGAAGAAGTTCAGGTTTGGTTCCGTAAGAAATTCAAAGGAACGCTCACAATGAACCTTTCCTGGTCCACCCAGGTGCACCAGGAGGACTTTCGTCTGAAGGCGTTTCAAACAAAGATTGATGAAGTCATTGAGTCGCTTGAAGCCGCGAAGTTTCAGAAGCTCCACAGAACATTTGCTTTGGATGGAACGGTGATCAAGGAAGATTATGGCGAAACGGAAGGGGGTAATTGCAGCCTCTGCGGGATCAATTCTGCTGACGTCCAATCTTCCCGAGCATATCAGCAGGAGGAAGGCCCTTCCGTGCCTGTCTGCTCAAGCTGTTCCGAGCAAATTCTTTATATCGGAAAGCGTCTGCCCAGCACGGTCTATCTGCTTTTCGGCGAGAAGGGCGATGTGCCGCTTTTGGGGCAAATGCGTTTGACTCTTTCAGACAAAATCCCTTCAAACCTGGATGGCGTTCTCCATGTGGACAGTTTAAAAGATACGGGGAACTTCAGGAGAGCAAGGTTGGCAAGGTACTTGCCACTTGTGACAGCTCAAGAACTGTCCGACGAGCGATGGCGCGCGGTATTCCAGCAGGAATTGGATGAGGGAGAACCCGGTGAAGATGAACCAAAGACCTTCGGGATGATCGCACAGAAATCAAAAAAGGAGTAAGATGGTTCGTTGGTGGGTCGCCCGTTGCTTGGCTTTTTGAAAGCGGACGTCGACAATCTCGGCTTTCTGTTCAGTATGGGCCTCGGCGAGCGATTGTCAGTCGCCAGGTTCACATCTCTCTCCCGAATGCTGAACCTTTTCTTTTCGGATTACATTGTAGAACTTGTTCGCAAAGACTTCTCAGATGTGTACATTGTCTTTGGTGGTGGAGATGACCTGTTTGTGGTAGGACCATGGAACCAAACGATACACTTTGCAATAACTCTGCGAAAAAAACTATCACTTTTCTGCGCCAATAACCCAGACATTACACTTTCAGGAGGCATTCTAATAGCGCGCCCCAGGTTACCTGCCAGGAAGGCTGCCGAACTGGTTGCATCAAGTCTCGCACAGGCGAAAAAAACCAGTGGGTCCGACCGCGTGAAAGACTCGGTCAATCTTCTGGGGGAAACTCTCTCATGGAATGAACTTGAAGAGCTGATGGCTCTTGGGGAGTGGCTGGACAGGGCCATGGAACAAAAGGAAAGGACGGGTTTTTCAATGGCCTTTCTCTATCGTCTCCTGGAGTACCATCGGATGTACCGGCATTTTATCCGTGACGGGAAAATCAGTCTTGGTCGCTACCTCTCCCTCGCTCATTACGACATAGGAAGAAACATCCAGAAGGATAGACGCAACAATGAGGAGGAACTTCAGTTGCTCTATGATGTGTTTGCTGTGGGCGCATCAGAGAGACGCATTCTTGACAGGCTTAATATCCCTCTTTTTTATGCCATAAACTTGAACAGAAAGGGTGAATAGGAAAGGAGGTTTCTATGGGCTACTTTGATGAGTCGGGAAGTATTCTAACAGATCTCTTGGACAAAGAAGCCAAAGAAAGAGCCGAGAGTTTTGTCTCAAGGCAATCCAGGTATCCCAAGAGGCTCGAAAGGGGCGCTGGCAGAACTCTCACCTCAGCCCAACTCAGACGTTTCTTCTCGGAGTTCAGACAGCTTGAGAAAAAGGTGAATGTCATGGGATTCGATAAAGTGAAGCCCTTGATAAAAATGGTCAAGTCAAAGGCGAGTTATGCAGCTAACCCTGCCAATCCTAAGATACCCCACCAGTTCAAGAAATTCCTCATCGAGAACGTAGACCGGATTAATAGCGAAGAAGAGTTCAAGGCTTTCATGCTTCACTTTGAGGCTGTGGTAGGCTTTTTCTACGGTATCGAAGGTGTGAGCAACAGATAACAGGAGGGCAGACGATGAAATTGGCTGGACTGAAAACGATACGGGGAAGAATCCGAGTTTTGACAGGGCTTCACATAGGAGGGTCGAGTGAGAGCATTGAAATAGGCGGCCTGGATAACCCTATCATCAAAGATCCCCTTCCTGAGAGCAATGCACCTTACATTCCTGCGTCTTCACTCAAGGGCAAAATGCGTTCCCTCATTGAGATCAAAGATGGAAGGCTGGGCAGCAAAAGAAAAGGGAATCCCTGTGATTGCGGCAGTTGCGAGGTTTGTGCCGTTTTCGGCACTTCCGCTGTCAATCGCCCAGAGGAACTGGGTCCTACGCGCATCGTGGTGAGGGACGCACACCTTTCAGAGAACTGGTTTGATCGATACAGGAAGGGCGACCTTCCGATGGAGAGGTTAAGGTATGAACACACGACTGGACGAAATTGCAGAGGTTTGGCCGAAGGTACAATGTTTATTGTCTGTCCCTCACAATAACAACGGCTATGAAAAATTGGTCCGGCTCCTTGACAGTTTGATTGACGAAGTCGGCAATAATGAGTCCCATCCCCTGGCTTCGTTGATGGAGACCCTTGGAACTCTAATTGAAGCGTATGAAGCCCGGAACACCCCAGAGATAGAGGGCGATCCGGTGAGCGTTCTCAAGGACCTGATGCAGGAGCATGGCATCAAACAGTCGGATCTGCCTGAAATCGGGAGTCAGGGGGTGGTATCGGAAATCTTATCCGGAAGACGGGACCTCAATGTCCGGCAAATAAGCGCATTGAGCAAACGATTTCATGTTTCTCCGGCGGTGTTTGTATGATGCCGGATTTCAGACAACGCGGTTTTGCCGCTCAGCAGCCCTGTGAGCAACAAGGCGTTTTATGAAATGTGCGAGAGCAGACTTGACGGTCTTGTAAAAAGTCCGAAAAACGCCGATATGTCATTGCGAGCGAAGCGCGGCAATCCAGTGCGAAGCACTGTCCCGAAAGGAACGAGGGATCTCCTCTTGATACGGTGAGATCCTTCGATCCGCCTACGGCAGCCTCAGGACGACTTGCATTGCAAGTCGGATTGCCACGCTTGCCCGCCTCTGGAGGGGCGCGTTGCGCCTCGCAATGACGGAGTAGGACTTTTTACGAATTTATCAGATTTCATGAGGGGGTTATTCTGAAATGCCCTAACTGCCGCTCATAAGGGGCAATACGGTGGAACCGCTCGGAGATTACGACGTGGGGATAAAAAAAAGCAAAATGACCCCTGCCCGGCGTTGAGGGGATTGGTGCTGTAAATAAAGACGTTATGAGTGAACCACGCGCCGGCACCTCAGAGGGAGGAGGGCATGTACCGGACCAATTTCGCGAGATCAGCGATACTTCTCGTCCACTCATCCATGGCCCCCTTGAACCGCTGAGCTAGACGAGCAAGTTCATTATCGGCGCCTTTCTCGGCTTCGCGGCGATCAGGATCGTCCCACGCTCGCGGCACCCGTACGAGGCGAAATCCACCAACCGACAATCCTTTCAGGGAGAGCATGCCTCCCGCTTCGCATCGAGCTTCTATCAAGACTTCTTCCCGACCTCCCAGAACGGCAATCACCTGGTTTTGCCGTTCCTTGATTTCGACGAGCAGCTTGTCCAGAGTCTCATTGACAGAGTCTGTCCAGGCCGCCAGGACTTGGGGGTCCGGTATTGGAGCGGATGACCCGTAGGGAAGGCCGGCGTAGAGTTCAAGGTCAACGCGTTTGAACCGCTGGGCAGTGTTCAAATCTCGCTTTTTTTGTCCCAGGAGTTCCAAGAGCAAGTCTTCCTCACATATGTGGGAGCGAGCGGAGTCGCAGGGGCTCCAGTCGAAGGAGATCTTTGCCGATACATGAAACGGTTCCATATCCGGGCGCCCCGATCGCGCAATGCAAAGCTTCCAGTGCCGTGCGTTTTCGGCAAGGTCAATCGTTTCCGTTGTGTTATCCACCGTACCGGCGAACAGCCCTCCCTCTTTAAGAGCATCCAAGAGTTTTTCTCGAAATTCATTGTAGCGCATGTCTTCCTCCTTTCGCAAACCGGCCCTGATATCTCCGACCGCAAAAAATCGCTTTGCGCCACCGTATCGAACTTCCATAGGCCTGGGATTTGCCGGCCGGGTAAGCACTTAACCGGTTGTCCCAGGCCGTTCGGCAGGCTAAAGAAACGGCCACTGGTGATGACCTTCGAAAAGTTGTTCCCTAATCGCTTCCTTTTCCTGGGCAGCCACACTGTCATCATGACGAACAGCATTATATTTTGTCATCTTGGAGATCAATTCCTTTTTAATCCCAAGAATGTTTTGCCTGAAGCTCCTAAATGCTTTTGCAGGTATAAGTTTTTTGGCTGCAAGAAAGCCATAATATTCCAATAGGGCAGTGTATATGCCTTCAACCATTTGCTTGTCGACATCGCCGAACTTATAGATGAACTTGTACATGATGGGTTTGAAGTTCTCGTCCATAAATTCAATGTCTTCATTTAAATGCACATCCTGATCCACCTTACGGACGAATTGAAAAAACACTCTAAGCGTTGACATCAGTTCGGGCAAGCGATCAGTCGCCTCCATACGATTCTGAAGGTAATCGATGGCAAAGGCCTCAAAACGGGATGAATCGTACGATGCGCACATCATGTCAACTTCTTCCCAGTCCTCCTGATCCATGAGCTCTTCCATTTTTTGTTCATCGAAGGGACGGAGGAGATAGTCAAAATATGTCCCTCCCTGCTCTGTCAGGAACCGGTAAACCTCGATATTTCCCTTCGTCACATCATTTTCCGAGTCGAGGGCAAGTGCTGATTCCAGCGCCGGCCCCGCTTTTTCAAGATCCCCCGCCATCAGCAGTATCCATCCTTGATTGGACAGGAAGCACTGGTTTTTCGGCTCCAACCGGATCGCCTTTTCACTGTGGAGCAACGCCTTATCCACCTCTCCCATCTGCCCCAAAACAGATGCATAGGAATCGTGATACAAAGCGTTTTCAGGATAACGCTTTATGAGCACTTCAAGGCAATGCTTCGATAGGTCAAGCCGCCAAAATTTCTCCAGATTGTCCAACAGGATATCGATCTCTTTCCCTATTTCATGGGGTTCCGCCAGCTCCAGCATCAAGTGAAATCCCTTCTCCATCTCCTGCTCGCCGGACCGGTCACCTCCTAATGACAGCTTTCGAAGAGATAGATCCAGGATGGCAGGATAGAATTGAGGGCATTTACGGACGATCTTCTCCAAGCGGGCGATCATTTCTTCCTGTGACAAGGGCCCTGCAAGAAATGGAACCATGGCATCAACCCCTAATTGCTGGTAATCCCATGTCGCTCTTTGCCAAGCCTTCTTGTTTTTGATGACCATTTCGATTTCCTTCCTTTTGATCCGGCAGAATCGTGACCTTTCCCTCACATACAGCTTTACCATGTGGCAGGTCGGCGCCAAGGCAAAAAAAAATAAAAGAACGCTTTTTGCGATGACAACCGTAAGTAGTCGATTGGAAAGAGTCAACGAGGAAATAAACTCGGATGGTTTTGAAAAAGACGCTCCCGTTGCCGTAATTGCAATACAAGGAAGAGGCTCATTGATCCAAACATTACGGCGACGAGGAGGCATCATGAACACCCCAACTCCAGGCAAAGCTTCAAGGCATCTTTTTCATGGTGCTTTTGCTTCACCCCCTGCGGGTTCAGACTACAGAGTTCAGAGGTGTCTATAAGCGCTGGATGGCTGGATGGAAAGAAGGAAAAAAGCCGGAAAAGAGATCTGAATGCAGGGCTTCCCAGGAAGTTTAAGAAAATGAACAGAAGGTTAGAAAAATATTCAGCAAAAATCTGCAACCCTTTGATGATACATTAAAATAAATGGCGGAAGTGCATGGGAATCGAACCCACCCGACAGCTCTTCACCGTCGCACCGGATTTGAAGTCCGGGAGCCCCACCAGTGAGCTTTCCACTTCCGGGAGCCATAATAATGGCCGGAGGAGCCCATGTCAATGGGATTCAAGAAGGATTCACCACAGAGGCACAGAGAGCACAGGGAAAAAGAACATCTGTCCTCAGGTGAGTTGACAATGCAGCCTGATCGTCATACCATTCTACCATAATGGTATTACATGGGGGTCGTAACATGAAGACTGTTGCCGTGAAGTTACCGGATTCCCTCCTGGCCGAAATAGAGAATGCTGCAAAGGAGAAAGGTGAAAACAGGTCTGCCTTGATAAGGCAGGCTATTGAGGAGTTTCTGGCAATGAAGGGGAAGCTAAGAAAAGGCTCCTGTCTCGATCTTGCTCGAGATCTCGCCGGAGCGGTGAAGGAAAAGGCTGACCTGTCGACAAACGAAAAGCACATGGACGGTTACGGTCAATGATGCGACAGGTCATCCTGGACACAGGACCGCTCGTGGCATTTCTCAACGGAGAGGACAGGTATCATCACTGGTCTGTTGCAAGATGGGCTGAAATCCAGCCGCCCATGGTGACGTGCGAGGCCGTCCTGTCCGAAGCTTGTTTCCTTCTCCGCTCGCAGAGTAAAGGGATACAGCATGTTTTCGAGCTGCTGCGGCGAAATGCGATCCGAGTGCCATTTCGTCTTATGGACAATATTGAGTCGCTCGTGACCCTCATAAGGAAGTACGATAATGTTCCCATGTCACTGGCCGATGCATGTCTCGTGCGTATGGCAGAACTACTGGATGAGAGTTCGATCCTCACCTTGGACGGCCACTTTAGAATCTACCGCAAGAACAAGCGCCAGGTAATCAAGCTCCTGATTCCCCCCGTCGCCCTTTAGACGGGCATGAGGGTGGCACGGGTATAGATTCAAACCACCAGTGAGATTTCCAGTACCGCTGCAAATAATGGCCAGGTTTCTGCGCGAGTCCTTTGTTCAACCGTGCCCCGTGTCGAAGACCCTGAGCATAGTCGAAGGGTGCCGTGCGCCGTCTGCGCGTCAGGACAGATGTTCGATGATGATGTTCAGAATCCTTCGGATGGGCTCGGCGGCGCCCCACAAAAGCTGGTCTCCGCAGGTGAAGGCCGTGAGGTATTCCGGGCCCATGATCATTTTGTGAATGCGGCCGATGGGCACGGTCAGGGTTCCGTTAACCGCGGCCGGGGTGAGGTGTTTGAGGGTCGATTCCTTGTCATTGGGAATCACCCGGGCCCAATCATTTCCCATTTCAATGAGATCCACCAGCACGTCAAGAGGTATGTCTTGCTTGAGCTTGACGGTCAGACCCTGGCTGTGGCAGCGCATGGCGCCCACGCGGACGCACAAACCGTCCACAGGAATCGGGGTTTTGGTTCCGAGGATTTTATTGGTCTCCACAAAGCCTTTCCATTCTTCTCTGGTCTGTCCTGATTCCATGGCACGATCGATCCACGGGATAAGACTGCCTGCGAGAGGGGACCCGAAGTACTGAATCGGAAGGGAAGGCGCCCGGAGTTCCCTGGTGACCAGGGCGTCGATTTCAAGAGCCGTGGAGGCG
>Ga0209498_1000297_pt1 | contig 30766 bp, 38 predicted proteins | sample WalLakDeSediment_FD_184131 | JGI IMG/M metagenome (GOLD analysis project Ga0209498, IMG submission 184131) | Lake sediment microbial communities from Walker lake, Nevada to study Microbial Dark Matter (Phase II) - Walker Lake 11/02/13 Deep... | ecosystem: Environmental > Aquatic > Freshwater >...
ATCATCACATAGGCTAGGTAGTTACACTTATACATCATTGTTAGTAGCTGAATAGCCTAGTACGATACACTTGAACAACAATGCTAGTAGCTGATTTAGTTGTTGGGTTGGAGATATTAAAGGGATGGCTGTTACACCATCCCTATTAGTTACTACAAATAAAGAGTTACCTGTTCAAACTTACAAACTTGGTTAGGTATACAACTTAGGCTTACATCAAAAGAACAATGAGCATAAGATAAAGAATTTTCAAAACCATTCTTATCAACACGTTTGTATGTACCGCGTAGCTTACCATCTTTTGTTGATGCAATAGGTAACATATACGCATATACAGCGTACTGATCTTCAGGATGCGTTACTTCAACCGTACCGACAAAGTATGATGCACCAATGCCTCCCTTAAGAGAAATTGTATCTTTCTGTAAGTCTAATGACTCTAGTATTGCTTGCTCTAAAGCAGCATATTTATATATTTTCATAATGTTTTGAATTATGGGAGAGCCTAGACCCTCCCTGTTAATTAGTTTGTTGTACTGCAACTTGGTAACATCATACCAAATACTACGGTGCAACATAAGAAGAATCCTCCTAGACTACCGTGATCTAAGACGAATGCCATTGTAGATAACCCTATAAATAGAGTTAATACTACTAGGCAAGCTGTAAATGCTGAATTTGTTTTCATATTGTTTTTATTATGGGAGAGCCTTAGCCCTCCCTAGTTAATTAATTGTGCAAAGCCGTTAAGCGAGCAAACTCTTTCTTTTGTATATGTGTCTGAAGTTCTAACGACACACATGCCGACTTAATATACTTATGTACTTTGCTGTACTTAGCTTCACCATATCTGTATGGTGCAACTATCTTGTGAAATGTTTTCATAATATTAGTTTTAAAATAAAGAGTGTGCTTTCACTAGGCTATTGTGCACACTCACTCCCTTACAGCTCAGGGTTAAGACTATGAATTTGGATTCAACATGTCTTCTATGGACGTCAAGCATCCGTTGATAATGATAAATGTTTTCATAATATAAAGTTTAAGATTCGAATTATTTAGATTTATTTGTTTAGTAATCGTAACGTAGTGAAGATTATAATTCTAAAGATAGAGGTGCAGCACTAAGCCACACCTCTTTAGTTTTAGAATGGAAGATCATCTTCTTCTTCCATCTCAGCATACACATACCCTACTGCAACCTTTGTTGAGAAGTACATTTCCAACTCGTGAGGCTTAAAGTGAAACCCCGAAGCATGTGCTATCGATTGAGCCTTACTACGAAGAATGCTGTCTATTGAAGGCATATCGTCTTCTGGACCACACTCCATTCTAATCTGTGCTAAGTCGTTATAGACATCACACAAGTAATCGTTTGTTCGCAGGTCCATAGCTATTTGAGCTAATACATTTTCTCTGTTCATAATATATGTTTTAATGATTCGAAAGATTTAAATTTATTAGTTGATTAATTCGTAACGAAGTGAAGAATCTTGAGCATGATCATCCTCCTTTCCCCCACCGAAAACAAATCCAAATTTTTCCAAGAACTTTTTTCCCGCAATGGGTTTGCCCGGGGGTACCACCAAACTTACTTAGTAGTGGGGGGTTAATTATATAGTACCAACTCCTTACTGTTATGCATTCGGGCCCAAAAACTCCATGGGGGGGGTTGGGGAATGAGGTACAGAATATAGCTAAAAGATTTGTTCGTATAAATATTTTGATTATGTTTGTGGGGAATACTTATTAAAAGTTTATGGGAGGGGATTTAAAATTTCAGAGAGAATTGGTTAAAAAGTTACGTAGTGGTAAGAAGGGTTGTTATGAGGATGCTGCTATATATACTATTCTATTGGACCTTGTTATGACTAATGACACTGAGGATATTGTTGAAGCCTTGAATAGTGTTATTAGTGATTTGGGTATTAGTATGCCTAAGCCTATGAATCGTGGTGGTCTTATTGATGGGGAGATTGCAGAATACAATAGGATTGAAGCTGCTGATATGGCTAGAGTTAAGGAAGGGAATTTTGTTCAAGCAGAGATGTCTAAAAAACGTAGGGATGATTTATTCTTTGAGGTTCCTATTTTACCATCGGAGTGGGTGTTGGATGTATACGTTGGGTTAAACGAGAATATTCCAGGTGAGTTTATTCATAGGTATGGAGGTTCAGCATGTGAGTATTCTGATTTAGCTGTTGGATCAAAGATGTTTGTTACGGATGTTCGAAGCACTATTGATTCGGTAATTGGTGGTGATACTCGTATTGTTTTGTGCATTGAGGGAGATTCGTATTCGGATAAGATATTAGTTCATGAGTTGCTCCATGTGTTGTGGCGTTATGGGAAATTGTCTGGATGTTCTGTAACTGATGAAACGCAGGAATGGCAGAGTGTATTGTTAGAGTATTTATTTGAAAAGGTAAAAGCTGTATATGAAATTAAAGAGTAGTGAAACTGGTAAGAAATTTGTGGATGGGGGAGTTTATGTAAACGGACGTGATGGTGAGCAGTATGTGTGTAAAGGTAACACGCTTATGCTTATTACTGATGATGGTTCTAGGGTAGGAGAATCAATTCCTATTACCGGCGGAAGTTCATCAGATGGTTTTTATGAACTATATTCTCTTGGGAACTCGGTTAAATTTGGTGATAAAGTTCAGAAAAAGAACGATAAGCATTTGAGAGTTTTAAAATCGGAATTTCTTAGGAGTTATTTTGAGTCTGAGGGGGTGAACATAAAAGACGTATTAAAGTTAGAAGAGCTTAATGATACTAGGCAAGCGGATAATGTTACGATGGTTGAAAAGATTATTGAGAATAAATATGGCGAAGTTCTTAAGTACGTAGAAGAGCAATTGAAACTATTGAAATAAAAGTTTATGAAGAAGTATGTAGGGATTGACGTTGGGTTGCTTGGGGCTATAGTATCGATAGATTCGCAGGGTGTTGTCGTTAAGTATAAGATGCCATTGATCGGAAAGGTTATCGATGTACGAAAGCTGAAAGATATATTGGAGCTTGAGCAGGGCACTGTTATTATTGAGAACATAGGGATAATCCTTGGGAGCAGTAAAAAGGCTGCATTCTCTATGGGTTATCAGTCTGGTCTTTTGGAAGCTATGTGTGTAGCTTTAAATTTACCGTATACAAAGGTTCATGCAAAGTTGTGGCAGAAGGAGATGTTCCAGGGGATTCCGGAAATAAAGAAAGGAACTAAGCGCGATACAAAAGCTATGGCATTGGTTTCATGTCAGAGGTTATATCCTAATATGGATCTTACCTTTACAGAAAGGGCGCAGAAGCCTCATGATGGATTGGTGGATGCTTTGCTTATTGCTGAGTATGCCAAGCGCCGGAGTTTATAAATTGAAACAAGTAAAATAAATACATAATGACAAACACATGGTTTAACGTAAAGGTTAAGTATACAAAGCAGTTTGATGATGGTCGAATTGGACGTGTATCGGAACAAATTTTAGTAGATGCTTTATCATTTACTGAGGCTGAGAGTAGAAGCTACAAAGAGATGCTTGAAAATTTAGCTGGAGAATCATCAATTGAAGCCATTCAGAAAAAAAACATTTCTGATATATTTGGTTATGATGATGGTGATCAATGGTATTCTGCAATTTTAGAGTTCGTATCTTCGGATGCTGATTCAGGGCGTGAGAAAAAGGTTAAGCATGAGATGTATCTAAATGCTGATAATTTAGAACAAGCTCATTTGAGGTTGCAGGATTCGGTAAAAGATATGATTGTATCTTATCAGATCAAGTCGATTAAAGAAACGAAGGTTGTAGAAGTGTTTCCTTACGTTCCAGAAAAGGTGGAAGAAGAAAATGCTAACGAAGAAGAAAATTAAAAAGTATGAATAGTCCATTTAAAAAAATGTTGGGTAAGAGAATATTAATTCCTTTTCCAACGGAAGATGAAAAGAAAAAAAGTACGATCATCTTAGATGATAAAATTCAAGCTGATATGTCAGATGAGTTAATCAAAAAGTATTTACGCATTCCTGTAATACAAGTTGGGGATGAAGTAGAAAGAGTATCTCCTGGGGATGAAATTTATATTCCTGCGCGAATGCTTGCACCGGGTAGGGCCGAATCGTTAGAAATTAATGGTATAAGATATTTCATTATAGGTGAAAACGATATAGCTGCCGTATATTAAAATCTCGGCTGTTATTTAAACCAACCAAAAAAAAACCCTTGGATTTTATCTGAGGGTTTTTTTATTGGAAAATATTTAGTATCTTATTTAAAACAATAGCATGGCAGGAATTAACATAAATAATATTTGGAACTTGTTATCAAGACCAGGTAATTTAGCAAAAAAGATTGAAAAGGAAGATCTTATTTCTTTTGGTAAACTATCTAGTATAGGATATAACGGGTGGTTGGGTAAATCTATTCGTTATAAAGATTTCGAAAGTGATTTAAAAAAATCAGTTTTGAGTTCTATTCCTCCACCACCTATTGTAAATACAGATATTAATTATTCTACTGTAGCATGGGTAGATAGAACGTTTGGAAATAATAGCACAGGAGTATTAGGGAGATTTGATAAACCCTTTGCTAGTTACCAAGGAGCTTTAGCTGCAATAAATGTAAATTATAATACGCTCACTGCTACCAATAGAGCTTTAATTTATATGCGTTCAGGGAATTACGGAAACCATTCTACTATGTGGTTACGTTCTCATATAGATACCTATTGTGAACCTGGAGTTTCTTTTGGTGTATTTTCAAGAATAAGAGATTCTTTTTATAGCGCTCTTGATGGTGTAGTAAATTGTAATTGGTACGGGCATGCTAGTTATTTTAATGCAGGTAGTTCAACAGCTACATTTTTTGAATTAAATGGAAATTCTAATATCCATGCAGAGTTTGATACTATAGATTCTCATAGCGGTCCTATGTTTATAGGAGCTTCGGGAACGGCTTATTTTAAATGTACCAAAATAAAAAGTAAAGGGTTTTTTCAAAGTGGTAGCCTTCAAATATCAGGAAATCGAAATACAGTAATAGATATTACTGATGAAATAAGATGTGACGCTACTCCTTTTAAGCTACGTGCTTTTACAGGAAAGCTAGTTGTTAATTGTCCTAAAATGATTATCAGTAACATAAGTTCTTTAGGAGGAAATTTTAAACAAGTTGTATTAGTAGAAACATCTACTACAGGAACTTCCATATTTAATGGAGATATGATCCAAGAAGATACCGAAACATATTTTGGTGGAATAGGAGGGGTTTTTACAACATGGTCTGGAGGTGGTGGAGACCATACAATCAACGGAAACATATATGCTAATAATTCTAGGGCTGGTATTTATCGAGGTAGTGCTAATGCTATTGTTAAGCATAATGGAAGTATAAGCTCTAAAAGAAGGATTGGTGAACTGAATGTAGGCACAACAGTTTTTAACAACGGAGGATTAGTAAATTATAATACTTATGCTTTGCTAAATGCAGGAATTCTTTTGCAGGGAGCTGCTAGATGTTATATTAACAATTGCTTATTATATACTGATGTTGATGAAGTAAATGCTGTAACTATTACTAATGCTTCTTCGCGTCTTTATATGTATAATTCTTTGTATTCAGGAAACGGGCTAGTAGGAGATTTAATTTTTAGTACTGTTGCTGGGGCAATTGTTCAGCTACACAATATTAGAAGTACCAAAGGCGTTGGAGTAAATGTAACTGATGAATTAACACCCACAGGATTAATAGTTGATCCTGTATTAGTAACCCCAAACTTTATCTAAAATGATTGATATTTTAAATACAAACCCTGGAGTAGAAGAAATGCATTGTATTTGTGGAAGTACTGTACAAGGACCTTTTGAAATACACGTAGCTTCGTTAAATTCAGAAGACTTAGCAGTGGTAACAAATTTTTTTGAAAGCATGCCTAAAAATGTAGGCGTAGTAATAAATAACATCGATTCAGATATTGAAATTAAATATTTTAGTTCTAATATTACATTTATCGAAGAAATTGAAGAGGTAGATTATTTAACTACAGAACATAAAGATGTTATTGATAGCTTTGTAACTACGATTATTGCACTAGCAGCAATTAACGAATAAAGAAATTATATGTCGATGTTTGGTACACAGCTGAGCCCAGCACATTTAATAAAAAAACAACAGATCGCTAAAGAATTTTTAGCAACTGATTTATTTTTTATTGGTCGTAAAGATGATGATTGGCAAGAAGGGTATAAACCTCACGTCATGGAAGCTCAAACATTAAGAGATGTTTTGCTTGGGCAGATTTCCATTCTTGATTTAATCGATACACCTAATGTACTTGGTAACCCTGGGGATATCTTACAAGTAAATCCTGCAGGAACTAGATTAATTTTCGTAGAACCTCTTGATGAATTTATCGAACTTATCGATACACCTGCTGACTATGTAGGATTTGCGGGAGCTCGAGTTGTTGTAAATTCTACAGAAGATGGTTTAGAGTTTCAAATACTTCCTCCAACGGAAACACGTTTTGAAGCAAGAGTAACTTTCGATTTAGTTGATGATCCTGTTGTTGCAATACTTCATGAGTCTAGTATCTCGGTTGTTGTAAGTTTCGTGAGAATGGCTAATGGGGTATATCGAGCTGAGTTTAGTCAACCTGTTGTTGCCAACAATTTAATTATGTGGATTGGTAACACTACAGAAGGGATCTTTGTTCCTACGTTTTATGCAACAACGTATATAGAATTCGAACATCACACATTCCTATCTGGAATATCAGATGCTAATATGGCTGATGTATCGGTAGAAATAAAATTATACCCTTAGTAAAATATTGGTTAAATTAAATATTTTGATTATCTTATTACATAAATAAATGCATTATGGGTATTGGTAATAAAAACAGCGACGGTAAGAATATTGATTTTTCTTACAGACTTAAGCTATTAAAAGGATTAGATTCTATTTCTAATAATACATCTGACTTAGGTAATGCTAATAGTTTGTTAGCTCAAATTAGAGATGCCGTAATGGCACATCAAGAATTTGAACTTAAATTAGTTCGCGATACAGGAAATGGAAACATTGTTGTTCAACGTAATGAATACGATGAGCAAACCCAAACCTGGGTGTTGTCTTACGTTGATGTAAACGGAGCAGCCTATGTTCCCGTGGGTCCTTTGGAATATTTAGATGGTTCGGCAAGCTTAAATTTAATTTTGGCTGAATTGCTCGATCAAGGTTTGACATTAGATAACATTGATCTTAAGCTTACGCCAGCAATTAGAACTCACAATACAATATCTTCTACAGGAGTAGGTAGCGTTCCAGCAGGTTCTTTAAGGGGATCTGTAATAAATTTAGGAAATCAACCAGGTATTTGGAATGGTGTAAGTTTGCCAGCAGGAATGACAATACCTTGGGGTGATGCAGGCAGTAGAGACACTTACAATGCTATTGAATACGATGCCACAGACACTAATTTTATTATTGAATATACTACATAGTTATGACTAAGATATCTAGAAACATTCCCGATGCTAAGTATCAAGCATTAATAAATGCTAATAATCCAAGTCCTGCAAATCCTTTTGCTACAGTTCTTGATTTATTACTTTCGTCAGGTGTAGGAGTAACTATTATTGAAGCTAACAATCGAGTAAGTCAAGCAGGATTAGGAACGCCACCTGTACCTAATATGTTAATAACTCCTGATGCTGGAACTTATTTAGTTCAAACTTTTGTAGTCCATAGCAGTACAGAAAATGAAAGAATAAACACATTTCAATTAGCCATTGATGGAATTTTTGTGGGTATTTCAAATTCGCAAGAAGTACAGAATAACATACGAGTTACAAATACTTTAAGTAATATAGTTACTGTAGATGGAACTCAGCAAGTTGAATTACGCTGGACAGAAGATACTGCTATAGGAGGTGTTCAAAGAATAGCCTGGGCAAGACAAATGGTTTTAATTAAGATAGCATAAGATGGTTACTACAAAAGAATTAAATATTGCATTGCTTTATAACGCTATTCAAGATTTAGCGTTTAGTCATAAAATAACATCTATTCGCACAGAAGTTATTGATGGTGTTACAACTACATTTATTGATGCTGACGGTTTAACAGAGTTAGAAGAAGCTGAATTAGAAGCAGTAGTTGATATAATTGAAATAAAAAGCTTAAAAGAAAAAAGATTTATAGAAATAGATACAAAGACTAGAAGTTTAATTGCTTTGGGTTATTTTTTTGATGGGTATAACTTTTCGTTATCAATTCCTGCTCAATCAAATCTAACTAACATACATTCAAGCAAAGAACTGTTTAATCAGCTAGAAATGTTTCCACTTCAAATGACTACAAAAAACAATGAAAGTTATTTTTTGAGCTATGAGAATGTTACTCCAATGTACATGGCAGGTTTATCAGTAGTTTCTTCTGCATATACAGGTGGATCAACTTTAAAGCAGGAAATCGTGAATGCAGAAACTATTGAAGCTATTAACGCTATAATTGATAACCGATGAATACAGGAGATATTTTAGTTTGTAAAAGGCAAAGCTGGCTTTCAAAATTAATTAAGAAAGCAACAAGATCTGATTGGTCGCATACGGCAACAGTAGTTGAAATATGGGATCAGGTTTATGTAATTGAAATGCAGTCTAAGGGAGTTGAGTTAATTTCTTTTGATGAATGGATTGAAAAGTGGGGGTATGAATTTTTATTGTTTAGAAATCCTGCTAACTTTGATCAAAAAGAATTTGCTAAAAAAGCGTTATCTGTTGTAGGCAAAAAGACTAAGTACGATTACTTTACTTTTATGTTCCGGATTCCTTACAAATTAGTAACAAAAAAATACAAGTACCGAGGGGAAGAAATAGAAACTAAAAGAATGATCTGTTCACAATTAACGGCATGGCTTCATGACTTAGAAGGTTGGCACAAATCAACACCAGCAACTCAATATGAGTTTCTTAATAATAATTGGATTAAACATACAGTAGAAAGATGGAATCTAGATTTAAAGATATGACCTTTGGCAAAAAGCTTTTAGTAGTCAGCAGTATTTGCGGGGCTTTAATGGTAATAGCTTCTTTTGGAACATTTGTATATTCTAAGTATTCCGATCATAAATTAGCTACAGAAACAGAATTAAAAAAACAAATTGCAAAAGTTCTACACGAAGAAGCTTATGATTTAATATTACAACTAGAGTCATTAAAAAAAGAAGTTTCTGATATTAATAGTAAAATAGCAGAAGGTTCTAGATACTTTGCTATTGGTTTACGTGGAGATGGTACGGGTGCTAAGTGGTACAGAGATGAATTTGGAAATGTACATAGAGCGTTTTATGACAGAGTTTACAGTCTCCATTATTACTTAGATAACACTGGAGAATTTATTTACGTGCATTAAAAATTAAAGTTGTGGAAATTATATCAAAAATATTAGGTTACGATAATTATAATCAGTTCCTTAATAGCACATTTCATCCAGATTCATCAATAGCTACTATAGGATTGACAGCAGGTTTAACTGGGGCAGCTGTTGTTATAGAAAATACTTTAGGTCTAAACCTGCCTACTATTACTGTTTTAATTATTCTTTTTACATTAGAGTTGATTACTGGAATAAAAGCGTCTAAAAAAGAAGGAGCTGATTTTAATACTAATACATTTACAAGAGGTTGGGTAAAACTCTTTATATATGTCATTATGATTGGTTGTACTAATATATTAGCTTTATATGGGCCGGCACAAGGACGTGCAAATCCTTATGTTATTGTACACTATATTTTTACAAACTATGTCCTTATAAATTTAATTATAAGTAATTTAGAAAATTTCATAAGATTGGGTTGGGAAGATAAGTATGGAATAACCAAAAAAGTTGCAGAATTTTTAAACCTAAAAGTTCTTAAAATTGATAAAATAAAAAAAGATGAAGGAGAGATTTCAGAATAAAATTACTACGGGGATTGGCATAACATTAATGCTTGCAGCAGTAGGTTTGTACGTAGGAAGTAAGTTTGCTAATTATGAGGTAACTGTCCTAGAACTTGGGGGAGTATCTACACTTGGTTGGGTATTCTTAACAGCTAAAGACTCTCTTATTGAAGGAGTTTTGCTCACTATGTTTAAAGTAAAAAAAGAAGACGTTAAATAAGATATAATGAAGTTAATAGAAATATTTAAGTTTTTTATGGGTATGTTTAATAAACATAACGTATCTACACAGTCTTCGTCACCAAAGAATGTACTTGTAGAAGAACCTATAGTTATTATGGAAGATCCATTAGCCACAACAGATTGTCAAGAGCTTCCTGAAGTTCAAGAAATAGTTGTAAAGGTTATACCTTCTAATGATGAAGCTTATAAGTCAGAAGAACATTTTTTACCTAAAGGAGAATACTTTGAAGGACCTACTGAAAAAGAGTGGGCTTTTTGGCATCACACGGCAGGTTGGGAAAATCCTTATAAAACTATTGATGATTGGGGAAAAGATTCTAGAGGTGCTGTAGCTACAGAATATGTGCTTGGAGGACAGAAAATTACTGATGGTAATAATAAGTTTGACGGGGTACTAGTAAAAGCTTTTCCTAAAGGTGGTTGGGGTTGGCACCTAGGTACAGGTCGTGGTAAACTACATTCTAATTCTGTAGGTATAGAACTTAATAACTTTGGTTATTTAACTAAAGGAGGTTTTCATAAAACAGTAGATGGTAAAAAAACTTGGATTAGAAAAACTCCTAATAAGTTTTATACTTATGTAGGTACAGAAGCACATGCTGACCAAGTAATAGAATTAGAAAAAGAATTTAGAGGGTATAAGTATTGGCATAATTATTCTGACGCTCAAATAGAAGCTTTAAGAAAGTGGTCTAGATACATAGCCTTAAGAGATGGTATAGATATTTCTAAAGGACTTCCTGAACTTGTTAGAACAATGGGAGCATTTGAAGCATTTGATTTTTGTGATGTAAAATATGTTACAGCTAATCCTGGACTATGGTGCCACACCAATGTACAAAAAGGTAAAACTGATTTATACCCTCATCCTAAATTAATAGAATTACTACTAAGCTTTTAATTATGAAATCTAGAACTCTAAATATAATTCTTACTGTAGGGTTATTAGCATTACTTGTTTTTAATATAAGAACTTGTAATGGATCTAGACAATCTTTAAGTTCTATATCTGACATCATTAATTATAAGGATTCAGCAAAGGTTTATAAATCTAAATTAGGAAAAGCTGTTTACTATAATCAAAGTTTGGAAGTTACAGAAAAGGAGCTAAGAATAGCTAAAGATTCTTTAATGAAAGAGTTGGAAGATCTAAGAATTAAAAAACCTAAAACCATAACTAAAATTGTTACAGAAATTGTTTTTAAAGATGTACTTGTATATTATACAGATACCTTACCGTGCGATACCTTCAATGTCCCTTTCTCCTACGTTGACAAATGGATTAGCCTAAATGGCCGTAGTCATAATAAAGGATTAGATTTTGCTTCTATAAACATAACCAATGATATGCTTATAGTTGTGGGAGAAAAAAAGAATGGATTATTTAAACGTAATGAGCAAGTAGTAACAGTTACTTCTAAGAATCCTTATCACTCAGTAACCTCTTTAACAAACTATGCCATAAAACCTAAAGTAGCTTTCCATGATAAGTTATGGTTTAAAATGGTTATTTTTGGAGGAGGAATTTTTGTAGGAACTAAATTATAAGACATATGGCACGTAATAAATTAGCAGGAACTAAAAAGGGAACTTCGGAATCAGCAGCTTATTTTCAAAATAATCCTAAAGCTAAAGCCAAAAAAGATGCGTATAATAAAGAATATCATGCAACCGAGAAACGAAAAAAATATAGAGCTGGCTTAAATAAGGCAAATCGTGATGATAATACTTACGGCAACGGTGATGGTAAAGATAAGAGTCATGGTAAAGGGGGCTTAAAAAACGAAGCTCAGTCTAAAAATCGTGCAAGAAATGGCAAAGGTTCTAAATCTTCCAAACGTAAATAAATAATAAATATTTATTGTTTAGTAATAATTTTGTAATTTAGTAGAGAATTATAAAATTTATGTCATGCCAAAAGAAACCAAAAAAGAATATTCCGAAGAAGAACTTCAGCAATTAAAAGAGCAAAGAATTCATTACATGAAAAATGAATTAACAGCTTTACGTATTGAAAAAGAATATTCAGAATTAAGAGCATCAATATCCAAAAGTCGTTTTGAAGAAAACGCTTATCAGCGAAAGCTTATTGAATTACTAGCTCCTGTCGAAGAAGTTCCCGAAAAAGAAAAATAGAATTTATGAAAGTAGTAGTAGTCGATAAGAAATTACCGATGAGCTTATACGACATTATTCGATTTCAAATTAACACTTATTGTTTTTTAAACAATGTTCGAATTAGTCCTGCTCAAATGGATACACTGGCATACTTAGGTATGTGGGGAGAAATGAATATTTCAGATTTTTGTGAGCAAATTGTTCACACCGAAGAAGTTTTTGGCAATCCTCAAACTGTTAGAAATTTTATTATCAAATGTGTTAAAGATAAGTTAGTTATTAGAAAAGGCTTAGGTAATAAAGTAATTATTCTTTCTGAGGATTTTGAATTACTAAAAGAAAATAATTTTTTAATAAACCTTAAAGTGTACCATGTATCGGAAAGCTAAAGATTTAATTCCTGATGTAGCAAAAGAGTTAGGGAAAAATGCTGAAGAAGTTAACGACGTTGTAGATTTTTATTATAAAGAATTACGTAATAAATTGGAAAGTTTAAAACACCCTAGAGTTTTTGTAAGAGAGCTTGGAGTATTTTATCTAAGTAAAAAAAAGCTAGAAGAGTCAATTGAAAAACTTTCAGTGATTGTTGAAAAAGCTACTCCGGAAACTTTTAAAGAAGTATCGATTGTTGAAACCAAGAAAGCTTTGATCGTTCAACAAAAAGAAATATTAAGTATTATCAATGTAAACCGTAAGGAATATGAACGTAAAAAAAATATGGAAAAGTAGAAACGAAATTCTCAATGGCCTAAAAAATAACATTTTTAAAACTGAGGCTGTTGAGTTGATTGCTTCCGAAAGAATGAATGTTTGCAAAGAGTGTCCGGAATTTGATTTAAAGGGGGATAAATGTTATGTAAAAGGTACTCAACCTTGTTGTGGAAATTGTGGATGTGCTTTAGACTTAAAGACAAGGAGTTTGTCAAGCAGTTGCCCTTTGGGGAAATGGGAACCAGTACTAACTGAATCTGAAGAGGATCAGTTAGATTTACTAAACGAAAAAAAATAAAACCATGCTTAAATTTAAAGAAGAAGGGCATAAATATTTTTCTGATGATTCTTTTGATTGGGTCAGTGTTACTAAATTAGTTCATCAATTTAAAGAACCTTTCGATGCTAAAACTGTAGCAGACCGATGCTCTAAAGGAAAGAATCCTAAATATGCAGGAAAGGATCCTTTAAAAATAATAGAATCTTGGGAACGAGAAAATAAAAGAGCTATTGATTTAGGAAGTTGGTACCATAACCAAAGAGAAAAAGATGTTCTTGATTTAAATAGCATTACCAGGGATGGTATAGAGCTTCCTATAATAAGTCCTCATTTCGAGGAAAATGGAAACATTAAAATATCATCTTCTCAAACTTTAGTTTCTGGAGTATATCCGGAACACATGGTTTATTTAAAATCTGCTAGCATCTGCGGTCAAGCTGATAGAGTAGAAGTAGTAGGAGATAGATTAGATATTTACGATTATAAAACCAATAAAGAAATCAAAACTGAAGGGTATCAATTTTATGATGGGACCAAAAAGAAAATGTTGGCGCCATTACATCATTTAGATGATTGTGAATTTAATGATTACGCTTTACAACTTAGTATTTACATGTATGTAATACTAAAACATAATTATAATTTAACACCTGGAGTTTTAGAAATTCATCATATAAAATTTGAAGTAGAAGACTTGGATGAGTTTGGTTATCCTATAATTGCATTAGATCCTTTAGGAGAACCTATTATTAAAGAGGTTACTCCATACCGACTACCTTATTTAAAAAAAGAAGTTGTTTCTATGCTTAAGTGGTTAAAAGAACATAAACAAATAGTATTGAACAATGAACATTAGATTATTTGAAGTTGATGGGAGAGGTGTAAAAGTAACGGAGCATTGTTATATGATCTCTTGGTTAAAATCTATTATTGATGAATTTCCAGAAGAACATTTAAAAATATTCGCTTACATTTATTACATAAGTTATACGGGTCCGGAAAATCCATATTTTAATATTTCTGAATTAGATAGAGAAGAAAAAATACTAAGAGATTTACAGCCAGAGTTTGATATTGAAGATCCTTTAATATTAAGAGCTGTTGACGAATGTAAAAAATTGTATGAAACTCCTACTAAGAAATCGTATATTGCAATAAAGACTATGTTAGAAAGATTGAATACATACCTTGAAACTACTGAAATTACTGATGGTAGAGATGGTAATATTGGATCAATGCTTCGAATAGCTAAAGAGTTTAAAACTGTTCGCGAATCATTTCAAGGTGTTATGGAAGCTGTTAAAGAAGAAGAAAAAGTAATGGCTCGCGGTAAGTCTTCCATTCCCTACGACCTAAGACCTAACTCATGATAATTTACGACAAAAAAGATATTGGGGAAATATATGAAAATATTCCTTGTTGGGATAATGGAGATTGGAAATTAATATCTTTTTCTAGTAGAGATGAGTTTGCAGAAGTTTTAGAAACAGATTATTTTAAAGAACCTGGAGAGTATGAATTAGATAATATAGTTGATGAGTTTAAAACAGAAGCTATAAAGTTTAAAAGGGATGGTTTCTATTGTGATTTTTTAGAAGGAACTATTGACTTTGAAGATTACTGGGATTTTGAAAAACTTAAAAGTAGAAAAGGTTGTTTCTTTTATAGAGGAGATAAAAAATATTATCTAACTCGGTATTATTATTTTTGGATTAACTTTTTAGAAATTATAGATAAGGTTAAAAAGAAACGTAGGTTTAATGATATTTGGGATACTCAAATATGGATGGATCTATATGAGTTTATTGCTGAATTAAAATATCAACATGCCGTAGTTTTAAAGAAGCGTCAGTTTGGATCATCGTTATATCATGTAGCAAAGCTTATTAACATTATGTGGTTTGAAGACTCTCCTGTATTAAAAATGGGAGCATCCTTAGAAACATATCTTACTGGAGTAAACGGTTCTTGGAAATTTGCTCAAATGTATAGGACTTTCTTAAATAAGAATACGGCATGGACAAGAGAAATGAATCCTGGTGTTGTAGGTGAGTGGAATCAAAAGCAACAAGTAACTGAGGCAGGTAAAACTTTTGATATAGGTCTTATGGGTACGATGCAATCTATATCTTTTCACCAATCTGATACAGCAGGTGTAGGTGGTTTAACTACTATGTTCTTTTATGAAGAAGCTGGTATTGCTCCATCAATGGATAAAACATTGGAGTTTTTATTACCTGCAATGGAAGCAGGAGATATAACAACTGGATTTTTTGTAGCTGCGGGAACTGTTGGAGACTTAGCCCAATGTAAACCTTTAAAAAATTATATCTATAAAGCTAAAACTAATAACTTTTATACAATAAAAAATAAACATGTTAACTTTAAAGGAACTGTTCAAGAAACGGGAATGTTTATTCCTGAACAATATTCAATGCCTCCGTTTATTGACGAGTATGGAAATAGCTTAGTTAAAGAAGCAACCAAACGATTAGAAGAATTGTATGCTGAATGGGAAAGAGATTTAGAACCCGAAACTTGTCAGATTCGTAAATCTCAAAGACCTATAAATATGCAAGTGGCTTTTGCTTCTAGATCTGAATCGAGATTTCCATTAGCCTTAATTGAAAGTTATAAATTAGAACTTCAAGATGGCAAATGTCCTTCGGAATTTGTAGACTTAGAAGAAGAAATTAATGGTGATATTAAAATTATCCCTAGCAAAAAAGCACCTATTAGGGAATTTCCTGTAGATAAAAAAAGGGTAGATAAGACTGGAATTATTGAAATGTGGGAACGTCCTGATCCAAATGCTCCATGGGGAACTTATTATGGATCTATTGACCCTGTTGCCGAAGGTAAAACAACATCTACCGATTCCTTATGTACAATTTTTATTTACAAGAACCCTTTAGAAGTAACCAAAAATGTAAATGGTAAACCTAGTACGTATGTTGAGGGAGATAGAGTTGTTTGTTCCTGGGCAGGAAGGTTTGATGATATAAATGATACTCACAAAAGATTAGAATTAATTATTAGAATCTATAACGCTTGGACTTTAATTGAGGCTAACGTTTCATTGTTTGTGTTGTATATGATAATGAAAAGATATCAAAGGTATTTGGTTCCAAAAGATCAAATGGTTTTTCTTAAAGAGTTGGGCTCTAACAAACAATCGCATCAAGAATTTGGTTGGAAAAATACAGGAACTATATTTACTACTAACCTGCTTCCTTATTTGATAGCGTTCATTAAAGAAAAAATTTATCAAGAAACAGATGATGTTGGAGAAGTAACAAGTACCACATTTGGAATTGAAAGAATTCCAGATTATATGGCCTTAGAAGAAATGACTCAGTATGAGCATGGCATGAACGTCGATAGATTAATTGCTTTAGCAGCTTTAATTGCATTTGTAAAACTACAGAATGCAAATCGAGGTATGATGAAAAGATTTGATTTAGAATCAGATGAACACTTGGATATGTCAGATAAAATTTATAAATTAGATAAACGTAGTGCTTTTAAAACTATAGGTACGGGTAGTAAATCGGGAAGTTATCAAAAGCCTAACCGAAACCCATTTAGACGAATTAATTAATTATGCAAGTACAAAACGCAATTCAGATTAAAAACAACGGTTCTAGAAAAGGAGTCCGTGACGGATTTAATTCATTTACGCAACCTATTCAATTTTTACCATTAGATCAAAAAGATGGTGACTGGGCAATTCATAATTTGGATTGGTTAGAATGGCAAGGTGTAAAACAAATTTCTCAAAATGCTCGCAGGTTAATGAAAAATTATAAACTTGCTGTTGGTACCATCGACAGAGAAGATTATATTCCTAACCAAGAAATTAATGAAAATTCAGAACTCCTTGATATTTTAGACAGTGATTATGTAGGTGAGCAAAATAACGATAGTGCTTTTGATTTAAAATTCTATCCTATTATACCCAATGTAATAAACGTACTTACTTCTGAGTTTGCTAAACGAAATACTAAAATTGATTATAGGGCTATTGATGAACATTCTTATAGTGAGATTTTTGAAAAAAAGAAATCCGATATCGAAGCTGTTTTGTTAGAAGATGCTCAAGTAAAGTTAATTGAAAGAATGGTTGAGATGGGTATGGACCCAAATGATCCTGAAGCACAAGAACAGTTAGATCCAGAAGCTTTAAAAAGACTTCCCGAAATTGAAGATTTTTATTCTAAAGAATATCAAACTCTTGGTGAGCAGTGGGCTGTTAAACAGCATGCTATTGACATGGAACGTTTTAAAATGGAAGAGCTTGAAGAAATAGCATTTAGAGATATGCTTATTACTGATAGAGAGTTTTGGCATTTTTTAATGTATGAAGATGATTATGAGGTCGAGTTATGGAATCCGGTTCTTACGTTTTATCACAAATCTCCAAGTGTTCGATACATATCTCAAGCAAGCTGGGTTGGTAAAATTGACATGTTAACAATATCTGACGTTATTGATATTTATGGGCCAAGATTAACTCAAAGTCAGTTAGAATCTTTAGAGGGTATGCATCCAGTTAGAGCAGGAAGATATTTATTAGATGGAGTTCAAAACGACGGTTCTTATTATAATCCAGCAATAAGTCATAATGATAACTTAGATCCGTCATTGCAGATGAAGCAATGGCAGTCATTTAATACTAACGGTTATAATGCTGACGATGTTATATCTTGGATTATAGGGCAGGGTGAGCATGGCTCATCTATGTTTAACGATCAGATGCTTCGTGTAACTACAGCGTATTGGAAAACTCAACGTAAGATTGGATATCTTACAAGTATCGATGAAGGAGGGCAAAAGCATATAGCGGTAATTGATGAAAATTATGTTATTGCAAATAATCCAATTTATCATACAAAATTTACAAAGGAAAGGAATGCAGAAACTTTAGTTTTTGGAGATCATATAGAATGGCTTTGGATTAATCAAACCTATGGAGGTGTTAAAATTGGACCAAACAGAATGTCGTTTCAAGGAACTACAGATAGAGATGAGTTTACTCCATTATACATAGGAATAGATAAAAATGAAATTGGTCCTTTACGTTTTCAGTTTAAAGGTGACGATTCAATATATGGATCAAAAGTTCCAGTAGAAGGTAAAATTTTTACAGAACGTAATTCAAAATCTACAGCTCCTGTTGATTTAATGAAGTCGGCACAAGTTGGCTTTAATATGGTTAATAATCAAATAGCCGATATATTAATTGATGAAATTGGAACTGTCGTTGCATTAGATCAGAATGCTTTACCTCAAAAATCTTTAGGTGAAGATTGGGGTAAGGGTAACTATGCAAAAGCATATGTTGCAATGAAAGACTTTAGCATACTTCCATTAGATACATCTTTGATGAATACTGAAAATGCTTTAAACTTTCAGCATTATCAGACTTTAAATTTGGAACAGAGTAATAGATTAATGACTAGAATTCAACTAGCCAATTATTTTAAAACTCAAGCTTTGGAAGTTATTGGAATGACGCCTCAACGTATGGGTCAACAGATGGGACAAACCTCAACAGCTACGGAAGTAGAACAATCTGTTGCGGGTTCCTATGCACAAACCGAGATGTATTTTATTCAGCATTCAGATTATTTAATGCCTAGAGTGCACCAGATGAGAACTGACTTAGCTCAGTTTTATCATTCTAATAAATCTTCTGTTCGTTTACAAGGGTTAGTTTCTCCTGATGAAAGAAAGTTTTTTGAAATTAACGGAACTGATTTATTGTTAATCGACATTAATGTTTTTGCAAGAACAAGTGCAAATCACAGAAGTATAATTGAAAGAATTCAAAATATTGTTGCTACTAACAATACAATGGGAGCTTCTATTTATGACTTATCTCAAGTAATGGAAGTCGATTCTTTAGGAACTCTTAATTCTAAACTTAAAGCTGTTGAAGAAAAACAAGCAAGACAAGCAGAAGAAGAGCATGCTAGAGCTAAAGAGTTAGCCGATATGGAAATAAAAGCTAAAGAGCAAGAACTTAAATTAGCAAACGATCATGAAAAGTTATTACTTGAAATGAAAAATCGTAAAGACTTAATGGTTGCTGAAATTAGAGCTGCTGGATTTGGAGCAATGCAAGATATCAATGAAAATAAACAATCTGATTTTATAGATGCTATGGAATCAATTCGCTCTAGAGATGAGTATTCCGAAACAATGACTTTTAAAAAAGAGCAGGAAAGTAATAAAATGGATTTATCAAAAAGAAAGCTTGATTTAGAAGAACGTAAAATTGAACAAGCTAGAGAAAAATCAGATACCGATTTAAAAATTGCAAGAGAGAATCAAACTAAAGCCGAAATAGATAGCAGAAAAAATAAAAAGTTTAGAGAATAAAAACCTTTAAGTTTTCCAATTATTTTATTTTAGCTATATACTGCTCAGAAAATAAAAATCAACTATTAAAAGTTTAAATATTTATTGTTTATAGAATTTTAATTAAGTAAATTAGATAAAGTCAGTTACATAAAAAACCAACAAATATGAGTGATAAAAAAAATGTTAACGTTGTTGAAGTTAACGATATGGATGAGTTACTAGGAACAAAAGCTGCAACAGTTATAACTCCAGATGATTCAAAAAAATCAGTTTTTTCACAACGGGAAGACAGTTTAGCGTTCCTTGACAATGAACCCAAAGATGGGTCAGATGATGATGATGATGATGATTCACCTCCTCCGAAACCTGGGGATTTAAAAACTATTTTAGATTCGGACTTGGATGAAGAAGAGGATGAAGAAGGTTCTGAAGTTCAAAACAAAAACAAGGGTGGTCGTAAACCTGCTTTAATTGAGGCTATGAGAAAGCTTGAAGAAAAAGGTTTGATTACTCCATTCGAAGATGCTCCTGATTTAAGTGAGTATACGGCAGATGATTTTGTAGAGCTTATTGAAGCTAACATTGCTACGCATGTAGATGAGATTGCCAGAAAAGCTCCAATGGATGTTTTTAGCAAATTAGATCCCAAGATTCAAGAGGTTGTTGCTTACAATTTAAATGGAGGAAAGGATATAACTTCTATTTTAAAAACGGTTGCTCAATCGCAAGAAGTTTCAAATCTTTCTTTAGATAAAGAAGAAGACCAGGAACGTATTGTAAGAGAGTGGTTAAGAGAAACTAAGTTTGGAACAGATGAAGAAATCGAAGATGAGATTACAGCTTATTTAGATCGTAATGAGTTAGACAAAAAAGCTTCTCAGTTTAAACCAAAGCTTGATAAAAAACAAGCCGAGATAATGCAAAACAAGCTGAATGAACAAGAGGAACGTAGAAAAAAAGCAGAAGAAGTTAAAGCTACATATGCTGAAAAAATTTACAAGACCTTAAACGTTACTCATCTTAACGGATTACCATTAGATAATAAAATTCAAACAGCATTATTCTATGGTATGACTGATACATCGACTTATCAAGACAGAGAAGGTAACCCAACAAGCGAGTTAGGTTACTTGATTGAGCAATATCAAATTGGTGATAATGCCAATCCGTCAATACTTCTCGAAGCATTATGGTTACTAAAAGACCCTAATAGTTATCGAGAAAGTGTAAAAACCCTTGGGAAAAAAGCTGCAACGGCTGATACTTACAGAGCTCTTAAATCTGCTTCTGATAAAAGGCAGCCTGCATCTTCAACACAAGAAAACCGAGAGGTACCTCAAAATCGTGAGAATGTTAAAAGACGTTCTTCGAGCAGAAGTATTTTTTCTCGGAGTTAGTAAATTGGAAATTTTAAAACAAACATAAATGACACCAAGTTTAAACAATGGCTTATTCCTTAGAGATAACGCTTACGTAGCATCATCACATGTTGATAGCTACCACTTGATGAATTTGATGAAGGATGCAAAACCTGATGATATGGGACCTATCGATATGTGGGCTCAACTTCAAAAGGTTGAAATGCCTTTGTATCAAATGTCATCATTTAATGGAAAAAATGTAATAGATGTAGAAAACCCTAAAGGGGAATTTACATGGAGAACTCCTATTTCTGAGGAGCTTCCTTACATTACTGAAAACATTGAAACAAATCCACAACCTGGAATTGATGGAACAAGTTTTCAAATTAAAATGAATCGTAGAGTATTTGGTCATGGTGATATTATTACTTATGACAAATACAACGGAGCAGAATTGTATATCACAAATGATGATATATTGGATATGGGTGATGGTGTAATTTACACTGTGGAGCTTGTAAACAATGACTCATTTAAGTTTATCGATCCTGCGTACTTAGAATGTAATACTGAGTATTTCCGAGTTTCGTCTGCTAGAGGTGAGTATGGAGAACGTTTCTCTGATATGACTACTCAAGCATCTTCTCGTGAGTTTTATAACTACGTTGGTAATGCTGAAGCTCATGTTCACTATTCTGTATCATCTCGAGTTAAGTTGATGGAGAAAGGTGGTCTTACTCTTGATGGTAAGGTTCCGGTAACAGAAATTTGGAAAAATCACGATACAACTTTAGATCCGTCAATCAATACTCTTGAGGGTATGATTACTGCTAAAGGTTCTGATTATGTAAAAAAAGCTGTTGAGAACGGAGATTTAGTTAAGACTTTCTTGACTAAAATGGAAGCTGCGCATCTTTCAAAAATTGCTTACGATATTGAAACTTACCTTATGTGGGGTAAAGGTGGTCGTATTAAGCAAGATGGTCCAGATGATTTACGTCTTTCTGTCGGTCTTTGGAAACAGTTGGATAATGCATTCAAGCATGTTTACAATAAATCTGATTTCCGTTTAGATATGTTCCGTGCTGAATTACTTAACTTCTTTAGAGGTAAAGTTGAATTCGAAGGTCCTGATTCAAAACGTGAGTTAATTGTTCAAACAGGTATGGCCGGTATGAAAATGATTAACGAAGCTGTATTGCGTGAAGCTGTTGCATCTGGTTTAACAATCAATGGTGATAAGAGTGGGGTTGATGCAATTTCTGGTAAAGCCATGGATTTACATTATGGATTCTCATTTACGTCTTTCCATATTCCTTTCTTAGCAAATGTTAAGTTTGTGCTTAACCCTGCTTTTGATAATGTTCATCAGAACAAAATTGAAAACCCTGTGATTGATGGATATCCATTATCATCTTATTCTTTCATCATCTTTGATGTTACAGATACTGGTTCAGACAACATTAAATTGCTTCGCAAGAAATGGGATTCTGAATTAAAATGGTGGTACCAAAATGGTACAATGGATTACATGGGACGTACTCAAGGATTCCAATCGTCAGGTCAGTTTAACGGGTATAGAGTTTATATGACTCAAGCGATGCCTGCTATTTGGGTTGAAGATCCAACAAAAGTATTAAAGATTGTTATGCGTAATCCTATTACTGGATTTAGTTTGTAATCAAATACTAAATATAAACGCCCCTCGATTAACCGTCGAGGGGTTTTTAGGTAAAGTCAAATACATAAAAACCAACAGTTATGAATGAAGTAGTTGAAAAAAAGTTTTTAAAAGCAGGTAAAATTTCTATTAAACCTTACGTTGACAACAACGTTAAAAATATGGGATTAGAAAGTTATAATATGGTTGTTTTCCCAGGAACAGTTCAGCGTGAACCTTTAGCTTGCTTAGAGCAAAATGGTAGAGTTCGTTATTTAAATGGATTGGATGAAGCCGCGCCAGAAGTTCAAAACATTTCAGATCCTCAAAAAAAAGCAGCTCGTATAAAAGAGATTCGAGGCATTGTTGCAGATTTGGAATTTAAAAAAAATTATATTCACATAGACGTTAACGATCCTGAGTTTTGGAACAAGGTTGAAACATACAAACCAAACAATAGAGAAATTTGGTCACAGTTGGCACTTGAAATGAGTAATGCCACAATAGTTCTAGATCCTATTAATAAAGTAGACGATTTGTTAAAAGTGATTGCTATTGAAGCTGGGGGATTTCCGATGATTGCTAAAAGTTTAGAAGATTGTAAGTCTGGACTTAAAAATCGAAAATGGTATTTAGATAGACAAATAGATACTGTTACAACTCAAGCTAGTACAACGAAAATTAAAAACAAAGCCCTTTCGTTGTTAGATAGCATTTTAGAAACAGAGCCTAGAAAGTTATTCTACGTTATCAAACTAATCGAACCTTCAAGCTTTCAATATAAAAATTCAACACTTACAGATTCTATTTATGAAGATTTAGATGCTTACATTAACGGTAGGTCTTCTGAAAGTGTTATCAAAAAGGCAGCAACTCATTTTATTGAAATCTGTGAATTATCAATGCAAGAATTAAAAATTCGTGCAATGATTAAAGATTCAACAATGTTGAAGTTGGTTATTTTAAAAGGAGATGGATTGCTTTATTGGAAACAAAGTAATGTAATGCTAGGAAGGAATCCTTCTGAAGTTTATGAGTATTTAGTAAATCCAGTAAACGAAGATGTTTTAGGTTCTGTAATGGAAGCTATTGAAGCCCGTTGGTCAAATTAATATAAGTTATGGATAATTTAACAATACGTTTGAAAGTCATGCAACGCTTAAATAAGTTAAGCAGTAACGATTTTGATAATTTAGAACGATGGCATATTGTTGAAGCTTTTAATAAAGCAACTGTAGATTGGTGCCGTAGACAACTTCATGGCACCAATTTATCCAAAACAGGTGATGAGCAAACTAAACGTAGGATAGATGATTTACAAATCCTATTAAGAGAACACTCTCTTTCTTTAAAGAAAGAAGATTGTTATTTTGGTTCTATTAATTTTCCTGTAAATTACTTTGAGTATAAACGTGTTAGTTTTAAAGCTAAAACTGACTGTTGTGAAAAAAGCAAATTCGTTATTTATTTGGCAGAAGAAACAAATGTTGATGTGTTATTAAAAGATCCTTTAAGAAATCCTAATTTTGAATGGGGGGAAACTTTTATAACAATGGCAGATAACGTGGTTAAAATTTGGACCAACAATAACTTTGATGTTGAAGAAGCCGTATTGCATTATTATAAGCAACCGCGTAGAATAGAAATGCAAGGAGTTTCTAATCCATATACGGGCGCTGTTTCAACTCAAGAGATTATATCCGAATTTAAAGATGATATTGTCGAAGTTCTAATTGAAGAAGCTGTAAAAATATTAGCTGGTGATATTGAAAGCATGGGGTCTTTTCAAATTGCCGATAAATCTGTTGAATCAAATAATTAATTATGAAAAATTATAAAAAGAAAGATGGAGGAACTGTAGGTTCAAAAAATAAAATGAATCTTCCTCAAATGAAAACCGGTGGGATGGTTAATCCTAATGCAAAAGTTATGGAGGATATTTGTACTAAAGCTTATTCTGAACATAGCAAAAGTAAAAAGATTATGAAAGGATATTAAATTTTTATTTAATTCTTGCACAATCAATAAATTATCGTTACATTATAAGTAATTGTATATAAATTTTAAATTAGAACTATGAGTTATTTTAACAATGCCTTTCCAAAGGCTTTCCCTTCAAGCATAGGAACGGGAGTTTTCGCAGGTGTCAACGTAGACGGAGGTTTCGTTACAGATTCAGGCGTTACAACATCTCAGTTACGTGCAATTGCCGATGCGGGTGCTCCTGTATCTCCGGCATTTGGTCTTTTTACAAAAGACACTTTTACATCAGTTGATGCTGCATCTGCTGAAATTATAAACGGTGCACCTTTGATTCTTGCAGGTTCGTCTATCATGCCTAATGATAAGATTGGACCTTTTCATGGTGGGTATGCTGAATCGAATAAATCGAAGTATATCAATCCTCGTTATGTAAACAATGTGTATAAATTTGCAGCTGCTCCGGCAGAGCAATCTATTTGGCATGTTGGTAATACTAACGCTCAACCAGCAACAACTTTATTGTTTGTGGCTCCTTGTGGTTCGGGATATACTCCTGGCGTTTATGTTAACGTGCCTACAACAACTTCGGGTGTTGGAACTGGTTTAACTGTTAATGTAGAAGTTAATGCCGCAGGTGAAATTGTTTCTATGGTTGAAAACTTAGTAGGAACAGGTTATGCTGTTTCCGATACAATTACTCCAGATGCTACTGTGTTAGGTCATGATGGTGTAGGTGCAATTTGTAACACTACCGAAATTTTATCCGTAGGCGTTCAGTCTTGTGAATTTGAGTTTTTGTGTAACGAAACTTACAATTTGTACATCAACCTTTATGGTTCTCCTGTGCTACGTGTGTTAAATCATGATGCGTATCGTAATCTTGCTGCATATACTGGATGTTGTCCAAAAGATAGCATTGTTCCTGTAGCTGTTGATTCAACTTTGGTGTTTATCGATTGGGCTAAACAAATTATTGAGTCTCCATATTTAAAGGATTTCATTCGTCCGATTGTATTTGATGAAACAGGACTTCCTTGGTTTGCTACTGCTGATGAAGCTGTTGCAGAAGGATGGCCAGCAACACAAGTATGGACTAACTATGTATCAACAGGACACATTGATGGTGCTGTAGGAGGTATTCGAATTATCGGTGCTTACATCGATACTCAGTTCGGTACATGTAGCTACCAAGTTTCAGATTTCTTCCAAAAAGAAATTGTTCAAATGGACATTTCTTTAGCTGATGAAAATGGAGATCCTTGTACTTTCAGCGGATTGTGTACATTTAATGAATGTTGTGGTTTTGGTGGACAAGGTTTTGGAGATACATACTTAAAAGAAATTTTAATGTGTGAGTCTTATTTGCAAAATCACATGTCAACAGATCCTCGTATTCGTGAGATTACTCAAGGTAATGCATTAAGAGATGTTGTTGATCGTTTTGCTTTGTATGACAAATATGTTATTCAGCACACAGTTCCTAGAATAAACAACCCAACATCTGTATTTGATAACGATCAGTACAACTTGTGCATTTATGTTCCTGCTGGAACGGATTTGTCTACTTTCGAATTGTTGGTTGGAACTTGGTTGACAAACTCAGGAAATCACTTAGGAGCTGAAGTAACAGCTAATGGAGGATTTACTGAATATGGTGAGCATACTACTTGTACTGTAGAGCCATTGCCATTACCTTAATAATTAGTAATTAATACTCTTATAAGAGGGAATAGGGATACTCTCTATTTCCTCTTTTTTTGTATAAACCTTTTCAAGATGAAACACAAGCTTAGTTTACATATTCCCGATACTACAAATGACTGGTCGTTGACTATTCAAGATACAAGTATTTACGCTACACTTATTCCAATAGCGTGTCCTACTTTGCAGATATTAATGCCTGGATTTATTAGAGCTATTACCTTTAATGATCAATCAATGCCTGCTCCTTTGCAGCCTAACTTCATTAGACATTTTACAGCTTGTGATTTAGAAGTACAACGTGAAAATTGTGGTACTAGGTTTGATTGCTTACCCGATGGCATTTATGTTATTAAGTATAGCGTTTCTCCAAACGATTACGTTTATGTTGAATATAATCATTTAAGAATAGTTCAAGCTTTAAAAAAGTGGAATGAAAAACTTTGTGATTTAAACGTTGCTGCTTGCGATCCAAGTTTAGAAAAAAAGATTAAATTAGACGAATTAGTTCAGATTAAAAATTATTTGGAAGCTGCTAAAAATATGGTAGAGTTTTGCCATAAGCCCGAAGAAGGAATGGATCTGTATAATTATGCTAAAAAAAGATTAGATAAATTAGATTGTAAAACTTGCTAAAATTAAATTGTTATGCCTTCTGCAAAAATTAGTTGTCCTAACTGTAAAACGACATTAACCTGTGGATGTAAAAATAGAACGGCATCCGATGGGAAAAAATGCTGCGCTTATTGTGTTAATAGTTACGAAAAAGCATTAAAGCTTTATCATTCAAAATAATCAAAATGGCTGATTGTATATGCATATTAGTAAACTTAATTGTTGAAGGTGAACCGATACAAGTTCAAGTAATTCCAAACGGAAGTATTATTGGTGGTGCACCTCAGTTTGAAGGCGATATAGGGGAAACCCAACTTTATATTGAATATGACTTAGACAACCAACAATGGATAATGTATGTCGGGGATGATCCTTTCTTTGCTTTCTTTGTTGGAAACAATGAAGTATGTCCTTTTGGAAATTGGGTGATTATCCCTGTATTTGCAAATACAGGAACTGCAACATTTGTAGAAACGATTGAATGTATAAATCCTACTTCTATAGCTGTAGTAAACTGCTTTGATGAAGAATTAAGTTTTGACTTTGTACCCACGGAGGGCGCAGAATTAAACTTAGGCAATGTAGTTAGTTTAGACTTAAATGTTGGAGATCCAATAGTTATAGCTGATAATAATTTATGTATAAATGATTTTACAATAACACATCCTGAAGTTAATAACGGTAATCCTATTACTATTATTAATGTTATTGCTTTTGAGCAAGTAGATCTTTGGAACGGAAGACCTTATTATTTACTTACTCTTACTGAAACAGAACATGGAGTTCCGTTTTTAATTTTAAATTATTATTTTTTATGGAGCATTTCTGATAACAGATGGGAGATGTGGCCTGAATTTAATTTAATTGACGGACCTTCTAATTCTAATCCAGGTTGTGAAAATGTACCTTATATGGTATTGGGGCCTGGTAGTTTAGCACCTCCAAGTACTGAATGTATTGGAGATCCAATTGCTAGTGATTTTTGTAGTTGGGGTACTGTAGCAGATTGTGAGATTAAAGTTGCAGGAACAAGAGAACAAAGATTTTGCCAAGATGAGATAATTATTGGTGATTTTGTAAACTGTTGGCAGGTTGTTGGTTTTGTAGAAACTAATCTTACACAACCTACGTTAAGTGTTACTGACGAACATAATAACTGTGAAGATTGTTTACCTAGATGTTTAGAATTTATAAATTGTGAAACACAAGAAAGTATTTTTTATTTACAAACAGAAATATTACTTCCTTATATAAATCAAGTTATACAAATTGAAATTGATGGAGTTATAGTTTGTTATAGAATACGCTGCGCTGAAGATTGCTTGTCTGGACTTCCCGAATTTACGCAAGAAATTTTAAATTCATTTGTCGAATGCGTTGACTGCTTACCTGTTGTTGTTGATTTAACTCCTAGAGCAAGAGCTGTTTTACCAGGGTATTCTACAGGAGAATGTGATCCAGAATTAGTTGAAAAAGCTTTTTGCGCTCACGCTGATTATTTACACCAAGAGGTTATGTCTAAACGATTTAAAATAAAAACTTGTTGTGCTAAAGATGAATCGGAAGTTCTTATAAATTACAATTTGATAAAGTATAAGCTGTTGCAATCTGCTTCTCCTACGCCTAATGAATGTGAGCCTTTATGTGTATCGTATGTAGCAACTATTCAATTAGGGTTTACTGCTACAATAAGTTATGTTGATTGTTTAGGGGTTGAAACGGTTATCGAAATTGATGCTACTCAAAGTGTTCAAGTTTCATCATTTTGTGGTTTAGATAACGCGCCTCCAATACTAAACGTTTTTCAAGACGGAAGTTTAGTAAATACGTATACAATACCTTTTGGTGAGGAGTGTGTTTTAGAATCTGAAGAATTGCCGGAGATAGGTTAATTTTAAAACGCACAAAGCATTATATAGAATAGTTAATAAAATTTTAGTATATTATTATAAAGAGTTTGTTATGGGAGGAAGTTATAAAAAACCGATTAATTATAAAACTGATGGTTGTACACCAACATCTAGTAATTGTATTATTTGGCAAGGTCCAGATATTGAATGTATAGATTTGTGTCATGGAGATACCGTCACAGATGTAATTTTTAAATTAGCTTGTTTGTTATGCCAGCTTAAGTCTGATTTAAGTGTTGAAAGTTACGATTTAACATGTTTAGATTTAGACGTTTGCGATGTTCCAACTTCTTATAAAGAACTTCTTCAATTAATAATTGAAAAGCTTTGCGAGTTTCAGTCTTTAGTAGGTACTCCTGATGAACAACTTCCTATAGCTGAACAAATAGTTACGGTGGCTATTTGTTTTTCAGCAGAACTGGGGCCTACTAGCACTATAAATAATTATCTTTCTGCCATTGGTCAAAAAATTTGTCAGCAAGAAATTACTATACAAAATCAACAATTAGCTATTCAGCAACTAATCGCAAGAGTAGATGCTTTAGAAGCTTAATTTTAATATTAAAAAAATGGGTTGTAATAAATGTAAAAAGGGAGATTGTGGTTGTAATAAAAAAGCGTTAAGTATTAACGACATTTGCAATCCAATTGTTTGTGAAACAAATTCTTGTCCAGAAGCTTTTGATGCGGGGTGTATAATATACACAGATGAATCAATTACTTGTAATGGTGTAGAGATTGTTGCTACTAATACAACGTCTGTAGCCCAAGCTTTAGCTAACATATCTGCATATTTTTGCGCTCAAACAACAATACAAGATGATGTGTTGTGTGGAGAGGATATACTTGTTAGCGCGGGATCAACTATTGCAGAAGCTATTAATTTAATAACATCATATTTTTGTCAAAGTTTCGAAAGTATTACCATTCAATCTGTTTCGTCAGAACTTGAAAATACTCCAAATGGAAATTGTAACGATGTGGTTATTACTCTAAGCTTTTGGTCAGACTTAGCACAAACTCAACTGATAGCTACAACGTCGTATGGTTATACATATTGTAATGGTGTAGATGGTGAGGATGGCACAAACGGAGTAGATGGAGCTGATGCCGTTGTTGGAAAGTTTTCTCAAATAGATGATTCAGTTGAGGTATTAGATCCTAGTACAAACACTCTTATTGGTCTAGGTGTAGGAGATTTAATTTTTCCAGCAGATAGTTTATCTGTGGGAGATTCTTACAGAGGTAAGATGAGTGGTGTTATGACTGCTACAAATACTCAAGAGTTGTTTGTTTTTTTAGATATGAATGGTAATTCTTTTTCTTCTGGATTAATCGATTTGGAAACAGTTAGTTCTAATAAATGGGAAATTGATTTTGATTTTACAATTCGTAGTTTGGGTGTAGCAGCAGAAATGTTTGTGGTATTTACTTTTAAATACGTTCCTGATTCAGCATCTCCATTTATTGCATCAGAAGGTATAACCGTAAATGGAATACTTACCTTTGATAGCTCTGTATTAAACACATTAAATCTTAGAGGTAGTTGGAACTTAGATCAAGCAGGTGTAAATTCTATTTATAGTCAGCTTTTTGTTTTAAATAAAACTTACTAAAATGGCAGAATGTTGTAAAGAAGGACCTAGAGGACCAAGAGGTTTACAAGGAGAAAGAGGAATCCAAGGGGTACAAGGGGTACAAGGTATTCAAGGAGAACCGGGTCTTACAGGGCCAACAGGGGCTAACGGAATTCAAGGAGTTCAAGGAGAACAAGGTATTCAAGGAGAACCAGGTCCTGCTGGTCTTAACGGAACAAATGGTGCACCTGGAACTCCGGGAGTAAATGGTTCTAATGGTACCGATGGGGAACCTGGACCT
>Ga0209498_1000298_pt1 | contig 30685 bp, 28 predicted proteins | sample WalLakDeSediment_FD_184131 | JGI IMG/M metagenome (GOLD analysis project Ga0209498, IMG submission 184131) | Lake sediment microbial communities from Walker lake, Nevada to study Microbial Dark Matter (Phase II) - Walker Lake 11/02/13 Deep... | ecosystem: Environmental > Aquatic > Freshwater >...
GGGTTGCCATCCGGAGTCGTAGGCGTTTGCGCCCCCTTTCCGCTGGTTGGAGAAGCCTGTCCCTTGGTCAACCCATAAATCATGTTATTGTGAACCATGCAGGTGACATCTATATTCCGGCGGACAGCATGAATTAAATGATTGCCCCCTTCAGCATATCCATCGCCATCTCCTCCCACGGCTATTATCTTTAACCTGTCAGTGGCCAGGCTTGCTCCGGTAGCTACCGGCAATGTCCGTCCGTGCAGTACATGCATTGTGTTGGTGCGAAAATGCTGCGGCATTTTGCCTGCCTGACCTATACCGGACACTACCAACACCTGGTGGGGCGACAATCCCATTTCGGCTAACGTGCTTTTTAAAACTTCCAGTATGGCAAAGTTGCCGCATCCCGGGCACCAGGTATTCTCTCGATCCAAATCAAAAACTTTGGCATTCACTACCACGGAAATACTCCTCCTTTTGCAAATGGCGCCAGCACATAGTTTGCATTCATTGGGCGACCATCGTATTTTAGTACGGCATGATCAGGCTGTATGCCGGTTTCAGATCTTAGCAACCTGCCCAGCTGCCCGGTAGAATTCATTTCTACTGTTACCAACCGGTTTGCCTGGCTGATGAATTCAAGAACCTGGTTTGTTGGAAATGGCCATAACTGTGGCAAATGTACAACCTGCAATTTTTCGCTTTCTTGATTTGCGATATCCACCGCTTCCCGGCACGCCCCATAAGATGAGCCCCAGGTAAGCAGTAAGGTTTCAGGTTTTGAACTGCCGTAACTCACAGGTGGTTTAATTTCTTCTGCCAGGGTCTTAAACTTTCGCATTCTTTTATCTACCATTTGATTGCGTATTTCCGGATCTTCCGTAGAGTAGCCGCTTTCTTTATGCTCATTACCGGCGACAACTACACAGTGTTTACTCTGTCCGGGAAATGCCCGTGGCGAAATACCAGACTCAGTAATTTGATATCTCTTATATTCTGCCATCTGATTTAGCTCTGCTGCATCCAGGATATTCCCCCGTTCAATTGCAACAGCACTTAAATCAAAAGGTTTTACTGTATAAGACGAATCTGCCAGATGTTGATCACTCAATATGAAAACCGGCACCTGGTACTTTTCTGCTACGTTAAATGCATGAACAGTTGTCCAAAAAGCATCCTCGGCAGTAACCGGGGCAAAAATTGCCCGGGGGAATTCTCCATTCCCGGAATACACGCTGAATAAAAGTTCACCCTGCTCGGTCCGGGTAGCCATTCCTGTCGCAGGACCCGGGCGCTGGCCCAGTATAATCACAATAGGCGTCTCGCTGCTACCTGCGAAAGAAAGACCTTCCACCATCAGCGAAAAGCCACTGCCGGATGTGGCAACCATGGATCGCAGGCCGGTGTTCGCCGCACCAATAGACATGTTTATAGCGGCAATTTCATCTTCGGCCTGTTCAAAAGCCAATGGTAAAAGTTTGGCCTGGCGGGCCATATACTGCATCACTCCACTGGCCGGAGTCATCGGATAAGAGCTAAGGAAACGGCAGCCGGCTGCCATAGCACCCAAAGCAAGAGCTTCATTACCAGTCAACACCATGTTTCCGGTATATTCTGCTTTCTCTATACTAAATGCGCATTTGCCCGAAAAATTATCAAGGGCAAAGTCAGCGCCCGCGCGGGCTGCTTTAATATTGGCATCTGTTATTTTGCTGCCCTTATTTTGAAACAGTTTGCTTAGCGTGTTTTCCAGGACATCAGGCTCACCACCCATTATTTGCCAGACTGCCCCGGCTGCAACTGTATTTCCCATTACCGACTTTCCACCATGTTCCTTACCCAGTTTGGCCATAGGCAAAGCCAGTGAATTGGGTATTTGTTCTTCACGTTTGATCATATCCTGATCATAAATGATTACACCATCGGGTTTCATTTCACCTGAGTGTAAATCTAATGACGCCTCATCTAAGGCAATTAAGACTTCTAACTGATCACTAAATGAATACAGCGGAAAAGAAGCAACTCGTACCTGGTAAAAGTTATGGCCGCCTCGCACCCGGGAGTAATAATCCTGATAGGCATATAAATGAAGTCCCTGGCCGGCAAAGGATTTAGATAAAATATCACCGATAGTGTTAATCCCCTGTCCTGCTTCACCACCAATTTTTATGGAATAATCATGAAAATCCGCCAAGTTATCGCCTCCTTAACTTAAATAGATATAAGTTCCCGGGTTGTAACCTGTCATATGTTATAGTTATATAATAATAATTTTATTATGCTTCCGTCAACCGATAGTACTATTCAGCATAATGGAGTTTGCATCGATGAAATAAAGGAGGGTTTTTTACAGTCTGCCTGGTCCTGAATTATTCATGATGTTATAATTACGGCAGATGCAGCTCTCTAAAGCTGATTGATTATAAATATATCGCACCGGGAGGTAATTTAAAATGAGTAATTTCTCAAATAAAGCGGAATATGAAAACGCAGTGATTAAGATATCCGGGATGTCCTGCAACCACTGTGCCCAGTCAATTGAGAAAACCTTGAACAGAGAGCCAGGTGTTCTTGAAGCCAATGTCAATTTGGCTGCGGAGCAGGCCGTCGTTAAATATAATCCCGCAGAAGTCGATCTGGCAAAATTGAAGGGAGCCATCAGGAATTCCGGTTATGAAGTGATTGAAAGTAAGTGAAATCAGCAATATAATGTTATGTAAACTCGTCGCAATCCATAAAAACCGATCAATATGAGCCATTTGAAGCAGAAAGCTCTGGAAGGAGGCATGTAAAAGATGAGTAAAGATTATTCGAAACTGAAACGACCCAAACAGGCGATGCCCGGGTTTGTAAAACAGGCTTTGAAAAAAAAGGGGCTGCTGGAAACATATAAGAAACGGCCGGCTTACCAGCAGAATGACTATATTGTCTGGATTAATGAAGCAAAACTCCAGGAAACAAAACAGGAGAGGCTAAATCAGATGTTAGATGAGCTTGAAAAAGGCGGGGTCTATATGGGCATGGTTTATCCTCCATCAGAGAAAAATGATTAATAATCCTATATATTTATGAGCGCTCTCTTTGAGGAGGAATACTATGACAATTAAATTGAATAGCACCCCGGCAGAAGACGGTTTCAGGATGCCCGGTGAATTCGAGCCACATGACCGCTGTTGGATAATCTGGCCAGAGCGTACAGATAACTGGCGTTTGGGAGCAAAACCGGCTGAAAAAGCATTTGTTGAGGTGGCTGAGGCAATCAGTAAGTTTGAACCGGTGACCATGTGTGTTTCTGGCAGACAGTTTATCAATGCCCGTAATAAGCTTTCCAAAAATATAAGAGTCCTCGAGATATCCAATAACGATTCCTGGATCCGTGACAGCGGACCGACATTTGTAATTAACGATAAAGGTAATTTGAGGCTGATCGACTGGGATTTCAATGCCTGGGGAGGACTGGATGAGGGGCTTTATTTTCCTTGGGATCAGGACGATCTTATCCCCCGGAAGATAGCAGAACTGACAGGGGTTGACCGCTACAAGGCCCCGATAGTGATGGAGGGCGGCTCAATCCATACAGATGGCGAAGGAACTTTAATTACAACAGAAGAATGTCTTCTCAACCCGAACCGCAATCCAAACCTTTCGAAGCAGCAAATAGAATATTATCTCAGCAGTTATCTGAACGTCCAGAAAATAATCTGGCTGCCGAGGGGTTGCTACAATGATGAAACTAATGGCCACGTAGATAACATTTGCTGTTTTGTAAAACCCGGAGTAGTTCTTCTTTTATGGACTGAAGATAAGAAAGATCCTCAGTATGAGCTTTCCGGCGGAGCTCGAAAAATCCTCGAAAAATCAATAGACGCCAGGGGCAGAAAACTGGAGGTTCACACCATTGAGATGCCCAAACCGGTCCTGATCACTGAGGAGGAATGCCAGGGGGTCGATAGTGTCGATGGCACTATCCCCAGGAAGGAAGGAGACCGACTTGCCGCTTCCTATGTTAACTTCTATATTGCCAATGGCGGGATAGTAGCGCCTGTATTTGACGATCCGGCGGACAAACCGGCTCTTGAAAAATTAAAACAGCTTTTCCCGGACCGTGAAGTAGTCGGTATCTATGCCAGGGAAATTCTGCTCGGGGGCGGTAATATCCACTGCATTACCCAGCAGCAGCCGAGGGCCTGATCTTCCAATAAGCAGAATGGAGGTTTTTAAACCATGTCAACCTATCCGGTTCCAGATTGTTTTCAGTGCAAGCATTTCTTTCCTGAGGCCCATAAGTTTTCCTGCAGGGCTTTTCCCGATGGGATACCTGATGAAATAGCTCATGGAAAGAAACATAGAAGTCCGTACCCGGGCGATGGTGGTATTCAATACGAGCCGGATCCTGATAGAGTTAAGGAAAAAGAAGTTAGCATGGAGCGTGCCCGCAAAAAGATGGAAATAGAGGATTAAGTTAATATATTTATCTGGTGATAGGGAGATCTCCCCCACACCAGTTGATCAGCATCAGAACCAGTGAGCTGACAGCTTCAAGAACATCCTCGATCTCGATGTGTTCATTTACGGTGTGAGCAAGGCTGACATCTCCCGGACCATACATAATTGAAGGAATATTTGCGTAAAGGTTAAAGATGCGCATGTCCGAACCGTAGGTGGCTGCCTCATATTCGACGTTACGCCCGAGCATATCACGGTGGCTCGCTGCAAGGGTTTTTATTAGATCGCTTTCGATCGGCACTTCAACCGGTTCAAACAATCCTTCATACCATTCAACACCGGGCTGGTTATATCTAAGCCAGGGATCACTATCAGCAGAGATTCTAACTGTCTCTTCAAACTCACGGTGCATATCTTCCACAGTTTCACCCGGGAAGATACCAATCCGCCCGTCAGCCTCCAGCCGGTCAGGCACACTTGAGGGCCATTCTCCGGTGGTAAGCATTCCTACATTAAGGGGGGCGATATTGGAAGGGTTTTCGTAATATCGGGCATTCTTGCTGCCGAAACGCTCATGGCGGCGCTTGTCCATTGCTTTGAGGGCATCATAGATCAGGTAAAACTTATCGATTACATTTATCCCCTTGTAGGCCATACACGCGTGGACCGAAAAGCCCCTCAGTTTCAGCTTGAAAGTATGGCATCCTGATTGGATATGGCAGATCTTCAGACTGGTAGGTTCCAGGATTATGCAACCATCGGCATTGATACCGTCTTCGACAAGTGCAAAGGCACCGCATCCGCCAGTTTCTTCCCCGCAAACAGAAGCGATAGAAATATCCCCATGGTTGTTGAAGCCCATTTCCTGCAATACTCTGACTGCCGTAATACCGGCTGCCAGGCCGCCCTTCATGTCGAGCGTACCCCTGCCGTATATTTTCCCATCCTCATACTTACCGCTCAACGGGTCATCATTCCAGCGGTCGAGATCGCCGGGAGGCACAATATCGACATGGCCGTTAAGGATTAGTGATCGACTGCCAATTGAAACTTTTGACCCGTGTAATGTATGCCCTGTAACTGCTTTCCCGCCGGTCTGAGTTCCTTTCTTCACTCCGACCAGTGAGCAGCGGTGTTCGTAGGGAAAACCGTCATGGCTAAAGCCTTTATACTGCATTAATTTTTCCGGGTCCACCCAAACCAGTTTAGTTTCCATGCCTAATTCGTCAAGCTTCCCTTTTAGAAAGCGCTGGATCGTTTCTTCTTCACCGGAATAGCTGCAAATTTTGACCAGATCGCAGATCAGCTTCACCAGGTAAGCACGATTTTTTTCCACCTGTTTCCGGATCAATGCAGTATTAATTTGTTTGTTGTTACTCATATGGATATATCCCGCGTCCTTTGCCAGTTTTGTTTATGGTATTGTCGTAAAAAATTCTCCTTTATGATTCATAATCCTTCATGAATGCAAGCTATGCGCTTGCATTACTATGCTATTATGTAATAGCATAGTATTTAAACAATCATCCAGGGGGTTTAAAATTGTCTAAAAAATATAAGCAAATTATTCTGGCAATTATTGGCTTAGCGGTTCTGTCAATGCTACTGCTTCCCAATCTTAACTTATTCACAGCAGGTGAAGAGGAAGCAGCCGATTTTCGGGATGCTGAGGATATTGAAGAAATTGAAGCTGATATAGGCGTTGAAGAAATTGAAGCCGCCGAAGCTGCTGAAGATGTTGCAGGTGATGCGGACACTGAAGATATTGAGTTTAAAACCACGGATAATCCATACCGGGCATATCTTGAAGCCCGCGAGAATGGAAAACCAATTGTTCTTGAGTTTTACGCTCACTGGTGAAGCGCTTGTATTATGACTGAGCCCGTGATCATGGCTCTAAAAGATTATTATGCAGGCAATGTAGAATTTATTGTAGCCGACGTTGATATCCCCGAGACGCATAGGCTTCTGGAAATGGAAGATTTTGCGGCCCCATATATCCCAATGTTTTATTTTATCAATGGCCAGGGTGAAGTTGTGTCCGGAGAAGCCGGAGTTTTCAGCTTCGAGGATATGAAGAAACGTATTGATCCAATTGTTGCAGAATAGGAAAACTGGCGGTCTATAGCGAAAAAGGAAAGAGCTGATTCTATGCATGCCAAGGAGGAACCGGATGAATAGAAAACGTGTTGGCATCGTGCTGTTCAAAGATGTGGAGGTTCTCGATTTTTGCGGCCCCTTCGAAGTATTTTCAGCAGCCCGCTTAAATGAAGATAGCAGAAGGGAAGAGCTATCGCCATATGAAGTAATCCTCGTTGCAGAGAAAAATAACCCTGTGGTTGCTGCGGGAGGTATGAAGGTTTTACCGGACTATGTATTTGAGAACTGTCCAAAGTTGGATGTTTTGGTTATTCCCGGTGGTTGGGGTGTTCGCGAAGAATTAAAAAATATCGCGATGCGTGATTGGTTGCGCACCCGCTCTTCAGAGGTCGAAACCCTGACATCTGTATGTACCGGTTCAATGCTGCTTGGAAATGCCGGTTTGCTTCATGGGCTTTCGGCTACTACTCACTGGCGTTCTCTCGAATGGATGCGTGAATTGTTTCCGGATGTAACTGTTGAATTTGACAAGCGTGTTGTCGAAGAAGGACGGATAATCACTTCGGCGGGTATCTCTGCCGGGATCGATATGGCGCTCAGGGTTGTTGCCCGCCATCATGGTGAAGGCGTTGCAAGAGCAACAGCAATGCATATGGAATATCCATACCCTGAAAATAATGACCGACGGGTTTAATCTCTAAGTCTTTGAAGGGGCTCTCAGAGAATCTGGTCCGCTGTTTTTTATTCGCAGGGATGAATGCCAGGCATGAGGGCACATAAAAATGTAAGGGTGACAATGTTTGACCAGCAGTCGGAATCAATGATATTATTCAGAAAAGTGAAATTAAAGTTTAAGATAAAGCAAGCTGTTACGGTCTACTATGGATTGGGGGTATTTGGAAAATGGATAGCATTTATAAAGTATTTGACGCTATAATTATTGGTGCCGGCCAGGGCGGGCCTCCACTTGCTACTGCGCTGGCAAAAGCCGGCTGGAAGGTTGCGGTGGTAGAGCGTGAATACGTTGGTGGCACGTGCATTAACACTGGCTGTACTCCGACCAAGACAATGATTGCTTCAGCAAGGGTAGCTCACCTAATCAACAGGGCAAAGGATTACGGAATTAATTCAACTTTCCTTTCAGTTGATTTTTTGAAAGTACGCAAACGCAAACAGGAGATAGTTGAAAGTTTCAGGGGTGGAAGCAGAAACCGGCTGCTTTCAACTGAAGGTCTTTCCCTTATCGAGGGTGAAGCGCACTTTGTCGGGAAGAAACAAATTGAAGTAGATCTTACAAAGGGCGGGAAAGAATTTATTGAGGCTGAAACAATTATTATTAACACCGGTGCCAGGCCTTCCAGGCCTCCAATTCCTGGTCTTGATGCTGTCGACGCTCTTGATTCAACTTCGATTATGGAAATTAACGAGCTGCCCCGTCATCTGTTAGTTATTGGTGGCGGCTATGTTGGCCTGGAATTCGGTCAGATGTTCCGCAGATTTGGCAGCGATGTGACGATAGTACAAAGAAGTAAGCAGCTTCTTTCCAAAGAAGACCAGGATATAGCCGGGGAAATCGCAGAAATTTTAAAGCAAGAAGGTGTGGAGATATTACTAAATACAGACACACTTAAAATCGATGCAACTGCGGGTCAAAAGATTGTTTTGACAGTCAAGACAGGGACGAAAGAGCGAACCGTTGAAGGGAGTCATTTGCTGGTGTCAGCCGGGCGTGTTCCGAATACATCAGCCCTGAACCTCGAAGCTGCTGGAATAACCGTGGATGAAGGTGGATATGTTCCGGTGAACGATCAATTGGAAACAGCTGTCCCCGGCATATTTGCAATCGGTGATGTGAATGGTGGACCGGCCTTTACTCATATATCCTATGATGACTTCAGAATTCTTCGCAAGAATCTTCTTGAAGATGGCAAGGCTGTTACCACCGGCCGGCCTTTGCCTTATGTGGTTTTCATTGACCCCCAGCTGGGGCGCATCGGAATAACTGAAAAGAGAGCGAAGGAGATTGGCCATGATTACCGGGTGGCTAAAATGCCCATGAGCTGGGTGGCCCGGGCTATAGAAACAGACGAGAAAAATGGCATAATGAAGGCAATAGTTGATGCAAAGACCGGCCAAATACTCGGAGCGGCTGTTCTGGGAATTGAGGGCGGTGAAGTGATGGCGATATTACAGGTGGCAATGCTTGGCGGCCTTCCGTATACAACTATCCGTGACGCTACCTTCGCTCATCCGACACTTTCAGAATCGTTGAACACACTATTTGGGTCGCTGGACGGTTAATAAGGGGCAATTAAATTGACTAAAGATGAAGAGTTGAAACTACAAGCTGCACAACATGCTGTAGGCTATGTAAGTTCTGGTATGGTTATAGGGCTTGGACACGGCAGCACGGCCTTGCTGGCGGTTAACCAGATTGCCCGAATGGTGAATAAGGGGTTACTTAGAGACATAATCTGCGTTCCTGCATCTAATGCTGTTGAGAAAGCCGCACAGAAACTGGATTTGCCGCTTACCACCTTGAATGAGCATCCCGTTTTGGATATCACGATTGATGGTGCGGACGAAGTTAACCTGGCTATGGAAATGATAAAAGGTGGCGGTGGCGCATTATTGAAGGAAAAGATGCTTGCGCAGGCCAGCCGGCGAGAGATGATTATAGTTGATGAATCAAAGTTGTCGCCGGTCCTGGGGATGAAGCAGCCTGTACCTGTAGAAGTTATACATTTTGGCTGGCGGTATCAGGTTGTTTTTTTGGAACAGCTGGGCGCGAAAGTGAAAGTGCGCCTCACAGCCGGTGGTTCGCATTTTATAACAGATCAGGGGAACAGGATTCTTGACTGCGATTTTGGCCCGATAACAACTCCCGCCCGGTTGGCAGCCCGGCTTAATGAGCGTGCCGGTATAATTGAACACGGTCTTTTTATCAATTTGGCAGACGATCTGATCATCGCAGGTGTACAGGGAATCCGGCATTTGAAAGAAAGGCAACAATAGATCAGATTTAAAGATGTCTTACCGGGGCAGCAGCATGTTGCGATGTACGCGGCTTTTGTATTCACTTGGAGGGTATCAATAATGGAAATAGCGGCAGTGATTGTTTTAATTATATTCTTGTTTTCACTGGCGATCATTGTTTCAATGTGGCGTACCAGAAGAGCTGTAGCTGCAGTAGTTAAAATCTTTCGCGAAAATAACGCCATTGATGCTGAGAATGCAAAAACAGCAGTTGAACTTGGTCTCAATAAAAAACCTTTTTTTGATAGAATGGTAACAACACGTGACTATAAACCCGATGCATTGCAGGCATTGATAAACGCGGGAGTAGTTATTGTTAAAGAAGATGGTAAACTCCACTTTTCCGAAAAGGATGTTGATAAAATTCACTATTTGAAAAAGGACTAATCATTTTATACGGAAATATACAAGCGTATCAATAAAAATAAAGGTTTGGCTGGTTGGCCTTTTACTTTTCGGCAAAGCCGGCAAGAACTGATTCATAAAGTGCTAACTGAACTTTTTCGAAGAAACGGCTGCCGCGTAGAGCATCGGCGGCGCTGGGATTGCCCATAACTCCTGAGGGAGATATTGTTGTAATACCTTCTTTAAAGATGCGGTTTACCAGAATCTCGGATAGTTGGCCCACATACCCTTCCTCTGCCTGGTCCATTCGAACATGTTTCGGATTTAAATACAACATTACAGAAGTCTCGTAGTCGCAGGCATGACCACCACAGGCACCGGGTTGCAAACTCTCACTTTCCTCCATTTTCTTAAAAAGTTCCAGCATCTTACTGAGGGGTAGGCCAGTTACAATTTTTAATTCAGGGTATTTAAATCGCAGGTTGGCTGCGATTTCCTCCAGGACTTTGAAGTTTCCGCCGTGTGATGAAAGCAAAACAATCTTTTCAAACCCATGAGCTTTATAGGCAGTGACATAATCCTCCACTATACCGGTAAAAACTTCAGGTCTCAAAGTCAGACTGCCCGGCAGTTTCATGTGATGGGAGGAAAGCCCCGGACGGATCACCGGCGCAACCAGGGCATCACCAAGGCGTTTTGCCAGGTCTACAGCTGATGCCTCCCCGATAGCGGAATCCGTGAGCTCGGCAAGATGGGGCCCGTGTTGTTCGATTGATGCAGTGCAAATAATAACCGTCCGGTATCCTTTTTCCAAAGCTTCTTTAATTTCCGTCCAGGTCATTTCTTCCAATAAGTATCTATTCATGAAAATCCTCCCCTTACTGATTGCTCAGTGTTGTAAGCTTTACATGTTTAAAAATTTTCTTAAAGCATAAATTTAACTGCTTTGCAAACCTGCTAAAAAAGCTTCGATGTTTCCTGCCAGGGCAGTAGCATTGTAGCCACCCTCCAGGGCGGCAAAGAGATGACCTTTGCATTTTTCCCGGGCAAAAGATCCCAGAAGTTGGCCAATAGTATTATAATCCTGACTGGTCAGTATTCCTCCCCAATCATTGATGCCGCGGTCAAAACCCGCCGACACAGCCACCATTTCTGCTTCATAGTCCTGCAGATCCTTCTCCAAAGCATTAAGGTAGCGGAGACGGGAATTTTCCTGGCTGTGCCAGAATGTTACTGTGTTATCGTTTTGAAATATATTGGCTGTTCCATCACCGAAATGCAGGTCGAAGTCGACTATTAGAGCTTTACTGATATGGCCTAATTGGAATATGTGCTTTAACGCGACAGCAATATTGTTAAAGTAGCAGAAGCCCCAGCTGGAATCAGCAGAAGCATGATGACCGGGTGGCCGGCAAAGAGCGAATGCAAATTCCCCGCTGGATGCCGTTTCTGCTGCTTCTATGGATGACCCTGCTGCCAGTAAAGCGGTATGACAGAGTAAATCATCCTGTGTCACACTGTTCCAGTGTCCGGTTGTATGGACATGCAATATCTCTTCTTTTGTGGCGGATCGCGGCTCGCGAATGGGGTACTTCCCTTCGAGTGCGGCCAGGGCAGGTTCCAGCCTTCCCTGCTCAGCTGCAGGATCGAAAGCATAGTGCTCCAAAAAATCGCGGTGGAAAAAGATTTTCACAATAATACACCTCCATCTTGATCTATTATAACCTGAAAAAAGAAGCGGGTCAGGGATTAAATCTCAATGATCTGGAAGGCAAGCTCAGGTTAACATCATATTGTAAAGGGGATATCAATCCAGGCCCGCCATAGGTAATCTAAAAATTCTAATAGATTCTTGTAAGCCTTTTTTGGGTATGATATATTTAGAATATGAACTCCAGGACTTTTTAAACCTGGAGTTTCGCTTCCTACATAGCGAAAGGAATTCCTGGGGATGACAAAGATGGAGTTTGAAAAATTAAAAATCAGGGCCAATGGGGGTATCATATCATGAAAAAATCGAACAAAGATCAGCATTCAAATACTAAAGGATCAAATGAGGGTGGCCATGGGCATTCTAATCATAGTGATCATGACAGGCACGCCGGTCACAGTCCCGGTATGTTTCGTGAAAAATTCTGGCTCTCCCTGATCCTGACTTTGCCGGTGGTCTTCTGGTCGGAGCATATCCAAATGTTACTTGGTTACAGGGCACCGGAGTTTTTCGGCTCAGCCTGGATTCCTCCAGTTCTTGGCACAGTAATTTTCTTTTACGGTGGGTGGGTTTTCATCCAGGGTGCATGGAGAGAGCTAAAGACCTTGCTGCCGGGGATGATGACCCTTATATCACTGGCTATCACTGTTGCCTTCCTGTTTTCGTGGGTTGTGCAGCTCGGATTGATTGAGGCGGAAGCGCTATGGTGGGAGTTGGCCACCCTGGTCACTATTATGCTTCTTGGCCACTGGATTGAGATGCGCTCAATCGAACAGGCACAGGGTGCATTACAGGAGCTGGCGAAACTCCTTCCCGACACCGCTACCCGCATCGTTGACGAGGTTGAAGAGAAGGTTGCCGTAAGTGAACTAAAAAGCGGTGACATCGTCCTTGTCCGTCCGGGAGAAAGCATTCCTGTAGATGGAGTGCTGCGGAAGGGAAAAAGCGATATAAATGAGGCGATGGTGACCGGGGAGTCAAGGCCCGTGAAAAAGAGAGAAGGGGATGAGGTAATAGCCGGTACCATCAACGGTGAGGGTTCACTCCGCATCGAAGTAACAGGTACCGGGGAGGATACCAAGCTATCCGGTATAATGCGGCTCGTGGCCGATGCACAGAAGTCAAAATCAAGGGCCCAGAATCTGGCTGATCGTGCTGCTCAGCTGCTAACCGCTGTAGCGATAACTGCCGGCGTGATTACACTTGTTGCCTGGCAGCTTATTGGTGCGCCTATTGATTTTTCGATTGTCCGGACTGTAACCGTTCTGGTTATTGCCTGCCCTCATGCTCTGGGGCTGGCCGTGCCCCTGGTCGTGGCCATTTCCACGACGTTAGGGGCTCTGAATGGGCTTTTAGTGCGGGATCGGCGCGGACTTGAAGAAGCCCGAAACCTGGACATAGTGATTTTCGACAAGACCGGAACATTGACTCTGGGTGAATTTCGAGTTGTTGCTATAACTGTTACAGAAGAAGTTTCAGAAGAAGAAGCGCTGCGACTTGCCTCCGGAGTAGAGTCTGAGTCTGAACATCCCATTGCCCTGGGTATCGTGAATACGGCGAAGGATCGTGATATCAAGATTCCTCCTGCCGAAGAATTCCGTGCACTGACCGGCAAAGGTGTGGCCGCCATAGTAGAAGGTGTTGAATACCATGTTGGGGGGCCGGCACTTCTCAAGGAAGAAGATGTGGAAGTGCCATCTTTGCTTCGCCAGGCAGCAGAGGCTGTATCTGAACGCGGGCAGGCTGCAATTTACCTGCTCGGTAAAGGTAAAGTGATAGCCTTATTTGCAGTGGCCGATGCAATCCGTGAGGAGAGCAGTGAGGCCGTTCTTGAACTTCAGAAGATGGGTATCGAGGTGGCTATGCTGACGGGTGATGCGAAGGCTGTGGCAGATGCTGTCGCCGGAGAGATCGGGATCGATATAGTCTTCGCCGAAGTGCTGCCCGAGGATAAGGCTTCTAAAGTGCAGGATCTTCAGAAGGATGGGAAAAAAGTGGCCATGATTGGAGACGGGGTTAACGACGCCCCGGCCCTTGCTACTGCTGATATCGGAGTTGCCATAGGTGCGGGGACCGACGTAGCCGTGGAAGCGGGGCATATTGTGCTGGTTAGATCCGATCCCCGGGATATTCCCCGGATCATCACCCTTTCACGGGCTACCTATGGAAAGATGGTGCAGAATTTGTGGTGGGCGGCAGGCTATAATATTGTTGCGATCCCTCTGGCTGCAGGTGCCCTGGCTGCATGGGGAATTTTGCTCACGCCGGCATTTGGTGCGCTACTAATGTCGGCGAGCACTGTGATTGTAGCAGTAAATGCGCAGCTGTTAAGGCGGCTGAAGCTATAAGAATCTTAAATTGAATGTGGAAATTTGTATATCTTATCTTGAGCCAGTGAGTTGTTTTTAATTATTAAAAGCTAGTAAGGTTTCGGGAACTGCCGGCAGCAGGTTATTGCCGGTTTCTGTGGCAATTATTAACTATGAATCCAGCAACAATGAAGTAATTTCCCTGCCCCGGGGATGTCAAAATACATTGCTTTTTTCACAACTTGATGATAGCATAACATTGAGAAATTTTTATCAAACACCCGGAATTCCGGATTGTTTAATCTGCACAGGTGCCTGATGTTTTCGAAATTTTTTTTTTGAAGTGAAAAGTTCGGTAGAGTATTAAAAAAACTATGACAGGAGGGAAAACCCTAACTTTTAGGGGAAGAACATGAGCAAAGCAGTTGTTGTAAGTGCAGTTAGAACTATAGCCGGCAGTTATGGTGGAAGTCTAAGTAGTTTCAGCGCTCCCCAGTTGGGAGCGAAAGTAATCGAAGAGGTAGTTAAGAGAGCAAATATTTCAGGTGAAGAAGTTGATGAAGTAGTATTTGGCTGCGGTTGGCAAGCAGGAATAGGTCCTAATGTGGCTCGTTATTCTACAGTATTAGCCGGCTTGCCGGTTGAGGTGCCTGCGTACACGATTAACATACGCTGTGCTTCCAGCTTGCAGGCTACCATTCAGGGGGCTAAATCTATTCTCCTGGGCGATGCTGATACGGTAGTGGTCGGAGGGACTGAATCTGCCTCCAATGTGCCCTACCTCCTTGATAAGGCTCGTTGGGGGGCACGGATGGGTGATATGACTGCTTACGACGGGTTGCACAAGGATGGTTTCATGTGTCCTATGGCCGGAATGCTGATGGGTGGTACTGCAGAACTATTGGCTGAAAAATATAGTATAGATCGTGAAGAACAGGACAGCTTTGCCCTTGAGAGCCACCAGAAAGCAGTTAAAGCATCGGAAGAAGGTAAATTTAAAGATGAAATTTTACCGGTGCAGGTAGTACAGAAAAAACAGACATTGACGGTTGATCAGGAAGAAATCCCGCGGGCCGATGCTTCCATGGAAAGAATGGCTAAGCTGCCGCCGGTCTTTAAAAAGGAAGGAACTGTAACTGCCGGTAACAGTTGTGCTCTTTCCGACAATGCATCAGCCCTGGTAATTATGTCTGAAGAAAAAGCAAAAGCCCTTGGATTGACACCTTTGGCTGCAATACGCGGTTATGCTGCAGGGGGAGTGGATCCTAAATATATGGGCATTGGTCCGGTAAAAGCTATCCCCATGGCATTGGAAAAAGCCGGGGTGAACCTGGATGATATTGATTTGATAGAGCTGAACGAAGCTTTTGCGGTTCAGTACCTGGCTGTGGAAAGAGAAATGAAGTGGAACCGCGATAAGGTTAATGTTCACGGTGGAGCTATTGCCCTTGGTCACCCCGTGGGTGCAACCGGTACCAAGCTTATCACCACCCTGCTGCATGCTTTGAAAATTCATGACAAGGATTTGGGCCTGGTCAGCGCATGTGTTGGCGGAGGCCAGGGTGTAGCCTTAATCTTTGAGAGATTAAGTTAAATTTATTTTTTGAACAGGAGGCTTGATTATTGATGGAGGTAAAGAAATGTTTTGTTTTAGGCGCCGGTATCATGGGAACGGGAATAGCTCAACTAATGGCTCAAAATGGTATTGAAGCTATCCTGGTAGATTTAGATGAAGCAATTGCCAGGCGCAGCTTGGCTAATATTGAAAAAGGGTTACAAAAACGGGTCGATAAAGGAAAGATGAGTGGAGATGAGGTTAAAGATATTCTTGGCCGCATCAAAATTTCTACAAAAATGGAAGATGCGGCAGACGCTGACTTCATAATTGAAGCGATTGTCGAAAATGTTGAAATCAAGCAGAAGGTATTCAAAAAACTCGAAGAAATCGCCAGGGAAGATGTAATCCTGGCAACTAATACCACTGCCTGTTCAATTTCTGAAATAGCATCAGCTGTTTCAAACCCGAGCAGGGTTGTCGGAATGCACTTCTTCAACCCGGCGGTGGTTATGAAATTGGTTGAAATAATGCCCGGTGTGTCAACTGATGCTGAAGTGGTTAATAAAACCAGGGAATTAGCTGAATTCCTTGGCAAAGAACCGGTTGTTACCGCTAAAGAAGGTATCGCCGGGATAGCCAGCCGTGTTTTGGCGGCATTACTCAACGAAGCAGTCTGGGTTCTGGATGAAGGAATCGGGACTGTGAGCGATATTGATAAGGCGCTGCAGATGGGCGCCAATCAACCTATGGGGCCGCTGACATTAATTGACATGATTGGTATAGATACTCACCTTGCCAAAACCAGGACTCTTTACGAAAAATTTGGCGATCCGCGCTACCGCCCCTGTTACCTGCTGGAGAAAATGGTCAATGCCGGTTACCTGGGCCGTAAAACTAAAAAAGGATTCTATGATTACGAACAGGATCCCCCAGTCCCAATGAAGCTAAAATAAAAAAAGTAAGATCCATTAAGAGGAGGTGTTGTTCTTGGATTTTGATCATACTCCAGAACAAGAAAGTGTAAGAAAAATGGTTTGTGAATTTGTGGCAAAAGAGATTACCCCTTATGCCGGCGAGTGGGACAAAGAAGAAAAATTCCCCTGGGACGTGTGGAAGAAGATGGGCGATACCGGTATCATTGGAACGGTTATCCCCGAGGAATATGAAGGAAGCGGGATGGACAATATAACCCATGCAATCGTTGCAGAAGAACTGGGTTACGGTTGCACCTCGATGAGGGGTACTTATTCAGTCCAGATTTCTCTTGTGGCCAAAACCATCTTAACCTTCGGCACTGAAGAACAAAAACAAAAATACCTACCCGGTATGGCCATGGGTGAAATCATCGGCTGCTATGGCCTTACCGAGCCTGACTCTGGAAGTGATGCAGCCAGTCTTTCTTCCACCGCGGAAGAAGATGGTGATTACTACATCCTGAACGGTAATAAGATGTGGATTACAAACGCCGGAATTGCTGACGTAGCAATGGTTTTTGCCAAGACAGACAAAAGCGCCGGCGCCAGAGGGATAACTGCTTTTCTCGTTGAAAAAGATACTCCCGGTTATTCAACAGAAAAAATCCACGACAAATTGGGATTGCGGGCTTCCGATACATCGGAGATTATTCTTGACAATGTGAGGGTCCATAAAGATACTATCCTTGGCGAAAAAGGGAAAGGTTTTAAAGTGGCCCTTTCAGCCCTTGACAATGCCCGTTTTACAGTAGCAGCAGGTTGTGTGGGAGCTGCCCAGTCAGCGCTGGATACGGCCAAACAGTATGCTAAAGACAGAGTCCAGTTTGGAAAGCCGATTGCCGGTCATCAGCTGGTCCAGCAATTAATATCCAATATGGTTTTAGACATTGAATGCGGCCGACTGTTGGTCTACCGGGCGGGACACCTGAAAAACAAAAAAGTTCCCAATACCCGTGAAACCTCTCTGGCCAAATACTTCTGCACCGAAATGGTTAACCGGGTTGCCTACAATGCTATTCAGGTTTTAGGCGGCTACGGTTTTTCCGGGGAATATCCCCTTGAAAGAATCTACCGCGATGCAAGGGTTAATACCCTGTATGAAGGCACATCCCAAATTCAACAGTTAATCCTTGGAAATATCGAACTTGGAATACCTGCCTTTACTTAAATCGCCATTTTTAAATAACTTTAGGGAAAGAAGTTTTTACTTCTTTCCCTAAAATAATGGGAGAGGTAAACATGTTTAATTTGTTAAAATTTTCAAAAGAAACCCCGCTTGCCATTATAACCATAAATCGCCCGGAAGTTAGAAATGCACTCTCAAACGCACTGGTGGAAGAGTTGGCTGAGGCTTTTTCCCAGGTAAACAAGGATCCGGATATAAGAGTCCTGATTATAACCGGAGAGGGAGATAAAGCTTTTATGGCCGGTGCGGATATCAAGGAGCTTGAAGAAAGGGATTTTATTAAAGGCCGGGAACAGACCAGGCGTCGCCAGGAAGTTTTTAATATGCTCTGGGAAATGCCCGTACCCGTAATAGCGGCCATTAATGGTTATGCCCTTGGAGCAGGTTTAGAATTGGCCCTGGCCTGTACTTTACGCCTGGCTTCTTCGAACGCCCAAATGGGGTCACCCGAAATTAACCTGGGTATTATTCCCGGTGATGGCGGCACTCAGCGCCTACCGCGTTTAGTTGGCTTCGGAAGAGCCATGGAAATGGCTTTAACCGGCGGTATGATCGATGCTGAAGAAGCTCACCGTATCGGCCTGGTTAACAAACTGGTGGAACCGGACAACCTGATGGAAGAAGCAAAGAAATATGCACAAAAGCTGGCTGCTAAGTCACCTCTTGCTCTCCAGTATGCAAAAGAGGCAGTTAATCGTTCACTGGAGATGGGGCTCTATGAAGGCCTGGCCCATGAATCTTATCTTCATGCGCTGGCTTGTGCCACGGAAGACAAGAAAGAAGGCGTGAAAGCTTTTCTTGAAAAAAGAAAGCCGGAATACCAGGGGAAATAATGATATCTGTTTGAAAACTTCAAAGGGGCCCTGCCGTTATCGGAATACCACTTCGGCTTGGCCCTTTTTTACTGTGGAATATTTCCACTTTTCTCTGCATCGATAATTTTTTTTCTTGTATCTGCCCCGTTTATTACTACGAATCACAGGTGGATTCATTCTAAAGGATTAGTCCATAATTTACTCTTTTTTCACCTTGCTTCCATGCTTTTTAGCGATTCTATTATTATAAATATCCTGTAAACTGGTAAAGTAGAAGCAGTCTATAAGGCGCAGGGAATGATTTTATAAAGGAAAACATACCTAAGAGGTGTTAAAAAATGAGATATGCTGAAACAGGGTATAATTTGGAAATTAACTTATCGACTGGAAACATTGAAAAGGTAGAAACCGATCCGGAATTAACAAAAATGCATCTGGGTGGTTTGGGTACAAATGCCAGGTTGTTATGGGATCGGGTTCCCCCCGAAACTGAACCTTTTTCTCCTGATAATCTATTAATTTTTGGTACGGGCCTCTTGTGCGGCACCCCTGCAATAGGTGCCAACCGGACTATTATTAGCACTTACTCGCCTCAGACATTGTTCATGGCTTTTTCCATGATGGGGGGGTTCTTTGCCCCGGAATTGAAATATGCCGGTTATGACAAAGTAATCTTCAGCGGCAAGTCACCGAATCTGGTTTATATATGGATAAATAATGACAAAGTAGAAATACGTGATGCCTCTCATTTACAGGGCGAAGGGGCGGTTCAAACTGAAAAGCTTATTCGAGAGGAACTTAAGGAACCCAATGCCCAGGTAGCCGCTATCGGCCTGGCCGGTGAAAACAGGGTCTATATGGCTTCCATTGAGCACGGCCGTTCCAGCGCCAGCAGACTGGGCCTGGGCGCCGTAATGGGTGACAAGGGGATAAAAGCAATAGCTGTTCGCGGAACAAATGATGTCAATGTCGCCCGACCGGTTGAATTAATTAATTTTTGCACTGACATACTGAAATATATACCGGAAAGGGATGGTAATCCGATTCCAGGGGTAATGCCTATCTTGGCCGGGCTTGGATCACCGAAAGAGATGTTAATTCATGATGAGAAATGGCATACCGAAAATTTCATGTGGGGAAATGCCCGGACGCGGATAAAAGATTATTGGAACAGGGATGTTGAAGATAAGTGGAAAGAGTCGCAGGAGAACGCGCGGAAGCGCCTAATCAGCTGCTATAACTGCCCGATGGAATGCGGAGCCATTATTTCCGTTCCCGGTATAGCAACATATATGATGAAATGCTTCTCGAAGCTCACCTACACCATGGCAGCCTATTCAGATCTTGATTTTGGTTTTAGAATTGCTCAGCGTGCTACAGAATACGGCGTCGATGGATTCTCAATGCCACAGGTTATGGCCTTCGCCCTCGAGCTTTATGAGGCCGGCATCCTCACTGATGAGGATTTTCCTGGTATGCCTTCCGATAATGAGGAAAGATTTTTCTGGTTGCTGGACAGGATTGTCCGACGGGAAGGGATTGGTGATATTCTGGCCGACGGTGTTTATTGGGCTGCCCGCCGGATTGGTAAGGGAGCGGAGGAATATGATCATAATACTATTAAGAAGCATGAGCAGTTACCGCTCAAGCTATCAATGCTGAATCCGATTTATTTTCTGATGTGGGCTACCGGTGAAAAGATTAATATTACCCAAATTGAAGGGAATTTCCCTCAGGCACCTTTTCCCACGCGCGAGGAGCGAGAAGAGTTTGTAAAGGATTGGGTTCATGTTCCTGATGAAAAGTTCAAGGAATACTTTTTAGAATGGGAACTGCGTGGGGAAAATTCATTTCCTTATTACCCCCCCGTTGATGCCACCTGTGAAATTGTTGATTGGCAGGAGACTATGCATTATATTGATGACTCCCTCGGATTGTGTGCCGGCTTATCATCATTCCCCCTCAAGCCTCCCTATCATATCCACAATTTGCCGATCCTGATCTCGACGGCAGCCGGGATTGATATGGATAAAGATAAACTATGGGAAATAGCCAAGAGGAACCGAACTTTACTGAGAGCTATAAATGTAAGAAGAGGTTTAAGAAGGGAAGATGATCGTCCTCCGGAGAATCATTGGAAGAAGAGATTTCCCGAACTTGAAGTGCAGCTCTTGGATCAATATTACAAGCTTAAAGGCTTTAATAACGATGGCATTCCAACCAGGGAATCCTTACGGGAATTGGATATGGATTATGTAGGCGAAGACTTGGAGAAGAGAGGGATTTATAACAATGGCGAAAGTAAAAAAGAAAGTTAAGGTAATCAAAATTGACACTGATAAATGTAACGGCTGCCGGTCGTGCGAGGTAATTTGCTCGGCGTTTCATGCTACCGATAAATATAGTATTACCAATCCGTCAAGGGCCCGAATCCGTCTGATTCGCGAACCATTGCAGGATGTTTATCTCCCTGTATATGCGGGGGAGTACACACCGGCTGAATGTATGGGCAGAGATAAATATGTTGTTGACGGGAAAGAATATGAAGAATGTGCTTTTTGCAGGGCTTCCTGCCCCTCCAGGGATGTTTTCAAGGAACCTGACTCCGGCCTTCCTCTTAAATGTGACATGTGCGAAGACGATCCGGAGCAGGAGGAACCCCTGTGTGTAAAGTGGTGCCTGTCTGATGCCCTGACATACGAAGAGAGAGAAGAGGAAGTGGAAGAAGAAGTGCTGCTGGACGAGATGGAAACAGGGTTAAAATCACTGGTAGATAAATATGGATTAAATAATCTTATTGATAGCATTGCCCGAATGTCACAAAAAGACTAGAACATTACGGCGAAAGTGGGGATTATAAAATCGTGGATACTGAAGCCCCGATCAAAGAGGTTATAGAAGAAATAAAAGAATTCGGCGGAGACGCTGTCAAATTCTGCTATCAATGCGGAAAATGCGATACCGTATGCCCCTGGAATAAAGTTACAAAATTTAGCATACGGAAGCTGATTCGTGAAGCTACATTCGGTATACCGGAAGTTGAGCTTGAAGAAGTCTGGCGCTGCACAACCTGTGGAAAGTGCCCCCAGGAATGCCCAAGAGACGTAAAGCAAATAGACGACGTGGTGGCCATGCGCAGAATAGCTGCGGAATATGGTGTATCTTCAACCCTGCTAAAGCCTGTTCGCTCCGCAAGCGCAAGCCTTACAGCAGAAGGCAACCCTGTTGTCCAGGATCGATCTAAGAGAACTGATTGGGCAGAAGGCCTGAATATTAAACCATTCACTGAAGAAATGGAAGTTCTTTATTTCACCTGCTGCTATGTCTGTTATGATCAAAGATTGAAGGAAATTGCCCAGGCCACGGTCAGGATCCTTAATAAGGCCGGAGTTGGGTTCGGGACCCTGGGCACCCTGGAGAACTGCTGTGGAGAAAGTATCCGTAAGACAGGTAATGAAGAAATTTTTAAAAGTTTGGCCAGGGAAAACATTAAAACCTTCATAGAAAACGGGGTCAAGAAAATTCTTGTTTCTTCTCCTCATTGCTACCATACGTTTAAGAACGAATACCCTGAGTTCAAAGCGAATTTTGAAGTAGTGCACATTACCGAGTATTTATACGAGCTTATTAATGAGGGAAAGCTTCAGATCAGCAAGAATTATGAAAAGAAAGTAACCTATCATGATCCCTGCTACCTGGGCCGGCATAACGGCATATATGATGTTCCGCGAGAAGTTTTAAACAAGATACCCGGTTTGGTACTAAATGAGATGGCCGAGTCTCGGGAAGATAGCCTATGCTGCGGAATGGGCGGAGGCAGGATTTGGATAGATACCAAGATGCCTGAGAGATTCTCCAACATCAGAATTGAACAAGCGATTGATCTTGGAGCCGAAGTGCTTGTTACCTCATGTCCCTATTGCGTTGATGCTCTCGAGGAAAGCAGGTCGGGGTTAAATCTGGAAAGCGCTATAGAAGTAAAGGATATCACGGAAATCCTCCAGGAAGTGATTTAGTGGAATAAGTATTAAATATACAGCAAGCGAATAGCGGGTCTGACATAAAACCTGATGAGGTGATAGAAAGTGGAAAATGAATTGGAAAGAAATGGAGGGCAACTTGTCAAAAGTCTTGCAGGCAGTAATTTTGGAGACGTAATGGTTGTCGGTGGAGGGGTTAGCGGTATTCAATCATCATTAGATCTTGCTGCTGCCGGTTTCAAGGTTTATCTTGTTGACAGCTCACCTGCTATTGGAGGCCACATGGCCCAGCTGGACAAGACCTTTCCTACCAATGACTGTTCCATGTGAATACTCTCACCCAAACTGGTCGAGGTCGACCGGAATACCAATATCGAGGTCCTTTCCTATACTGAAGTTGACAGTGTGGAAGGGGAAGCAGGAAACTTTAAAGTAACCCTGAGGAAAAAACCCAGGTACGTATTAGAGGACAAATGCACCGGTTGCACTGTCTGCGTAGAATACTGTCCCGTTAAGTACCCTGATAAATTTAACCAGGATCTATCAAACAATAAAGCGATTCATATATACTATTCTCAGGCAATTCCCCTGATCACTTATATAGATGAAAGCTGCATTTACCTGAAAGAGAAGAAATGCCGTATCTGCGAAGCCGTATGCAAGAATGAGGCAATAGACTTTAATCAGACCGAGGAGAAGGTGGAATTAAAAGTAGGGGCGGTAGTCTTGGCCCCGGGTTTTGAGCCATTTGATCCCGGCATAAGAGAGGATTATAGCTACGGTAAGTTCGAGAACGTGATAACCAGCATGGACTATGAACGGTTGACGGATTCCACAGGCCCATATGAAGGCCAGGTTCTGCGCCCTTCCGATATGAAGCACCCTCATAGAGTGGCCTGGATCCAGTGCGTAGGCTCCAGGCAGGTTAATCCTCCGGGTGGTAAAAGCTATTGTTCCTCGGTTTGCTGCACCTACACACAGAAACAGGTTATATTAACAAAGGAACACGACCCTGAATCTGAATGTACCGTATTCCATAATGACATTCGATCCTACGGGAAAGATTTCGAGCGATTTTATCAAAGGGCGGAGAATCTACCCGGGGTTCAATTTATCAGAAGCTATCCATCGGTGGTAAAAGAAGATCCGGAAACCAAGAATGTAACAATCAAATATGCAACCAATGAGGATGGTGTTAAGGAAGAAGAATTTGACATGGTTGTATTGTCCGTTGGATTAAATCCTCCTGCTGATTTTGAGGGCCTGGCAGATAAGTTTGGTATTGAGCTCAATGAGCATGGATTCTGCAAAACTAATTCTGTAAACCCAATGGAAACCTCCCGCCGGGGATTATTTATAAGCGGGGCTTTCCAGGGTCCGGTAGATATCCCCGAATCTGTTGTGACTGCAAGCGGAGCCGGTTCTCAATGCGGGGAGCTCCTTAATTACAGGAGAGGGGATCTTTCCAAAGAAAGGGTATATCCGCCGGAAAGAGATGTTTCTTTAGAAGAGCCAAGAATCGGTGTTTTTGTGTGTCACTGTGGAGCGAATATCGGCAGGGTGGTTGACGTTCCTTCCAACGTTGAGTACTCTTTAACCTTACCCAATGTTGTTTATGCCCAGGAACAGCTTTTTTCGTGCGCCACAAATTGTGCCGAAGAAATTACAGAGAAGATCAAAGAAAAAGAGCTTAATCGAGTGATTGTTGCCGCCTGTTCTCCCAGGACCCTTGAAATGTTATTCCGGGATACCCTTCGGGAGGCGGGCCTGAATCAATATTACTATGAAATGGCCAATATCAGGGAACATTGCTCCTGGGTTCACCCCAAAGAGAAAGATAAAGCCACTCAAAAATCAAAGGACATTATCCGGATGTCTGTAGCACGGGCCCGCCACCTGGAACCGTTAATGGAAATAGATCTGCCGGTCGATAAAAGGGCACTGGTGGTTGGTGGGGGTATAGCCGGCATGACCTGCGCGCTCTCTATTGCCGCACAGGGGCATGAAGTACACCTGGTGGAAAAGGATACAAACCTGGGAGGAACAGCGAGGAAATTATATGATACCCTGGAAGGGCTCGATGTTCAGGCCTATTTGCGTGACATGATCGGAAAGGTCTATCAAAACCCCTCGATTCATGTTTATACCGATGCCACAATCAAGGAGAACTCGGGGTATATTGGAAATTTTGTTACAAGGGTGGAGACGGGCGGAAGGACAGCAGAGATTAAACATGGAGCAACTGTCATCGCCACAGGCGCTGATGTATATACACCCACAGAATATCTATATGGAGAAGATGACAGGGTTATGACCCATCTCGAGTTGGAAGAAAAGATTGCTGAGGAAGACGAAAAAGTCCTTAATGCAGAAAGCCTGGTTATGATCCAGTGCGTAGGTTGTAGAAATGAAGATAGAAATTATTGCAGCCGGATCTGCTGTAACGAATCTGTAAAGAACGCCCTGAAACTAAAAGAGAAAAACCCGCAGATGGATATCTACATTCTCTTTAGGGACATGAGAACATATGGATATAATGAAGATTTTTACAGGGCTGCGGCGGATAAAGATATCAAATTTATTCGTTATGAGCCTGAAGAAGAACCACAGGTGGAGGCGGCTGAGGGAGAAAGTGGGCCTGTCTTAAGGGTTACCCTGCCGGATTATGTTTTAGAGAAAAAGCTTGAAATAGATGCTGATATCATTGCATTGGCTGCTGCTGTTATCCCTTCTACCGGAGCCAGGGAAATCGAAAGATTATTCAAAGTCGGTTTGAACCAGGATGGTTTCTTTAAAGAAGCTCATGTTAAATTAAGGCCTGTTGAATTTGCTGCAGACGGTGTTTATCTTTGTGGATTAGCACACTATCCAAAGCTGATATCGGAAACGGTTAGCCAGGCATATGGAGCCGCCGGTCGGGTTTTAACCCTTCTTTCAAAAGATATCGTTACCGCTTCGGGCTCTATATGCGAGGTGGAAGAAGACAAGTGCGTTACTTGTGGAGCTTGCATTGCAGCCTGCACCTATGGCGCCATAGAATTTCGCGAAACGGAATTGGGCATTAAAGCTTTTGTCAATCCTGTTCTCTGTAAAGGAGATGGAGTCTGTAACGCAGTCTGCCCGACAGGGGCAATACAACTTAAGCACTTCACCGATGAAGAACTCATGAGCCAAATCGACGCAGCAATACCAGAAGTAGAAGTCATAAAAAAAATCAAAGCTCTGGTTTAAGTCAACTGACGATACATATGTTTTGTCAGCCAACCTGATATAAAACAAGAAAATATATAGCAATATAAAGTGCATTATAAGAAAGGCAAAAAATCACTGGCAGGGTACTATAATAAATTTGACCGGGGTAAAAAAATGGGAGGTGTGGCGAATGAGTGCAGAAACGACTTTTAAACCAAGCATAATTGGCTTTGTATGTCAGTGGTGAGGATATGGAGCTGCGGACCTGGCTGGAGTTTCCAGACTACAATATACAACTGAAATTAGGCTTATTCGCGTTATGTGCACCGGTAGAATCGACCTCGCGCATATAATTAGAGCTTTCTCAAATGGAACGGATGGAGTTTTTATTGGTGGCTGCCGTTTAAATGAATGTAACTATATCACCCACGGAAATTTTCATGCATTAAATATAGTACTTCTTTGTAAGAAAATGATGGAACACATTGGTCTGAATCCCGAACGGTTAAGGATTGAGTTTATGTCATCCGGGGAGGGGAACCTTTTTGCCGAAGTTGTCGATGATTTTGTTGAGACAGTCAGGGAGATAGGACCTCTTGGGAAAAGCGAAGGAATTGATGAAACTGGTTTAAAAGTAAATCTTAAAGCTATTACCAGTCTAATACCCTATATAAGGCTGGTGGAAAGTGAAAGGTTAAGAGGGCATTTTGGCACATTGGCAGAGTACAGGGAATTTTACTCCAGTGAAGAGTTTGGAAGACTCTTTCAAGAATTGATTGCAGATAAATTGGCAATCAGCCGGATTATGATGCTTTTGCGGGAGAAATCCCTTTCAACGGGGGAAATCTCTGAGATCCTGGGTCTGTCCCCGTCTGAAATATCAAAGCACCTTAATAGTTCAGCAAAGCTGGGGCTGGTCAGGTATGAAGAAAATGAGAAGCGCTTTGCTTCCGTCTGATGCTAAAGAGCAGTCAGCATGGTGAAGGAGGATTGCAGGACAGAGGCCATGGATAACAACAGAATTGATCAGATCATTGAGAAATATAACTGTGAAGCCAGTTCACTTATCCAGGTATTATTGGAAGTTCAGAGTGAAAACCGTTGGCTTCCCAAGCAGGTATTGGAACGAATTAGCGAAAGGTTACAGGTGCCTTTGGCCAGGATACAGCACATAGCTACTTTTTACAAGGCATTTAGTTTAGTTCCGAAGGGCCGTCATGAAATTCATATTTGCATGGGAACTGCCTGTCATGTCCGTGGCGCGCAGCTTGTTCTTGACAAAGTTCAAGACCTGACCGGTATTAACCCTGGTGAAACAGACCTGGATCTCAAATTCAGCCTGGAGACAGTTAACTGTCTTGGTTGTTGTGCTTTAGGCCCGGTGATGGAAATTGATGGGCAAATTCACGGAAAGATATCGCCGGCCGAGACAGCAGATGCATTAAAAAAATATGATTGAGGGAAGATTGTGAGGGAAGATTATGCCGCGGATAAACTCACCTGCTGAACTGGAAGAAATCAGAAAGGAATTACTGTCCCAACGAGATCCAGACAAACGGACTATTACACTTTGCTCCGGCTCTGCCTGTCACGCAACAGGCAGCAGGCTGGTAGCTGAGAGCATTGAAGAAGAGATAAAGAAGCAGGGTTTAATTGATCAAGTGGATATAAGAAAGACCGGTTGCCATGGTTTTTGTGAGAGAGGTCCGATCATAGTTATCCACCCGGATGAAATATGTTATTTACAGATTAAGCCCGAGGATGTTCCTGAAATTATCTCAGAGACGATCAAAGAGAATAGAATCATAGAGCGTTTACTCTATACAGATCCCGCTACAGAGGAAGAGATAATTCATGAACATGAAATTCCCTTCTATAAGAACCAGCAAAGGCTTCTTTTCGGTGCCAATATTACAATAGATCCCAAGAGTATTGAAGACTATCTGGCAATTGGCGGTTATTCCGCGTTGGTTAAAGTACTTTTTGAAATGAACCCTGAACAGGTTTTGGAAGAAATTAAAAAATCTAACCTGAGAGGCAGGGGCGGTGGCGGTTTTCCGGCAGGGATAAAATGGGAGGGTTCCCGTAATGCACCGGATGATAAGAAATATGTGATAGTGAATGCGGACGAGGGTGACCCCGGAGCTTACATGGATAGAAGCTTACTGGAAGGCAATCCTCATTCAGTTCTTGAGGGGCTGGCGATTGGAGCTTATACCATTGGCGCAGAGGAAGGCTATATTTATGTTCGGCAGGAATACCCACTGGCAGTAGAAAATATAGGTATAGCGATCAGACAGGCTGAGGAATATGGATTTCTGGGGGATAATATACTTGGCTCAGGCTTTAATTTCAAAGTTATTGTACACCAGGGCGCAGGCGCATTCGTCTGTGGCGAGTCAAGCGCTTTAATGACGGCTTTGGAAGGCAGGGCAGGTGAACCAAGGCCGAAGTATATCCGTTCAAATATCAAGGGTCTTTGGGAAAAACCTACTGTCTTGAATAATGTTGAAACCTGGGCAAATGTGCCGTTGATTATTAATAATGGTGCCGACTGGTTTACGCAGTATGGAACGGAAAAAAGCAAGGGCACAAAGATTTTTTCCCTGGTTGGTAAAATAAACAATACCGGTCTTGTAGAAGTAGCTATGGGCATGACCTTAAGAGATATTATTTTTAAAATAGGCGGCGGGATCCCCGGAGGCAAGGAGTTTAAAGCAGTACAGACAGGCGGGCCGTCCGGCGGCTGTCTCCCCGGAGATTCGTTAGATTTGAAAGTGGGTTTTGATGAGTTGACCCAGGCCGGTTCGATGATGGGTTCCGGTGGTATGATTATTATGGATGAAGATACCTGCATGGTTGATGTCGCCAGATACTTCCTTAATTTTCTCACTGACGAATCGTGCGGCAAATGTGTCCCCTGCCGCGAAGGCGTCAAACAGATGCTGAAGATTCTGACGAATATCACCCAGGGTAAGGGTAAAGAGGGTGACATCGAACTCTTAGAGGAGCTCGCAGAAGTGGCCAGGGAGGGAGCACTTTGTGCTTTAGGCCAGACTGCACCTAACCCTTTTATAAGTACATTAAAATACTTTAAAGATGAGTATGAAGCACATATCAAAGAAAAGAAGTGTCCGGCTCTTTACTGCAAAGAGCTGATTGAGTACTATATTGATCCGGAAAAGTGCCGGGCCTGTATGATTTGTCTCAAACAGTGTCCCGCAGATGCGATTATAGGCGAAAAGAAAAAGATCCATATAATTGACCAGGAGAAATGCACAAAGTGCAATACCTGTTTTGAAGTTTGCCCATCCCGTTTTAGTGCGGTGAAGAAAATCTCCGGTGAACCTGTCCCGCCTCCAATTTCTGAAGAAGAAAGAATTATCACCAGGGGGAGTAATTAACAATGAGCAAAATCCTTATGATTATTGATGGCAAAGAGGTTGAAGCAAATGATGACATGACTATATTGGAAGCAGCACAAAGTACAGGTATAGTTATACCTACACTTTGTCACCACGAGAAGTTAGAACCTTATGGGGGGTGCCGAATTTGTACTGTTGAAGTAGAATCAAATGGCAGGACTAAGCTGGTTGCAGCCTGTGTTTATCCGGCAGAACATAATTTAACTGTTAGAACCAGGTCCGAAAAGATAGACAGAATTCGCAAAATGGTCTTGCAGCTATTGCTGTCTCATGCCCCGGATTCCGAGCAGCTGCATGATTTGGCCATGGAGTATGGTGCAGACAAAAATCGTTTTGAAAAAGAGGCTTCATTTTGCATACATTGTGGTTTATGTGTAAGGTACTGTAATGAAATAAAGAAGAAGGATGCTGTTGGATTTATCAACAGAGGTGCAAGGAGAGAGATAAGCTTTATTCCGGAGGTTGCCTCCAGGGAATGCTGGAACTGCAAAGAATGTTTTCCACTTTGCCCTACAGCAGCCCTTCAGGCAGCTTATGTTTTTACTGAAGCCCTCGCGGCTTCCAACCCTCCTTTCGAAACTGAGTCAGACTAACAAAGTTGCAAGCTGCTCCGGCTGCTCCTGCAAGCTCTGTAGAGCAGGGTTCATGGAATGTTGCAGTTGTTATTCCTTGAAAGCAATCTCAATTATATAAACCCCTGAGGAAAATTTCTTTTCCACCACCGAACCAGTTTGTTCCAATAAATGTAAAACATGTTTATTGTCGGGTAATATTTCTGCTTTAAAGCCGACCAGGCCCTGTTTTTTTGCAATATAAGCCAGGTAAGAAAGCAGTTTAGTGCCTAAACCCTTGTGATGGTAGTCGTCTCTAACGACCAGGGCAACCTGGGCGGTGAGAGTTCCTTCAATAACAGCGAATTGGCCGACCCCGATCACAATTTCAGATTCTCCCTGCTCAATGGTCGCCAGAATAACCATTTCCTTCGTATAATCAATCACCACAAAAATATCCTGAAGCATTTCGTGGGGCATATCTTTTCTTCGGGAGAGAAACCGGTTATATTTCGTCTCATCTGAAAGGTTGTAAAAGAAATCCTTTAACAAAGGTTCATCGCTTATCTTAACCGGTCGCAAGCGAAATTCTATCCCTGATTTTGTCGTCTTGAGTGTTTCCAGTTCAGCGGGATATTGTCCTTTCTCTCCGGGGATAAAGGCCTGGTCCCTATAAATAAGGGAGGTTTTTTTTGCTTCTTCAATCAGCCATGGCTGGAAATCGGGATGTGCGATAGATATCAAAGCCATGGCCCTCTCCCTGATATTTTTGCCATACAGGTATGCCATCCCGTATTCTGTAACTACGTAATGGATATCACCGCGAGTTAGAGTAACGCCGGCACCTTCATTTAGAAAAGGAACGATCCGGGAAATTTTCCCTCCATCACTGGTTGAAGGCAAGGTAAGAATTGTTTTACCGCCCTGTGCCAGGACAGCACCACGCATAAAATCTGCCTGACCGCCGATACCGCTGAAAAAAAACTTACCGAGGGATTCTGCCGTAGCCTGCCCGGTCAGGTCTATTTCCAGCGCAGTGTTTATCGCCACCATGTTTTTATTCCTAGCTATT
>Ga0209498_1000299_pt1 | contig 30668 bp, 21 predicted proteins | sample WalLakDeSediment_FD_184131 | JGI IMG/M metagenome (GOLD analysis project Ga0209498, IMG submission 184131) | Lake sediment microbial communities from Walker lake, Nevada to study Microbial Dark Matter (Phase II) - Walker Lake 11/02/13 Deep... | ecosystem: Environmental > Aquatic > Freshwater >...
ATGGCCAGAACAAATGCAATAATGGCAATGGACGAGAACACATTGGCGTAGGAGAGCAGGCTGCTGAAAGCCCCGCCGCCCTTTTCTGCCACAATGTCGGGCGTAAGCCCCGTTACCCTTATGGTAATACGCTCAAGGAAGCCACCGTTGCTGGTTACTTCCTGGGTGGTAAACCTGGCAATAAAGCCGGCAATGTAATGTGCAAATGACATGCTAAGGAACCAGACACCCATCATAAATGAAACCACCTTTGGGGGTGAGAGCCGTGTCACCATGGATAGTCCGATGGGGCTGATAAACAGCTCGCCAGTTGTAATGAAGAAATAGCCAACAATCAAGAATATTATTGGTACCTGGCCTGCTTCACTTGCAAAGCGGGCGCCATAGGCAAAAATAAGAAATCCCAACCCCAGCTGTGCAATACCGTAGGCAAACTTAAAAGGGGTGTAAGGGTTCATCTTGCGCATAGCCAGCCAGGTCCAAAGCATGGAGAAGGGTATGGCAAAAACGATGATGAAGAAAGGGTTGATCATATTTGTTTGCGCGGCGTTCATAAACACCAGGTCCACATTGCGCTCGGCAAACAGGGTTATGGTGCTGCCGGCCTGCTCGAAGAAGGCCCAGAAGGCGGTGCTGAAAAATGCCAGGATAAAAATGGCAATGATCTTTTCGCGTTCTACGCGGGTAATCTCAAAAAATGACCTTCCGATAATGATTATCGACATGGCAAGGATGGAATAAAGCAGGTAACCGGCCCATTCGCTTTTGAAAATAAGCATGGTAAGAAAAGGCACCGATGCCACTGCCAGGATAATGGACCAGGCAGGCATGCTGATTCCAACAAATTTCTTGCGGCTTTCTTCCGTTTCGGGAGCAAGGCCTTTGCCTTCGAAGGTGCCATTTTTTATACCTATCTGGAACACTGCAAGGCCCAGGAGCATGCCAACACCAGCCAATCCGAATCCGTACGACCAGCCATATGCATAGGCAATCCAGCCAACCGCCAGGGGCGATAGCCAGGCACCGATGTTAATCCCCATATAGAAAATGGTAAAGCCGGCATCGCGGCGCGGATCACCCGGCTCATACAGGCTGCCAACCATCGACGAAATATTGGGTTTGAAAAGGCCATTTCCGGTAACAAGGAAGCCTAATCCGGCAAAGAAGAAGAGTTCGGCATCAATGGTCATCATAAACAAACCGATGGCCATCATGACACCCCCGCTCATAATTGATTTACGGTAACCCAGGTAGCGGTCGGCAATCATGCCCCCAAGCACCGGGGTAGCATATACCAGGGCGCCGAAAGCCGCGTAAATGGCATAAGCCCGGGTATCGGCCAGGTCTTGCGCCATATCGGCATATAATTTCTGAACAATGTAAAGCACCAGAACGGCCCGCATACCATAGTAGCTGAACCTTTCCCACAACTCTGCAAAAAACAGGTAATAAAGGGCCTTTGGGTGTCCTTTTTTCATAAATGTAGAAGTTTAGTTATGTGAATTATTGAATTTTGAAGGGCAAAGATAATATAAAAAATTTTTTAAAAATTTGTGAAATTATTGCAATTCAATATATAGCAATATATTTTCTACCAAAAATGATACTAATCCCGATAAAAAATCTAAAATTAATTCACCTTGTTTTTTTTGGTAGAAAGTTGCCAACCAGGTCGTTTTATTAAAAACTTTGCCGAGGGAAGCCAAAGTTCACTTTCCTGAAACTCATCAATCCTAAATGCTTAGAATCTGATTCTCATCTGGGCCTTGATTTCGGTGCGGGTGTTGCCTTCAACGGTGTCAAGGCCGCTGCCGGAGCTGTCGCGGTTCGAAAACCAGGTTTGTGCCAGGCGGGCATACAGGTCGATGTTGCGATTGAGACGGTAGCGTACCAGCAGGTATGCCCTGGAGCCCTTGTCGGCATAAAAGGGGAAGGAAAAGGCGTAAAGCACATCGTTTTCATATACGTAGATGCGCGAGTCGAAGCCGTCAGTGTCGAAAAGGGCATAGCGCAAAGTTACGGCCAAAGGGCTGCTGAGGCTGCGGTAAATCACATCCTGGTATATGGCATAGCCTTTCTCTTTTCTTTCGCCGAAGCGGAAATCGACCAGTTCAATGCGGTTTCGTAAAGAGAAGGAGGGCGATATGGGATAGCTGATATGGAAACGGTAGTTTTGGCGCACCACATCTTCAAGGTGGCGAATCATGTCCGGATCCTGGGTGTTGAGGGGCTTGTTCTTGATGCGGTAGCGGGCATACATTTCGGTGCCACGGCTGGGGCGGTAGTTAACCTGCACAAGGTATTCGTAGCCCTTGCTGGGAAGATAGGTGCGGAATTTCATCCAGGGAAACGAAAAATGATCAGCATATGCTGAAATGCGCCACTGCTGTGATAGCCTGGCATTGATGCCCAGGTAAAGGCCATCTTCGTTTACAACCCTAGTGTTTTCGCTGAAGGCTGCTGCAAAAAGTGACTGGTAGTCCTTGCTGAACTTGCGGTGGAGCAAGGCCAGCGACAGTCGAGGGTCGAGGCTCATCATTACACCGTTTAGGAATGCATAGCCGCCATTTTCACTCATGGCAGCCTCACCAAAAAAGTTGAAGTTGCGGCTGATGTAGTTGTAATCGAATCCGAAATTGGTATTGGTGCGCTCGTTAAAGTCGAACTGGTTGTAAAACGAGAGGTTACGCTGATAATCTGCGCCAAGCTCCATGCGGTAGGCCGTCATACCCAAACTCAGGTTGTTGCTTTTCCATGCGAGGTGGCCGCCATATATGCTCTCCTGCACTGCATTTTTGTTTTCGAGCTCGCGTGGGGTACGGTGCAGCCCGGTTTGTTGCAAGCTGGTGATAACCAGTGCTTCGCCAGTAACGGTGTCCATTTCTAGTACGTTGGCATCGCGTCCTTTCGACGAGAAGAAGCCCGTAAGCTCGAAGTTGCCTAAGCCCACCGATACACCGGTGCCGCGCATAAAGTTGTTTTCGTCCACAGAGGTATAGGGCCTAATGCCCAGGCCATTCTTCTTGATATCCACAGCTTCGCCGCTTTTGCCAAAGGCCAGGCCCGACCAAAGTGTGAGCCCCTGCCCGAACTGTACCTGGAAGTCGCCTACCACCGCGGCTCGCAGCCTGCCAAAGTCGCGCACGTATACATGCCCCGAATAGAAGTCGAAGCCGTTAGGCTGTGTGCCCCTGAGAAACTCCTCGCCCGGGTCTTTTTCGGCGGTCATGCCAATGCTTAGGTTGTTATAATAGGTAAAGCGGTAGCGGGAATACAGGCGGAAGGGGCTGCCCAGATAGCGGGCATTGGGGTTGGCTTCCAGCTCTTCGGGCTCAATAGGGCTGAAGCCGCGCTGCTCTTCGAGCATCTGCTGGTAGCGCAGAAAAAACTGGCTGTTGCCCTCGCGAAGCATGTCGTCAAGGCGAAAGTGCCGCCTGAAACGCTCTTCGCTTACCGTCACATAAGGCTGTAAAAGCCTGATGGTTTGCAAGTCGAAGCCTTCCACACTCTGCAGCTCGTAAATGCTCAGCAAACGGCCAAACATGCTGATATGATTTAACAGGTTGTTGATCTGGATGTCGTTGAGGAAGGATAAGCGCCTGAGGTCGTCAGCAGTGGCAAAGTTGAGGTTGATGGGGTTGCGTATAAAAAATTCGAGTTCCTCTATCAGTTCGGAATAATCGAGCTCTTCTTCGGCCTCTTCGGCCAGGCTTTCGATACGTTGCTGAAAAAGTTCTTCGTTCACAGGTGGCGGCAGCAGGGTGTTGGGCACTTCGGGGCCCTGCGAAAAAGCGCCTGCTATGCCTGCCCACAATAGAAACACCAGGGCTGAAAGTAAGGGTATGTTTTTCCTGAGCATCGGCCTCATTTTCTTACATGGCTATTTGATTTCGTAAATGAGGCTGGCCTGGGGCGAATAGCCCAGCACATGATGAAATGAAGTGGCCAGGTCGATGCGCAGGGCGCCCATGTTCAGGCCAAATCCAAAAGCATTGGTAGTGGGGTTGGTGCCCAGACCTCCCCTTAGGTAAATATTTTCTGTAATACCGTATTCAAGGCCTACCCTGAAAACCGCCTCGCGCTCCAGGTCCTTTTCGGTTTCGAAGCTCAGCAACACCCTTTCGGAGAATGTATAGGCAAAGCCCATGCGAAAAACGGTAGGGATGCGCTCATCGTTAAACTCGGCAATCTTTGCCCGTGTGGGGTTGAAAATATGTGCGCCGATTTGCAGGCCGGGAATCAGTTCGTAGATCATACCCAGCTCCGCGGCCAGGTTGCCGGTGCTGCCATAGCCCTCGCCAATAAATGTGTATAGGTAGTTTAGTTGCACTCCTGCCGAGAGGCGATCGCCAAAACTTCTGGCGTAAGCCACACCGAATTTACTCTCGTGATATTGCGAATACCCAAAATAAGTAACACTGAGTCCAAACACACCTGATGCGGCAGGCAGGGCGAAAGCTGCCGCACCCAGGCCCATTTCCTTGGTAAGGTACCGGTTTTCAAAATAAAAGCCGCCCGCCGCATACTGCTGTCGGGCCAGCCCCGCCTGGTTGTGGCTCAGGGCCCAGAAATCGTAAACGGCAACTGCGGCATTACCCATTCCCGCTTGCCTTCCCCCGAAAGGGAAATTATCATTGGCAGCATACAAAGGGGCACTGAAAATTACCAGTAATAAGAATAATGGCGTAAAGACCTGCTTCATCAATTGCGCTTTGGTTAGTTGTTTGAGAGCCGCAAGGCCCTGTCTTTGAAGTGCAAGATAAATAAAAATTGCATTTTAAAAAAACGCAGAGCATTGTTAAAAAAAGGAAACCGCAACGGCTTGGAAAAAGGCAGGATTGGCCTTTCAAACCGTTACGGCATAATCAGTGCAACAAAAGGGGTTATATCCTGAACTTGAAACTGTGTTTTTTCAGGTCCTTGTTGGCTTTAACCACTTTGCTGCGCAGGTTTTCCTTAAATACCATAAGCCGCTCCTGGATACCCTGCTCGGATTGTGCTAGTATCTGTGCGGCAAGAATGCCGGCATTGCGTGCCCCATCAAGGCCAACAGTAGCAACGGGTATGCCAGGAGGCATTTGCAGGATGGAAAGGATGCTGTCCCAGCCATCGATGCTGATGGAAGAGCGCACCGGAACGCCTATTACCGGCAAAATGGTGAAAGCGGCCACCACACCGGGCAGGTGAGCTGCACCGCCGGCTCCGGCAATAATCACCTTTACACCGCGCTGATGGGCATTGGATGCAAAATCGGCTACCAGTTCGGGTGTACGGTGGGCCGAAAGTGCGTTCAGTTCAAAAGGAATCTCCAGTTCGTCAAAAAACTTGGCGGCTTCTTCCATAACAGGCATGTCGGAAGTGCTGCCCATAATAATGCTTACAAGAGGTTGCATGGGGTTTTCGGGTTTTGGGTTTGAGTTGCAAAAATAGGGAAAAAAGTTAGAAGCCCGAAGTTAGAAGTCCGAAGCCTGACTGCCGGCAGGCAGGTCAGAAGTATAGAGGCCCGGAAAATCCTCAATGAAGCTACCGGGCCTGTAAAAATATAAATCTCATATTTAAAGCGATGCTACTGCATTAAGGCGTTTTATCCTTTCGCTTATATGGGGGTGGGTGCTTAACAACTTTGAGAAAACTGATCACTGGTCATAATGGCTATTAGACCAAATGTCTTCATCCCGTTCATAAATCAAAAAAGCTTTTAAACTATTTGCGGAGGAATAACCAGCATTTGTCCAGGATAAATCAAATCAGGATTTTTTAGCATTGGCTTGTTTGCCTCGAAAATTTTTGGATACTTATTGGCGTTGCCATAAAACTGCCTTGCAATCTTATAGAGGGAGTCACCCTTCTGAACGGTGTAAAACTGTTCTTCCGGCTCTGGCTCCGCAGACAGGTTTTTCACCTCCAACAGGTCTCCCACCTCCGAGATACCTTCGATGTTTCCGGCTGCCACAATTATCTTGTTTTTCAACTCAAGGGTATCCACTTTTCCCGAAAGGGTAAGCCGCTCCCCGTTGAGCGAAAACTGCAAATCCTCCACCAGGAAGCCGTATCTTTTCACGTGCTCTCGAATCAGTTCGGACTGGTCCGTTTCCTTTTTTTTCTTCTTGCCCAGCACCTTGGCACCGGCTCCTTTAAAAAATGATAGCAATCCAAAAATTAATAAAATTTTAGTTTTTTGAGATTTTATTCAACCACTTCGAATGTAACTTTGGCATTCACACGGTATTCAACGATATTGTTGCCCTTCACCTTCAGGCTCATGTCTTTAATGTAAACTGACCGGATTTCCTTCACGGTTTTTGAGGCCATTTTTACTGCATTCTTTGCTGCGTCTTCCCAGCTTTTTTCTGATGAAGCCAGAAGCTCAATTACTTTTAATACGCTCATTAGAATTAATTTTAAGGTTAATAAACCGAAAGTTAAGCATTATTGGGCGCAACTGCAATTAATTCTCCCAATCTTTATGGCAGAAACCATGCAATTACAAAACCCGGAAGGTAGTAAGCTGGAAGATTTTTTTTAAATTTAATCAAAATTGCATGCCTGGCTAGGAAGTATTCATTTTGTTTATCGATAATCAAATGTTATGGAAAAGATTCTAAAGGGAATAGTGGAATTTCGCAAGCACGATTTTGAGAAGCATAAGGCGCTTTTTCGCAAGCTAGGTAAAAAGCAACAACCTCATACGCTGTTTATCGGCTGCAGCGATTCGCGAGTCGATCCTAACCTTATTACGCGCTCATTGCCGGGCGAACTTTTTATCATTCGCAATATTGCCAATATTGTTCCGCAATACCGTGAGTCGGGCGAGTACCTGGCCACCACCTCTGCCGTTGAGTATGCAGTGCAGGCGCTCAATGTGCAGCACATTGTAGTTTGCGGTCACAGTAATTGTGGAGGCTGCGCGGCGCTTTTCCTTCCCGAAAAGGCTTTTGAGACCATGCCGCATACGCGTCGCTGGCTTGAACAGGTTAAGGTAGTCAGGCAGCGCGTTGAACTTAAGCCAGAAGCAATAGATCTGGCTGCCCGTGAATGGCTTACCGAGCAGGAGAACGTGGTGCAACAAATGAAAAATCTGTTATCCTATCCATTTATCCGTGAACGATACAAAGAAGGCAGCCTGAAGATTCACGGCTGGTATTACATTATTCGCACCGGCCAAGTGCTGACTTTCAACATTGAAAAGGGTTATTTTGAGGAAACGTGCTGATTCTAACCTTCTGTTCTGACTCTCTGCAAGGTTTTGTTTTTTAAAAATATTAACGGAAATATGCAATGATATCTCAAAAAAGATATATTTGCATTATGTTTGAACATATGAACATGCTATGGAGCTGATAATAGACCACTCCAGTCCGGTGCCTATGCATTTGCAGGTAGAGCAATTACTCCGCCGTCTTATAGAGTTGCCGGAGTACAAGGATGGGGCTTACCTTCCGCGCGAAACCGATCTTGCCGGTCAGCTTGGCATCAGTCGCAATACCATCAGGCAGGCCACCAATAAGCTGCATTACGAAGGACTTATTATCAGGAAAAAAGGTCTGGGCACCAAGGTGGCAAAAAAGGCGGTTACCACCCGTTTAGATAATTGGTATTCGTTTACTCATGAAATGAGCGAAAGAGGCATTGCATTTAAAAACTACCTCCTGGAAACATCATGGCAAGAAATAGACCTGAAACTGTCAAGATTTTTTGATCTGCCGGAGAAAACATCCTTGGTAAAACTTTGCCGCCTTAGGGGCGATGATGATGGTCCCTTTGTCTATTTCGAAAGCTATTTTCATTCCAGAATTGGAATTACACCCGAAGAAGATTTCTCTGTCCCGCTTTACGAGTTGCTCGAAAAAAAGTATAACACCCCGGTGAAAACTTCGCGCGAGGAGATCAGGGCCCGGAAGGCAAACTCACCTATTGCCCGTTTGCTTCGCATAACGGCCGGTGATCCTGTGCTTGTCAGGGAAAGATTTGTTTTAGATCCTGGCGGCCGCCCGGTGGAATACAATATTGGCTTCTATAATGCCGAAAAGTTTACCTATACCATTGAAATACAACGCTGATATGAACCGAATCGCCATAGGCGCCGACATTGGCGGCAGCCACATCACCTGCCAACTTTACGTGCTTGATACCAATAAACTAGTGGAAGGAACGCGGGTGAGACTGCCCGTTGATTGCCATGCAGAAAAAGATGTAATACTTGATGCCTGGAAAAAAGCCCTATCGTATGCTGCCCATGGTTGTGATTTTTCTCTTTTGGCCGGGGTCGGCTTTGCCATGCCCGGACCTTTCGACTATCCCGCAGCGGTGGCATGGTTTGAAGGGGTACAGAAATACGAGTCGCTTTACGGGGTAAACGTACGAAGAGAGATCCTTGATCATTTTAATCTGCCGGATGAATTTCCCGTAAGGTTTCTGAATGATGCTTCGTGCTTTGCCATTGGCGAGTCGTTTGTAGGCGGGGCCAGCGATATGAAGCGCTTCCTGGCAATAACCCTTGGCACAGGTTTCGGAACCACCTTCATTAATGACCATTTGCCTGTTGCGGGCGAAGATGGCGTTCCGCCCGATGGCTTCCTGTATCACATCCCTTACGGGGAAAGCATTGCTGATGACAATTTCTCTACGCGCTGGTTCCAGAAGGTATATCTCGAAAAAACAGGTAAAAAGCTGACAGGTGTTAAGGAATTGGTCGAACTGGCAAAAACCGAGACCACAGCGCAGGATATCTTTAAAACCTTCGGAAAAAATATGGGTGCCTTTCTTGCACCCTGGCTAAGGGATTTCAGGGCCGAAGGCCTGGTGATTGGAGGTAATATCTCCGCTGCTCATTCACTTTTCTTGAATGAACTGAAACAAGAATTTGAAAAGGCATCAATTAATGTAAAAGTTGTTATTTCTGCATTGCAGGAAGATGCCGCCCTGAGCGGTAGCGCCAGTTTGTGCGATAATGCATTATATTCCAGATTAATAAGTAAAAACCTTTAACAAGCTAAAGAATGAATACCCGGAAACTGTCTGTCATTGCAATAACACCCGTGCTGTTCTCATTTTTCGTAATGAGTTTCTGCGACCTTGTGGGTATTGGTGTAGATAACGCCAAAGCCGACTTCCAGCTAAGCAACACCCTGGCCCAGCTTATTCCACTTGCGGTTTTTGTCTGGTTCTTTTTGCTGTCGGTTTCCATCGGCGTTTTGCAAGACCGAATCGGCAAGCGCAACATGGTGAACATTGGCATGATTGTTACCGCAGCAGGGCTTCTGCTTCCGTTCTTCATTTACACTTTCCCTACTTTGCTTATCGGTTTTGTTTTCCTGGGCATCGGCAATACCATCATACAGGTATCTGCAAACCCACTGCTCATCGATGTGGTGCCAGCCAACCGGCGCTCAAGTTTCCTGAGTTTTTCGCAGTTTGTTAAGGCCATTGGTTCCATGGTGGCTCCCTTTGTGGCTTCGTTCTTCGCCATAAAGTTTGGCAACTGGAAACTGGTTTTCCTGGTATTCGGGCTTTTCTCCATCCTTTCGGTAATCTGGCTGCGTCTGACTCCAATTACCGAAACCGTTTCCACCCAAAGCAAGGCCACATTCCGCTCGGCGTTCAGCCTGCTGGGCACACCCTATATCCTGCTTATGGTGTTGGGAATTTTCTTTGTGGTGGGCATTGACGTGGGCATAAACTCCACTTCCGGGCAGTTTTTGATGGACAAGCTTGGCATGGACCCCGAGCCTGCCAAGCAGGGCAGGAGCCTTTACTTTCTTGGCAAAATGCTTGGTACCTTCATGGGCGCGCTGCTGCTTACTAAATTTCACCCCGGCAAATTCCTTGTCTTCTCAGCATTTGCTACCCTGGCAGCGGTATTTGCTTTTATCTGGGCGCCAAGTCCGGTCTTAGCCATCACCATGATGTTCCTTATCGGGATGGCCGCATCCAATATTTTCCCACTCATTTTTTCTATCACAGCCGGAAATTACCTGACCCGTTCCAATGAAATTTCGGGCCTGATGATCATGGCCGTATCGGGCGGGGCCTTTATACCGCCGCTGGTGGGTTGGATGTCAGACCGGTTGAGCGTTACGGCCGGCATGTATGTTTTTGTTGGCTGTGCAATTTACCTTGTATTCCTTTCCTTTTTCGCCCTGGTGAAAAAGCCGAAAGTCTGAAACATTTTTTGACCATACCGCATAGGAGAATAAATGCAAAACCTGACCAAACGCAAAACCAAGCAATTCCTGATGCCTGTCGATAAGCCGGCAGTTAAGCCCGGTATGTACGACATTTACCCGGCGCACCGCCTGCCCGAAGGATTGATCTTTACCGGATTTGAATCACTTGCCAGGGAAATGGCAAAACACCCGGTAGTGGTAATTGATGGCTACCAGGGCGTGTTTTTTGAAGAGATCAGGGAATTGCTGCAAAACTGCTTTCATGATCTGGGTTTAAGTGTTAACTGGATCAGTGTATCTTCTGCCCTGAAGCCCGAGCATGAAATTGACCAAATGATCGGGCCATTCCTTGGCGGAGATGACCCGCTTTTTGGCACCCGAACCAACTTGAAACTTTCTGATTTTTTTATACAGGAAAAGCTTAACGCGATTAAGCTTGATGCCAGCTTAGACCTGAATATTGTTTATGGCCCAGGGGCTTCGCTGGTTCCGTTAACTGGGTTAGTGGTGTATTTCGACCTGCCAAAAAACGAGCTGCAATTCAGGGCCAGGGCAGGTTCAGCCACCAATCTCGGCGCGGCAAAGGCCGGCGTTGCCAGGCAAATGTACAAGCGTTATTATTTTGTTGACTGGGTAGTGCTTAATCGCCATAAACAGGAAATACTTAAAAGGATTGATGTTTTTGCCGACGGCCAGCGACCGGGTGAGCTAAGCTGGGCATTCGGAAATGACATTCGTAAGGGTCTGCATGAAATGAGCCGCAGTGCGCTCAGGGTAAGGCCATGGTTTGAACCCGGGGTGTGGGGCGGCAACTGGTGCTTGCAGCAAATAGAAGGACTTAACCCTGATGTGCCCAACTATGCCTGGTCGTTTGAGCTGATCGTGCCTGAAAACGGCCTGCTGTTCGAAAGCTCAGGAAAAATGCTCGAAGTATCGTTCGACAGCCTGATGTTTCATGAAGCTGAAGCGGTGATGGGTGACGCCTTTGAGCGCTTTGGGCATGAATTCCCGATCCGCTTCGATTTTCTCGACACCTATGATGGGGGCAATCTTTCGGTGCAATGCCACCCGCTTCCTGAATACACCAAAAAACACTTTAACGAAGACTTTACCCAGGAAGAGACCTATTACATACTTGACGCAAAGGATGATGCAGTGGTCTATCTTGGATTTCAGGAAAATATTGATCCTGCTGAATTCGAAGGGGCTCTAAGGGAGAGTTTCGCTGAAATGAAGGAGCTGGAAATCGTGAAATATGTTAAAAAACTTCCTGCCAAAAAGCACGACTTTTTCCTTATCCCACCAGGTACCATACATGCATCAGGCAGGAACAGCATGGTGCTCGAGATCAGCTCCACGCCTTACATTTTCACCTTTAAGATGTACGATTGGGTTAGGCCCGATCTGGAAGGCAAACCCCGCCCGCTGAATATTGACAGGGCCATGCAAAACCTTTGCTTTGAGCGCAAGGGAAGCTACGTTGACGATCAATTGGTTTCCAAACCAACACTGATCAGTAGCGGAAACGGCTGGGAGTTGTTTCATCTTCCTACCCATGAGAAGCATTTTTACGATGTGCACCGCATTCATCTCAGATCAGAAATAGAGCTTCAAACCAACAATAAATTTCATGTAATGAGCCTTGTGCAAGGAAGTTACATTATCTTTGAAAGTGGCAGGGGCGACAAAATACGGTTCAATTACGCGGAAACTTTCGTGGTTCCGGCAGCAACCGGTTCATTCCGCATTATCAACCCCGATGGCCAGGAAGCCATTCTTGTTAAAGCATTCATTAAATAAACGATAAGATATGAGAACAACATTGCTAACCGCTTTTTTAGTATTTCTTTATGCAAGCTTGCTGGCCCAGGTGCCAAACAGCGAAAACACCATCCTGGCCAACGGCTATGCCGATAAGGTTTCAGGTGTCGATTTCTGGTATCACTCTTCCATTCAGGTTGCCAAGGAGAGCATGCTGATCAGGGCTACCGATGGTAATTCCTTTATGGAATGGCAAACCGCTCCAGCCCCCCGAAGGTTCGACAAAGAGTTTGTGACTTTTGTCTGGCTGGCGGGCATTGGCTCATCGCCGGGCATTGCCAGTTTTGATGTGGCGGTGAATGGTGAAAACCGTTTTACCTTTTTTTCTGATGCCTCAGATGAGTGGACCCTGCAATCGGAAGATGGCTCATCCCTCTATTTCAAAAAGGATTTCATCGACCAGCATGGCGACCGCTTTGGCTTCATGTACTTGACCATGCCTTCAAAAAACCTTAAACCCGGCGAACCGCTTGCAATAAGGGTAACAGGCGGAAATTTCGGCAAAACATCATGGTATATGACCTTTAAGTTCCCGCTTGAAAGTGGGTTGAATTTTAAGGCACTTCCGGCGCTGACCAGCATTGACGGAAAAGATTACCAGCTGGGAATTGCGGGTATATTTCACCTGGGGGAGCCCGCAAAAGCCAGGATTTTTATCGATGGCAGGCTGCTCGAAGAAACCGATGTGAACTTTGGGTACAATCACGTAAGTGTTATGATGCCAGCGGTGCGCAGGGCATCTAATGTGAATTACCGCCTCGAAGTGGCCGGCAACACCTGGCGCGGAAGGCTTAGGCTCGAACCCGTGCGCAATTGGCAGGTGAACTTCGTACACCACACCCATACCGATATCGGCTACACGCGCTCGCAAACCGATATACTGGGCGACCACCTGCGCTTTATTGACTATGCGCTCGACTACTGCGATAATACCGATCACTTCCCTGAAGAGTCGCAATTCCGCTGGACCTGCGAAGCTTCATGGGCCGTGGATGAATACCTGAGAAGCAGGCCGCAGTTGCAAATCGACAGGCTGCTGAAGCGCATTGAAGAAGGTCGAATAGAAATTACCGGCATGTACTTCAACTTCAATGAGCTGCCCGATGAGCAGATCCTTGCCGCTTCGCTGCAGCCCTTTAGCCGCTTCAGGAAACATGGCATTGAAGTAAAAACAGCCATGCAGAATGACGTAAACGGCTTCGGTTGGTCGCTGCTGGATTACTACCACGACCTGGGTGTGAAATATGTTAACATGGGCACCCACGGCCACCGTGCGCTTATCTCCTTCGACAAGCCCACCCTTTTCTGGTGGGAGTCGCCATCAGGCAAGCGAATGCTGGCCTACCGCGGGGAGCACTACATGATTGGCAACACCCGCTTCTGGATCCATGGCGGCGACTTCAACCAGTTTGAAGATGAGCTGCTCACCTACCTTCTCGATCTTCAAACTCAGGGTTATGAATACGACCTGATCTCGATACAGCATTCGGGCTTCATTACCGACAACTCGCCGCCTTCAATAGCTCCGGCCGAAATGATACGTCAGTGGAACGAGAAATACACCTGGCCGAAGCTGCGTACTGCCACCGCCACCAGCTTTTTTGAAGAGATGGAACAAAAGCACGGCGACAGTTTCATGGTGATCAGGGGTGCCTGGCCCGATTGGTGGACCGATGGCTTCGGTGCTTCGGCGCGCGAAGTGGCCGCCACCCGAATGGCCCAAAGCGACCTGATTGCTAACACGGCAGGGCTTACCATGGCTGCAGTGAAGGGGGCTAAGTTACCTGAAAAAATCTCTGACCGCATCGAAACCATCAACTCAGCCCTGCTATTCTATACCGAGCATACGGTGGGCTATTCCGAAAGTGTACGGGAACCTTTCCACCGCTATACCATGGAGCAGCGGGCCATCAAGGAGTCATACGCATGGGAGGCCTCACGCCGGGCAAGGATGCTGGGCGAAGAAACCATGGGGCTGCTGCAAAGCTATTTTACCCGCGAAGAAAAACCCTCCCTGCTGGTCTTTAACACCCTGAGCTGGGGCCGCAGCGGGCCGTTTACCACTTACATCGACTACCAGATCATTCCGCGCGATGCCAGCTTCACCATTACCGACGCCAACGGCAACCTGGCCCGCGCGCAGGTCATTGAAAGGCATTCTGATGGGGCGTACTGGTCGGTCTGGGTGGATGATATCCCAGCCTTTGGCTTCAAAAAGTACCTTATCGAGGTGGCTGCAGAAAAGCCACTCAGGGCCCATCCCACACCCCAGCAGGCAATGGAAGTGCTTGAAAACCAGTGGTACAGAATAGTGCTCGATAACGAGCGCGGGGCCATAACAAGCATTACCGACAAAGAACTTAACCTTGAACTGGTTGACCAGTCGGCCGAATGGAAAATGGGTGAGTTCATCTACGAGTTGCTCGATAACCGCTCACAGATGGAATCGTTCAGGCTGGATAACTACACCCGTGAGCCGCTCGAAGAGGTTTGGTTCGAAAGATACGAGGAGGGCGATGTATGGAACACCATTCGCTTTCGCGGAAATACAAGCGCCGCCAATCGCGACGGCACCTATGTGTTTGAAGTCAGACTGTTCAATGCAGCCAAGCGGATTGACCTGTTTTATGAAATTGAAAAGAAGCTGGTCACCGATCCCGAAGGGATTTACATAGCCTTCCCGCTGGCGCTTGAAAACGGACAATTGTCGTTTGATGTGCAGGGTGGCGAGATAAGGGCAGGCATAGACCAGATTCCCGGCTCAACCAATGATTGGAACACCGTGCAGAACTATGCCCGTTTGTGGAACGGCAAGGCTCAGCTCATGCTCAGTTCAGCAGAGATGCCGTTGATGCAGTTTGGCGGCATAAATACAGGTCGTTTCCAGGCAGGCGCCACACCTGAAACTACACATATTTACGGCTGGCCCATGAACAACCATTGGGTCACCAACTTCAACCCTTATCAACTTGGCGGCCACATTTGGACCTACACGCTTACCAGCCGCGCAGGAAACGCCATGACCGATGCCACCCGCTTTGGCTGGGGGCACCGTACGCCATTCCTGGCAAGGGTTACTCCCGGCGGTGGCCAGGGCGATGACCTCTGGCAGGGTTCGTTGATCGAAGGCTGGCCCGAGAACATCCTGCTGGTAAGCGCAATCCCCGAGCAAGACGGCAAATCGGCTATATTTCATGTGCGCGAAACGGGCGGAAAAAACGGGACTTTCAGCTTGCACAACGGCAAATCTGATGAGCCTTTCAAAATGGCTCAGGTCGATGTTACCGGCCATGAGCTGACCAATGGAAGTCTAGAAATAAAACCCTTCGAAAGCAAGTTCTTCAGGGTGCATTTTTGAAAAAGGAGTATTTCTATTTTTTTAGCCACTAAAGCACCAAGACACTAAATATCACAAAATTCAAATTCTTTTTGAGGGTTTTTGTGTTTATGGTGCTTTAGTGTTTTAGTGGCTATTTGATTTTTTTAAACCCTATGCTCCAGGAACGGGAGACGTTGCAGGAATGTTCACAATGCCAAATTCAAGCGTTTCCGGCCCGAGGCGAAGGCTTGAGTTCATCATTTCTTCCATGGTTACCTCCTTGCCGGTATATGCCGAGATCCTTCCCATAATACCCACCAAGGTCGACATGGCGCACTCTTCGGCTTGATTCAAAGGGGTGTTATTACGAATTGCCGCCACCAGGTTCACCATCTCCTGTTCAAAAGGATTTTTCATCAATTGCTCAGATGGGTTCCCGTTTTCATCAAGCGGGTACTGGTATGTCCAGATTTGCTCGCCTTTGTGATCGCGAATAAGGTTATGGCAGTTTGAGGTGCCCTTGGTCCCTACAATATGTTCCGAAACATTATTTGCACAGTTATCGATCTGGCGACACATGCTGTGCAAGTGGGTGCTATCATCATATTCAAAATCGACACTGAAAAAGTCGTATTGGTCGCCAGTAGGCCTGCGGTGCCTTGCTCCAAAACCAACCGCTTTCACGGGGTGTTTTCCTTTGAACCAGCTTATCACATCATAGTTATGAACATGCTGCTCAACAATATGATCGCCTGAGAGCCAGGTCCAGTTTACCCAGTCGCGCAGCATGGCTTCCATGTCGCTCCAGTTGGGCTGCCTGTTTACGAACCAAAGCTGGGGCTGGTTCCAGTAGCAGTTGGCAGCCACAATATCGCCAATGACGCCGCTTTTTATGTGCTCGTAGGCGGTGAGATAATCGCGCTGATGACGGCGCTGGGTGCCCGCTACCACCTTAAGGCCTGCCGCATCGGCCATGCGTGCCGATGCCATTACCGAACGTGCTCCCACAGGGTCAATAGCCACGGGTTTTTCCATAAAAACATGCTTTCTGGCCCTTACAGCGGCCTCGAAGTGGGACGGACGGAAAAATGGGGGTGTAGCCAAAATAACGATATCCACATCGCTTTCAATAACTTTCTGGTAGGCATCAAAGCCCACAAAGCACTTTTGATCAGCTACTTCAACATTTTTTTGGTCTTTCAGATAGGTGCGGCAGCGGTCGATCCTGTCCTGAAACACATCACCAAGGGCGGTAATTTCCAGGCCGGGGCCGGCATCCAGGTAATTGATAGCAGCGCCGGTGCCACGGCCTCCGCAGCCAATAAGCCCGGCTTTCAGCACCCTTCCATCGGGGGCCGTATCGAGAAACGATGGCAGCAATACCCTGGTTTTATCGGTGCTGCATGATTTGAGTAAAAAGCCGGCCCCCAATGCGCTGGCGGCGGCTACAGTCCCGATTCCCTTAATGAAATCGCGGCGATTTGGTTGTTCAAGGCTCATGAGTGTTTGTTGTTTGAGGTTACTTTGTTTGGTCTTTATTATTCTTTTTCGAAGGGTTGCCAGTCCATAACCACCCGGAAACCCACATCGGTTACATCAGAATACCACCAAATGCTTTTCGGAATCTGGGGGTCGGTACGCAGCCAGTCGTTATGGCGGGTATGGCTTCTGGTAGCTGCCCTTAACTCGTAAGCATCGCTGCGAAACGAGCCACCCCTTACCACCCTTTCGCTGCCTGTTGAAGGCCCGGTGGGGTTCTTAACCGCCATCTTTTCCGGGTAGCTTGCATAAGCATCTTCAACATAAAAATCCGAGCAAAACTCCCATACATTACCCAGCATGTTCTTCAGCCCGAAAGGATTTGACCTTACAGTCTGCGGGCTTTGTGTGCGGGCCATGCTATTGGCTTCGTAAATCACATAGCTGTTGATGATGGTGGTGTCGGCGCCGAATATTCTGTTTCTGAATGTTTGGCTGCTGAATCTTTTTGGAGATCCTTCAAAGAAATAGGGGGTTGTGGTTCCACCACGCGCTGCGAATTCCCACTCTGCTTCGGTGGGCAGGCGATAGTTTTTCCCGGTTTTTTGGCTCAGCCATTGGCAAAAGGTTTCTGCCGCATGGTAGGTCATGGTAATGGCGGGCCTGTCGCCCCAACCCCAGCCCTGATCGGGGCTTCCCCATGGCGGGGTAGGACCCGAAATGGCATCCACCCCATCAACCTGCCTCACTGAAAGTCCAATGCTGGCATCGCTGCGCCCTTCCGACATAGTTTCCCTGAAAAAGGCCAGGTACATATCCCAACTCACCTGTATCTCCGACATAAAGAAGGGGCTAAGCTCTACTTCGCGCTGCGGGCCTTCGCTCTCGAGGCGGCCGGGCTCACCCGCAGGGCTGCCTAAGGTAAACTGCCCTCCGGCTATTGGAAGCATCCTGAACGAAACGCTGGTGCCTGGTATGGTCTCGGTAAACGTGGCAAAAGCATTTACCTCTGCGGCTTTTTCATGCACTACCGCCGCTTCCGTTTCAGTCCGTTCAAAACCGAAATCGATTTTTTTATGCGCCACTTCCGAAAAATGCCCCACATGCAAATGGCAGTTCAGGCAGTTCAAATCGTGCCGGTTTTCTTCGTAGTATAAATGGGCATGCATGCCTTCCTGCGAAAGTTGCAAGGGAAAAAGGTTCTGATGGCAACTGATGCAGCTTTCCTCGTAAGTGTGCTTCAGGGCTGCCTCCAGCTGGCGCTTCGCCTCCCAGTTGATTTTTTCGGTATCCTTAAATACCATGGCATATGCATCGCGCAGGCCAGTTTTCGCTTTCGCGGAAAAATGCGCCAGTGAGCCGTGTGGCGGCAGGTGGCACTGAACGCAATGCACCACAATGCCCGATTTATTGTCGTAATGCGTGGAAAGGTGCCAGTTCTCCTCGGCATGCGGATGCACATGGCAACTCATGCAAAACTGGTCGGTGGAAGTGTAATCCATCACCTTTCCGGAGAAAATAATGAACAGCACCCCTATGAAAAAGCCGTAAAGCAACAGGGCCGAAAAGGGTCTTTTTTTTGGAAGTAAAATTTGCTTTAGTCGCTGTGCCGGCTTCATTGATGGTTATGGTTTCAGATTAAGCAATTCAATTTTCCGGAATTCCGTTGGGTGGCTCTCGGCCTGAAGTGCAATGAAACCATTGCCGAGAGGCAAACCGCTTTCATCAAGCTGTAAGTTGGTGTAGGTCATCACGGTGTCGCCTTTTATGATATGATGGGCCAGCGAATCGCCGTAAACCACCAGTTCGAAAAGCACCCACTGGTCGCCGTGGAAGGTTTTTGAGCCGGAGCTGATGCAATGATCGAAAACCCTTACCCCGTTCACTTCCACAGTGGTTCCTGGCGTGCACACGCTGCCATTGGGCCGCTCGTTAATGCCATCGCCACCCAGCATCTGGGCTTCGAGCGAAACAGGGAAGCTCTGGTCAAGCTCCATGCTCTGTGCCGACTGTGAATGAAACATGATGCCGTTGTTGCGGAAAGCCCAGCCAGGGCCGCCTTCGGTCTGCTCGCCCACAAAGCGGTATTCAACCCTGAGCTTGTAATGCGAGAACTCCTGGTTGAAAAAAATGTGTCCGAAACGATTGCCGAACTCTTCGTATTCATCGTAGCATACCATCAGTATGCCATCCTCCACGCGAAAGGTATTCCCGAAATTATCATTGAGTTCATGCCCGCTGATCTTAATGTCCCAACCTTCAAGGTTTTCGCCGTTAAACAGGGGTATCCATTCTTCTGATTGCTGCGGACCTTTGCAGGAAATAAACCCAAACGCAATGAATGCAATGAACAGCAATGCTGAACCAGCCCGGTGGATTTTGTTTCTTTTCTTCATATAATTTAATTTTTTGAGAATCTGATTAGGAATAAAAAATTTGATTTCTTTTTTAGCACAACGATGCCTTTTGCCATTGCTCCCTGATCAGTTTTGCAGCAGCGGGAATGGTTTCCCTGCGGTCGCCTGCGCTGCCGCATTCAAGGCTGACGTAATTCTGGTAGCCGATATATTTCAGGGCCTTAAAGCCTTCGGTGTAATTGTCGCCTTCATCTTCACCCGGCATCCTGCGGTTTTGCCGGCTGGCAATGTGCATATGATGCAGGTATGGTGCTGCCGAAAAAATGGCGCCCATATCGCTGGTCTCTTCCCAGGTCATGTGCCAGAAGTCGCCCATCATGCCTATGCCTTGGCTGCCTGAGTCTTTTGCTATGGCGGCCGCATCGGCAAGCTGTCGCAAAAACCAGGCTTCCCTGCGGTTGAGGGGTTCGAGCAGCAGGCGCGTGTTATGCCTGAGCGCATGCGCGCCAAGGTCCTTCAGCAACTCCACCAGCAACTCCCTGGCCTCCACGTGGGGCATGCTCTCCTGGTGGTTGAAGGCCGGCACTACGATGAGCCCTGTGGAGCCCAGCGCTCCGGCAGCTTCGAGAATGACCTTTATGGAGTCCATGGCTTCCTGGCGAATGGATGGATCTTTTGCTATTAAATATCCCCTGAACCCGGCAACAACTGCACTGACTTTTATTGAACGATTCTCCAGTGCTTTTTGAAGTTCTGTCACCCTGTTTTCCAATCCACCTCCTCCGGGTTCAAGTCCGGTGAAACCATTTTCTTCCAGAAAGTCGAGCTTTTCGGTAAGGCTTTCGCCCGGAGCAACCCCTTCCTGACTCGATAGTTTCAAAAGCGCATCGGTTGACTGACCTTTATCATCTTTTATTGCAGGCGCACAACGGGCGGCCAGCAGCCCTGCCCCGCCAATGGCCGATAGGGTAATGAATTTTCTTCTGTCCATTTGATCAGATTTTTGGCGATTTATTTTGCGAAGCCGGCATTCAGCAAATATTCAAGGCTTACCCGCACGCTTTCGATGGGTTCGAAGTTGTATTTTTCCACCTCCACAATGCTGTATTTAAATCCGGACAGATCTGCATGCTGATAGATGCGTTCAAAGTCAATATCGCCGCTGGCGCCCACCTCGGCCTCGTCTTTCACGTGCCATAGTTCAAAACGTCCGGGGTACCTTTCGAAGTAATCTACCGGATCGGCATTACCAGCAAAAGCCCAGTAAAGGTCGATCTGGAAAAACACTTTTTCAGGGTCGGTGTTTTCAAGCATAAAGTCATAGATCATCTCGCCTTCAAGGGTGTTGAACTCGCCGGCGTGATTATGGTATCCGAAGCGAATGCCTTTGGCATTGCACTTTTCGCCCACTGTGTTGAAGTAGTCGCAAAAAGCTTTCAGGCCTTCAATGCTTTCGTATCCGGCCCGGTCCATCGAGGCCTGCACAATGTATTTCACACCAGCGGCAGCATGCGCATCGATGCACTCATCCCACCAGGCCATCACTTCATCCCAGTTGTCAGGGCCAGGCAGGTCATGCCCGGCATGTGAGCTCAGAAAAACCATTCCGTGCTCTTCCACCAGCTGGCGAAAAGCCTCAGGTTCCATGCCATAAAATTTTCGGCTTCCGTATCCGGCAGCTTCCACAAAGCCATAACCCATTTGTCCCAGGGCCTCAAGAGTTCCGGCGGGGTCCTGGTGCATGGACTCACGCACCGACCAAAGCTGAATTCCAATAAACTTTTCCTCCTTTGGGGTGCTGCATGATGACAATAGCAAGGGTAGGAAAATTGCTGCAACAATAAATGCAATAATGGTTTTCGCGATCCTCTTCATCTCTCAGGGGGTGTGGTTAATAAAAGTATGGCAAGGTATTAAAATAAATGGAAAGTGAAAAGTGAAAAGTGAACCCCTCGGCAAGCTCGGGGCAAGAAAATGGAAAATTGCTCAGGGCATGGGGTATGGGGAAAGCGGTAGGAGGTAGCGGCTGGAGGCATGAATTGGTTTAGAGCAAAGGGTTTAGGGTCTCGTTCATTATTATTGCGAATATCCAAAGCACGGACTACCCTTTAGGGGTCAGCCGTGATTAGCCCCATGCGGAAGCATGGGGGAAAGGGGATTAATCCAGATCACTCCTCCAAAAAAATTTCCAGCACAATCACTTCTTTGCGATCGGGGCGGTAATTTAGTTTCAGTACATCGTTGGCTGATCTTACGCGGTTTGCACTGTCGTTTATCACATCTCTTACAAGGTAGCTTCCGTTGCTTTTTATATTTAGGTCAATGCTGATTTCTTCGCGGGCATCGCTGTGGTTAATGACAATCAGCAGGTAGCCCCGGGCGTTTTCCTGCAGGCGCACTTCCACCTGGCTGCTGGTTTTTCCATCGAGCGAAGTGGTGAACGGGCGCTCAATGCCGGCCCAGTTCAGCAGGTTGGTGAAGAATTTGTCGTTGGCGGGTATTACATCAGGGAAGTTTGCCATGCCCAGGTAGGTGCCGGCCAGCATGGCCTGCCCCTGCCCGTATGAGCTTACCACAATGGCCGGGTCGCCCTGCGGGCTCAGGGCCAGCACTTCCACGCTGCGACCTTCAAGGGGGGTGAGCGACTGCACGTACAACGAGCCGCTCAGCGCTTCGTCTTCTTTTAGTCCGCTTAAAGCGGGATGGCTTTTCCCGGAAACGGGCAGGCTGATGTTCTCGCGCATCCTTACTTCGTTCTCCCTTACGCCAAACACCTCGTGCAGGCCCAGCCCGGGTATGATTTCCGATGCAAAGCCACGGTCATCATTCCAGGCCATGCGTGCCTCGGCCAGCACAAAGCCGCCCTGGCTTACAAACTCGCGCAGGCCCTCGGCAGCTTTTTCGGTAAACATGATGGGGTAGGGGACGATCACCAGCTGGTATTGCTTAAGGTCATTATTCTCAAGGTGCTCACGGTGGATAAAGTCAACTGGGATGTTATGGTTTGCAAAGCTCTGGAAGTAGCCTATGAGCGAGTTAGTCATTGCTGCGGGGTAGTCGCGGCGCTGCATGCCGCCCACCATCTGCGTAAGCGGGTTGTAAACAATGCCAATTCGGGCCTTTGCGGGCGTGGAGTTCAGAAAAAGCTGCTGGTTCTGGTCTACCACCCTGGCAATTTCTCCGGTTCTCTTTGAGCGGTCGGTCAGTGTGCCATCAAGATTGATCAGCCCGTAGCCGCCGGCCTCATAGCCTGTCGACATGGGGTAGTAGGCATAGATGTTTACGGCTTTGGCGCCCTTGGCAATGGCCGACCAAGCCCAGATGCGCTGGTCGTCGGCCGTAACCGGGTCGCTGATCAGCAGCGAAATGGTTCCCATGCCGCCTTGCATCTCGCCCACATACCAGCCGCCCTTCTCGCGGTTGGCGCTGCGGGTAAAGTCCATCACCGTGCGCAGGGTAGTTACCGACCAGGCGCGGTCGGGGTGGTTGTGGCGGGGGTATATCGAAACGCCGTAATAGTCTAATGGCCGCGCCATCAGGAAGTCATCGGTGGCGCCGGCCCCCACGTGCGGCGACTGGAACAGCGATGCCCCCACGGCATGGGCGGTAATAATGTTGCTGGGATCGGCTTTGCGGACGGCATTATAGCGGTCGCGCATGTCGTCAACCAGCTTCTCATAAATGAAGGTTTTCCAGTCGATGAAGTCGGTATAGCTCAATATGGTGCTGAACCTGGGTGGATCAACCTGGGTCCAGTCGGTGAAGTTGCGATACCATGCCCTGTTCAATTGGTCAAGGGTTTCGTATTTGTGTTGTAGCCACTGCCTGAACTTTGCCCGTGTGCCGGGGCAGAAGCAAAACTGCACGTTGGGCACATAATCGATGGATGCCCAGTTGATGATGTGGGGTTCACTCCATAGGTCGTACCCGAAAAAGTGCGGGTATGATGATGCCACCCTGGCCACTTCGGTGTAAAAGTTCAGCACGGCTTCCTGCACATCGTGGTTGTCGGTGCAGGCGCCCGGGGCGGCCTGTGGCTGCACCTGGTGGCCGCTCTGGGTCTCGAACAGGGCATGCGAAAACTGCTGTGCCACCCAGTCGGGGGCCGAATCAACATAGATCTGAATAAACACCCTGAGGCCCACTTCGCCGGCCAGCTTCATGAGCAGGTGCAGGTTGCTGAAGTTGTATTGCCCGCGCTGCGGCTCGCAGGCGGCCCATTCAACCCAGGTGCGTACCGTGTTGAAGCCAAGGGCCTTGATCTGCTCCAGGTCGGCACGCCACTCGGCTTCCGAAGCAGGGGTGATCTGCGAAAGCATGGGCGCACGGGCTTTCCCGCCGCTATACCAAACCGAAAACGGGAAAAAATCTGTTTTGGCAGCAGGGGTGAAATCCTGGGCTGAAATGCCCTGGTTCAAGATCAATATGCAGAGCAATGCCAGAAGGAGGGTTCGGATCGTTTTCATTTGCCTGGGGCTTTGGTTCATGCCGTGAAAATACAAAAGAATTAAACCCAAATTATATATTTTAAATGCATGATTTGGGTTGAAAGCAAATTTCTCAGGTGTGTGTTTTCATGATGGAAATTTAGTGCTATTTTAGCAAAAGATTCCTTATTCGACAGCAAACATTTTCAATCTTAAAGCCCTGGTTATTAAATCAAACATCTCAAAAAAATGAAAAGAATTTTCCTGATCCTGATTATTGCGGTTTTGGCATTTTCCTGCTCAAGAAAAGCTGAAGGTCCGGTTCTGCTGGTTATCGATGGCGTGAGCGAATATTCCATTGTTATTCCTGAGCTGGCTTCCGCCGAAGAAATCCGTGCAGCTGAGTTTCTGCGCGATCACTTGCTGAAGATCTCAGATGTTGAATTGTCGGTGATCTTTTCTGATGATTGGGATTCGGAGCTTGGCATTTTCATTTCAAAAAGCCCTGAAATAGAAACCGGCGATGGCTTCAGGCTTTTTAACCAGGGTCCGGCCCTTTTCATTCATGGCGGGCAGGCAAGGGGCTGCATTTACGGGGTGGCCGAATTGCTCGAAAAGTTTCTGGGCGTGCGCTACTACAGCCCGCATTATGTGGTGATTCCAGAAGCCACAAGCATTGTGCTACCGGCCATCGACATAAGCGATGCCTCGCCCAACACCTATCGCAACGTGCACGGCGATTTTGTTAAAGACCCCGACTACAAGGATTTTAACCGCCTGCATTCCATCGACGATATGTTTGGCCACGGCTATTACGTGCACACCTTCCACCGGCTCATTCCCTGGCAAGAGTATTACCAGTCGAATCCCGAATACTTTGCCTTTATGAACGGCAAGCGCATCATTGACCAGCTTTGCCTTTCGAACCCTGATGTTTTTGAATTGGTGGTTGAAAAGCTCAGGACAGAGATGGCGCTTCAGCCCGATAAGCAGGTTTGGTCGGTTAGCCAGGACGACAACTTCTCTTACTGCCAGTGCGAAGATTGCAGCAAGGTGATTGAAGAAGAAGAAAGTCCGGCTGGACCCATTATTCATTTCGTGAACCGTGTGGCTGAAGAATTTCCTGACAAGGTGATCTCTACCCTTGCCTACCAATACAGCCGGCAGGCTCCGCTCAAAACCAAACCGCGCGAAAATGTGCAGATCATGCTATGCACCATTGAGCTGAACCGCAGCAAGCCCATTGCCACCGACCCCACCAGCGCTTCTTTCCTGAAAGATATGGAAGACTGGGGCCGCATCAGCAACCATATTTACCTGTGGGATTACACCGTTGATTTTGATCACCTTACCACTCCTTTCCCGAACCTTCACACCTTGCAGCCCAACATTCAGCTCTTTGTGGCCAACAATGTGAAGGAACATTTTCAGCAGACCAATACCGGGGTGGGGCACGAGTTCTCAGAACTGAAATCCTACTTGCTTGCCAGGCTGCTCTGGAACCCCGAAGCCGATAAGGAAGCCATCATCAAAGAATTTACCGATGGCTTTTATGGTAGGGCCGGGCGCTGGATCAGGAAGTATATTTACGCACTGCAGGACGAGATTCTGAAAACTGGCGAGTGGCTCGACATTTACGGCCCGCCCACCAACCATCAGCACACTTTCCTCTCGGCAAAAAACATTGAAAGGTACAGCCACTATTTCGACCGGGCCGAAAGGGCCGTTTCCAATCAATCGCAATTCAGTTTGCACGTGCGCACCACCCGCATGCCCCTTCAATATGCCACCATGGAGATTGGCAAAAGCGACATGTTTGGTCCGCGCGGCTGGTACGCCGAAAAGGATGGCGATTTTGTTCCCCGTAAGGAGATGATACAGATGCTCGAAGAATTTTACCAGACCAGCATCGATGCCAATACGGCGCCCATCAACGAGTCGGGCCTTGCGGCCGAAGCTTACTACCACAGCACCAAACGCTTCATTGATGTGCAGGTAAAGGGCAACCTGGCCTTCCGCAAAAAAGTGGTGGCCAGTCCGCCTTCCTCTGAAAAGTACAGTGGCGGCGACCTTGCCCTGCTCACCAACGGGGTGCGCGGCGCCAACGACTACAAGGTACACTGGTTGGGCTGGGAAGCACAGCACTTTGAACTGGTGCTCGATCTTGAACAGCCGGTAGAGGCTGCCACCATTGAGATCAGCACCCTGTGGGACTCCAAAAGCTGGATTATGCACCCCAAATCAGTTACTTGTCTGGTTTCAGAAAATGGAGCAGATTACACTTTCGTGGCAGAACAAGTGGTGGAAGGCAACCAGCGCAATGATGAGGTGAACCGCCTGTTCAGCTTTCCCGCCCCAGCGGAAAAATTCCGCTATGTGAAGTTTGAAGTAAAGGGTACCCTGAAGCTCTTCGACTGGCACCCATCGGCCGGCGGCGGCTCCTGGGTGTTTGTTGATGAGGTGGTGGTGAGGTAAAGTGTTCGATTTCCGGATTTTGCTTATTTTTGATGATTAACCAAAAAACGAAAGAATTATGAAAAAACTATCCATAATTTTTCTTTACGTTATTTTAATTGCTTCCTGTGGTCCACGTGATCGGAAGGTACCGGAAGAGTTTATCCTTTTCAGTCTGGAAGACCCTAACCATCAGGCTTTTATTGCAAGTCTTGCCCGTTATTGCGGGCAGGCGTTTGCCGGGAGACAGGTTTTTATTGCTGAAGGCCGTCAGAGCTGGGCCGACCGCAGCATGACCATGCACGTGAGCCTTTGCGAAGACGGGCATATCCACATTCCGTTCCATATGGACGAAGACCACTCGCGTACCTGGATGTTCATACAGGAGAATGGCCGGCTGCGCTTCCGCCACGACCACCGCCACCCCGATGGCACACCCGAAGATGTGACGCTTTATGGCGGCTATGCCGATGCCTTGGGTACAACATTTACCCAAAACTTCCCGGCCGACGAATTTACCTGCGAAATGATCCCCACTTCGTGCAACGCCACCTGGACGGTGAGCATTTCGCCAGACATGACGACCTTCTCATACCAGCTGAAAAACTTCGGAGAATTATTGTTTCAGGCCGACTTTAATCTGGCGAATCCGTTGTAACTAGAATTCGTCTGCAGACCGCCTGAATTCTCTGGCCAATAAATACAGAAGTAATCCATGGGGAAGACCCCTGGCAAAAAAGAAAAAGGTTTTCAATCTTTTTTTCGGGAAAATGATTTCCTTTCCTTTGAGCATGCCTTCGATTGCACGTCGGGCCACTTCCTCCGTGGATGAAGAAAGGCTCTGGCCTAACCATCCGCTTTTTTTAATTCGGCTTGCTACCTGTTGGTTGGTGGGAACGCCTGCTGGAAACACGGCCGATACGGTTATCTTGCTTCCCTTTAATTCATTTCTCAGCGCTTTGGTAAGGAATAAAATATAGGCTTTGCTGGCAGCATAAACACTTTTTCCGGGCAGGGGAGTAAAGGAACAAAAACTCCCCATGTTCAGTATGTGTGCTTTGGGGCCTTTTTGAAGGTCAGGCAGGAAGATTTGCGTTAGCAGGGTAGTGGTCATAATGTTTAGTTGAAGCATATTTGACACTTTTTGCTCCTGCATTGCATCGAACCTTCCATTGTAACCAACACCAACATTATTTATTAGCACATTTATCAAGAAGTTGTTATTGTGGGCAAATTCAAAAACTTCTTTGTGTGAGTCTTTGGTAAGCAGGTCGGTTTCCAGATAATTTACAGTAATCCCAAAGGTGCTTCTTAATTCTTCAGAGAACTCCTTAAGCCCGGTTTGGGGCAAGGAAACCAACAATAGATTCATACCCCTTTTGGCGCATTCAGTAGCCAGGGCTTTTCCAATGCCAGAACTGGCGCCTGTAATGAGAGTATTTAGGGCAAATCTTCCATTTTTATCCATCACTTCCTGTGGTTTATTTCAGTAAAAAACTTTTTTTGGCTTTTTGCTCGAAAGAAAATAGTTTTTTACCAGAAAGGCCGTCTCAGTTTCAGGAATTGAGACGGCCTTGATTATTTTACCAAATTTTGGTTTTGAAAATTAATTCTTCACAGCTTCAATGGCTTTTTCAACAGCCGCAAATATCGGCTGGTTGCTTATCTGCTGCCCCACTGCACGTTCCATCCAGTGGCGTGGTGTGAGTTTGCCGAGTGAGAAAATACGCAGTGTTTCGTCGGCAAATTCTTTTCCGCGGTAATAATCTTCGAGCTGGAACATGATCAGGCGGCCATAAGGATAGTTCATCAGGTAAAGCGGCGATTGTATCATGTGCGAGTAAATGGCCAGCAGCGGAATGTCGGTTTCGCCAAAAACATCAGCATAATACTCGTTCCAGATATCCTTCGAGATGCGCAGCACGGCTTCTTTGAGCTGGGCCACAGTGGCATTTGGGTTGTCGTAGAGCCACTTCCATACAGCCATATCCACCAGCGAAACGCCCATCATCTCATAGTTGTTCCAGAACACATCCAGCACGTCGAGGTTCTCCTTCATTGGGTCGTTCTGGCTGATGCCCAGGAAGTCGAGGTCGCGTGCCTGGAACATAAAGGCAAGGGCCTCGGTGAAAGCCGTGTTGGGAATGCCGTTTACAAAGTAGTTGTCGACCATTTGTACGCTGATGGTTTGTTCCACGTTGTGCCCAAACTCATGGATGGCAATGTTGTAGCCTTTGTAGTCCATGCCATCTGAGCCGATACGCGTACGCAAGTGCGAGGGCATTTCGCGCATGGAGGCGCGCATGGCATGGCCGCTGCCGCGGGCGGGGTCCACATTGACTCTTGCTGCGATAAAATCGGCCAAAGGTGCATTGAAACCTACCTCACGCAATATGCGCGGCAAGTCGCGGTCCATGGCTTCGGCATTGGGGTAGAGGCGCTTGGTGATGCGGTCGAGGTCTTCTTCCGAAATGCTGCTGCGGGCTTTGAAGCCGTCGTACCACAGGTCGAATGGGCGCAGGGGGCGGCCCAGTCGCTCGCTTACCATCTGACCCACCTCGCGCAGCAAAGGAGAAGCGGCATATTCCCTGAATAGGCCATCAACCTCTTCGAGCGAGATTTCCATGTCGGCATCGAAGCGGCGCTTTATGTAAGTATCGAGGTTGGGGTAGTAGGGATCTACGTTTTGAAGGGCCTTAAAGTTGGCAAGCAGAATTTCGTAGCGCTTCAGATCCTCGGGCTCGCCATTAACAGGCTGGCCTTCCTGGAAGAGCTGATTGGTGAAAGGATTCCACTGAAACCCGGGCTGGTTAATTACCTGTTTCGGAATGTCCTGGTTGATGATACGAAGCATGACATTATACAACATCTCCTGTTTCTCAAGCCCGTTCTCCTGGCCGTAGTTCGATTTGATCTCGTCGCGAATGTTCCAGTGGGCCAGCAGTTTCATGCCCTCGGGGAAGCGTTTCTCTCCTTCGTTGTTAAGTAGTTGTCCGGCAAAAATGTTGTATTCAGAAATGTACAAGCGGCCTTCGCTGTAAACCTTGTTCATTTCCTGCAGCAGGCGCGGAGGCACACGTGCGGTAAAGACTTCGCCCAGGCGGGCATATCCCCACTGACGGGCATTCCAATCACCACCCAGTTCGTTCTTTTCGTCGAGGGTGTAGTAGGGGAAGTTCAGGGCCACGATAAAGGCGATCTTGTTTTTGTATAGGTCATCCTGCACGTGTGCGGTGGGGCTGTAGGCACCAAAGAGCTGGTCAATTTTATGAATGGGGCCTCGGTCCTCATGAATTTGACGGTTCAGCTCAATGGCGATGCGGTTGCTGTAACCGTAAAGGTACTCGAAGTTGTTTGCCAGGCGGTCGAACACCAGGTCGAGCTCAGCCTGATCGGCGATAAAGTTTTCGGTCACAAAAGTTTCAAACTCCTCTGTGTTTCCGTCGATTTCACGCCACAGCGATGCGGCTTGCTTAACACCGCGTTCTATGCGAAATTGCAGATCAGCACCATGCTTCTCAGTGAGTTGCGAAATCAGCTTCTCGATGACAGGTTGCCCTATGGGGCTGGTTTCATCTGCTGCTTTTTCGGCAGCAGGACTGCATGCCAGCATGATAAGTACTGGCAATAAAATGGCAATAAATTTTCTCATTTTTGTATGTTGTGTTGGTTGATGATTTTCACCACAAACCTAACAAAAATTTATTATTCCTGCCTTTTTTTCAGGGATTTGAGTTTGTCGGGAATATTCTCAACGGCATCGACAAAGGGCAGGAGTATAAGATCGGCCCCTGCTTTTTCAAGTTCCTTTGCTGTTCGCCCGGTGTAGGAGGTCAGGGCAATATGGCCTTTGTAATCGGCATCTTTAAGGTATTTGATCAGCGCTTTGTTTACATGCTTATCGTCGAGGGTCGAAATCACACACTGGGCGCTGAGCGGTAAAATTTCAGGCAGTTCGGGATCGTCGGCATCGCCATACTGGGCGGCGCGTCCCTTCTTTTTCCAACGGGCCACGGCCTTGGGGTCGAAGTCTACGCCAAAGACTTTGAAGCCAGCATTCTCGAGCGATCGCGCCACGTTGTTTCCGTACATGCCCAGTCCGAAAATGATCACGTCGAAAGATTTGTGATGCAAGTCTTCGTCCTCCACCTCGGTGGTGGGCGCCTTTTTTTCAAAAATGTCGAGCAAGAAGCCCACCTTTTCGTAAATCTGGTGCGAATACATAATCAGGTAAGTGCTGATGCCAATGGTGATCAGGCCCACCAGGGTAATAAGCCCAAGGGTTTCCTCATTAATCTGGCCCAGGCTCAGGCCCAGCGCTGCAAGTATTAGCGAAAATTCGGATATCTGCGCCACATTGAGTCCTGCCAGAAAACCAGTCCTCTTTCGGTAGCCCATTAATCCAAGAATGATCATTACAATTATAGGATTACCAATCAGCACAAAAAGCGAGAGTATTAAGGCCGGGAAGATTTGCTGTCCCAGAAGTGGCACATTCACCTGGCTTCCCAAATGGATGAAAAAGAACAGCAGCAGAAAGTCGCGCACCGAGGTTAGCCTTCCGCCAATTACTTCGCGATAAGGCGTTGCTGCCAGCGAAATGCCGCCCAGGAAGGCGCCCACCTCCTTGCTGAAGCCCAGGTAG